>TARA_R110002020_G_scaffold32895_1_pt1 | contig 13068 bp, 19 predicted proteins | sample TARA_R110002020 | Tara Oceans TARA_R110002020 (sample SAMEA4396489) | marine metagenome | biome: Westerlies Biome; feature: [MES] marine water layer (ENVO:01000295) within the mesopelagic zone...; material: water (ENVO:00002006), including particulate matter (ENVO:01000060) such...
TCAACAACTTTTTGATAAGATGAAAACAAATGGCTAGTGCAAGATACCAAATTTTATTACTACTTAATGGTAATGAATTCATAGCAGATACTATAATTAGTGCATACAATTCGTCCTCAATTTTAACAAGTGGACCGAGCGGTATTGATCAAGCAACAAATAATTTTATTAATGATTTTCTTAATAATACAAATTTATTGCAGTCAGAGAAAATACAACTAATAAAACTTCTTGATGAAAATTATAATGATATAACTGAGGGAGGAACTCCGAAAGGGAATCGGGAAATAGCAGAAAGAACCCCCAGAGTGGTTACAATGGATGGTAATATTGATTTAAATTCTACGTTATCACCTTCTGATCTTTTTGCAATCAATGAAGTGAACTTACCCGATTCTCCTTCTCCCCCGATAAACTCGAACTTAGAAAACGAAACCATTGATAACAATCAAACAAATTCTTCATCGTTTAATGTTATTGGAAAGTTTAGAATGAAGGATGAACAGGGAGATAATGTCCTGTATAATGCAGGAGATGTTGTTTATTATGAAGGGAATTCATATGTAACTCAGGCGAATATGGGTGGGTGGGTTCCAGAATCAAGACATCCAGGCAATCCTTGGAGAAAAGTAGATTTACCAGACAGCAATATTGATGGTGCTAAATTTTAATTATGGAGACAGTGAAATTATTTTACTTGATAACAATCAAATAATTATTGCCAGTGTATTTCAGTCAATAAAATACAATGATAATATTGATGAGAATTTTTTAAGACATCTCGTCCTAAACACATATAGAATGTATCGTAGTAGATTCAAAAACAAATACGGTGAACTCATTATATGTAATGACTCCTCTAATTATTGGAGGAAAGAAATATTTCCTTTATACAAAGCAAATAGAAAACGAGATATGAATAGGTCTAAGGTAGATTGGACTTCTGTTTTTTCTGCTATGGATGTTATTAGAAATGAAATAAAAGAAAATTTCCCTTATAAAAACATAAGAGTAGAACGAACCGAAGCAGATGATATTATTGCAATTCTTTGTCAAGAATATCATGAGAAGGAAAATATTGTTATCATATCAAATGATAAAGATTTTCAACAGTTACAAGTGCTTCCAAACGTAGAACAATATAGTCCAACGAAGAAAAAGTTTTTGGTTTGCGAAAACCCAGAAGAGTTTTTGTTGAACCATATAATTAAGGGTGATAGTTCTGATGGTATTCCAAACATACTTTCTGATGATGATGTTTTTATGGTAGAAAATAAAAGACAAACCCCATGTGGTGTGAAGAAAATGTCTCAAATTGTAGAGAGTATTGAAGAGTGGAAAGAGAAAGATAATTGGAAAAGAAACAAAAAACTTATTGATATGAATGAGATACCAGAAGAATATAAAGAAAAAATTATTAACGAATTTGAAACATCGGTTGACACCAATAGATCAAATCTGCTAAACTACTTTATAGAAAACAAACTCAAAAACTTAATGGCAAATATAGGAGATTTTTAAGAACGATTATGAACAACGAAAACAAAAAGAGAAGAAAAAGAAGGGAAGAATTTTCTGAAGAAGATATGGTTTTTAGATCTAAGAGTATTAAAAAAACACATAAAAGATCGAAGAGACATAATGAAAAACAGTCATTGAAAGATATATCAAAAGGGTATGTAGATCCAGATGATTTTCTAGACTTTGTTGAATCATATTAAGGAAATATTATATTATGAGTACTACTACAGAAACAATTAAACTGACGAGAAATACGTTATCAATTTTGAAAAACTTTTCTCATATCAATTCCAATCTTTTAGTAAAAGAAGGGAATATTCTAACAACAATATCACCTGCTAAGAATATTGTTGCAGAAGCAACAATTGATGAATATTTTCATACCGAATTTGGTATCTGGGATCTAAGTAAATTACTAGGAACTATTAGTTTGTTTGATGATCCTGAATTTGAATTTGGTGAAAAGTCAATGAACATTATTAGTTCAGGTGGTGCAACGGTTTCATATTTTTATTCTGAACCAAGACTACTAACAACACTTGATCGTAAGGTAAATATGCCAGAGCATGTTGTGAGTTTTAATTTGACAGAAGAGATTTTCAGTTCTTTGCAACGATCATCTTCTGTTCTACAACTCCCAGATTTGTGTATAAGGTCTAATGATATAGGTGAAATTGAATTGGTTGTGTTGGATAAAAGTTCTCCAACAACTAATAGTTTTAAAATAATAGTTGGTGAGAATGAAACCAATTCTGTTTTTTCCTTTTTCCTTAAGATGGAAAATTTGAAGTTGTTGAACGGTGATTATAATGTTGATGTGTGTAAGTCCACTGTTTGCAGATTCACACATGCAAATGTTGATATGGTTTACTATGTTGCTTTAGAATCTGATTCTTCCTATGGGGTTTGATAAATGAATACTTTAGTGACTGGGGGTTCGGGACTTGTTGGTTCTACTATAGAATCTCCCTTTAAACCATCAAGTAAAGAATTAAATTTAATGAATCTTGATAGTATTATTAAATACATTAAGACTAATAATATTGATTCAATTATTCATTGTGCCGCTAAGGTCGGTGGAATAAAAGCGAACACAGAACAACTTGCAGATTTTTATTATGATAATGTAACCATGAATAACAATCTTCTTCATGCTGCTCATGTTTGTGATGTGAAGAAAGTTGTATCGTTCATGTCAACATGTGTGTTTCCAGCAGACGCATCTTTTCCTTTAACCCCAGAACAGATACATGTTGGTGAACCTCATCCATCTAACTATGCTTATGCTTATGCAAAAAGGATGTTAGAGGTTCAAAGTAGAGCATATAGAGATCAACATGGTCGTAATTTTGTCACCGTGATACCATGCAACATCTATGGCACACATGATAATTTTAATTTGGATTCTGGTCATGTGATTCCCTCTCTTATCCATAAATGTTATTTAGCAAAAAAGAATAATACAAACTTTGAAATTTGGGGAACAGGAAAACCATATCGTGAATTTGTATATTCAAAAGATGTAGGATATATAACGCAGTGGGTTTTGGAAAATTACGATGAAGCAGAACCATTTATTATCTCACCAGACGAAGAAATTAATATCGCAACAATAGCACAAGAAATTGCTTGGAGAATGGGACACGAAGGAAATATTGTATATAATCAACAGAGAGATGGTCAATTCAGAAAACCATCAGACAATACTAAACTTAGATCCTTAATACCCAAATATAAATTTGTTCCAATTGAGGTAGGGTTGACAAAAACTATTGAATGGTTTATTGAAAATTATGATAAGGCGAGAAAATGAAAAAAGCATTAATTACAGGAATTAACGGACAAGATGGTTCTTATCTTGCCGAATTTCTTTTAGAAAAAGGATACGAGGTTCATGGTATTCTTAAAAGAAATTCCGTAGCAGAAAACCAGACTGCTAGATTGGAAGAATGTTATGACAAGTTGCATCTATATTATGGTGACTTGACAGATCTATCATCGCTGATTCATATATTCCAAAAGGTTCAACCTGATGAAGTTTATAACTTAGCGGCACAATCACACGTTCGTATTAGTTTCGATATTCCAATATACACTGCTACTGCAACTGGACTTGGTGTTCTAAATGTATTTGAAGCGTGTAGAATTGTTTGTCCAAATGTAAAGATTTACCAAGCATCTTCATCTGAGATGTTCGGTAATTGTATTGACGATGATGGTTTCCAAAGAGAAACAACTCCCATGCGTCCAGTGAGTCCTTATGGATGTGCAAAGGTTTTTGCCTATAACATCGGTAGAAACTATAGACATTCTTATGGTATGTTTATATCAAATGGTATTCTTTTCAATCATGAGTCTCCCCGACGAGGTTCAAACTTTGTCACTGAAAAGATTGTTAAGGCTGCTTGTGCAATCAAGATGGGAGTACAGGAAAAACTCGCACTTGGAAACATGGAAGCAAGTAGAGACTGGGGACATGCAAAAGATTATGTCAAGGCGATGTGGATGATGCTTCAGCAAGACGAACCAGATGACTTCGTTTGTTCTACTGGTGTGTCTCATACAGTGAGAGATTTTTGTAAATACACGTTCGAAACCCTCGACATGAATTATGAGGATTATGTTTTTCTTGACGAAAAGTATCTTCGACCAGAAGAGTTAGATGAACTTAAAGGCGATTGCACAAGACTCAAAGAAAAAATAGGATGGGAACCTGATTATACGTTTGAACAAATGATCAATGAAATGATTGACGAAGAACTCTGGAACAGTTATAATGTAGGTTTGGAGGATATAATATGAATCAAAAAGAATATCTTTGGGTAGAAAAATACAGACCAAAAACAATTGACGAGTGTATATTACCAGATTCAATCAAAGAAACTTTCAAAGACATGGTTGAAAGTGGTGAGTCTCAGAATTTGTTATTGAGTGGTGGTGCTGGTTGTGGAAAGACAACAATAGCAAGAGCATTATGTAATGAATTGAATAATGATTTTATTGTTGTGAATTGTTCTGAAGATGGAAACATCGATACTCTAAGAACAAAGATTCGTGATTTTGCAAGCACAGTTTCTCTTGACGGAGGAAAGAAGGTTTGTATACTGGACGAGTTTGATTATTCAAATGCACAATCAACACAACCTGCTCTTCGTGGTGCGATTGAAGAGTTTGCAGAAAATTGCAGGTTCATATTAACATGCAATTACAAGAATAGAATTATCAAACCTATTCATTCTCGTTGCACGAATATTGAGTTTACAATTCCATCCAAACAGAAACCAGTACTAGCAAAGAGTCTTTTGAGTAGGGTTAAAAACATTTTACAATCTGAGGATGTAGATTATGAGGAAAAAGTTCTAGTGCTTTTGATCATGAAATACTTTCCAGATTTTAGAAGAGTTATTAATGAATTGCAAAGATACTCTGTATCTGGTAAAATAGATGTTGGTATTATTTCTCAGATCGGTGAAATAGATGTTAAGAACTTAATGTCTCATATGAGAAATAAGAATTTCACAGAGGTCAGGAAATGGGTTGTAAATAATTTAGATAACGATCAGACCCATTTGTTTAGAAGTATATATGATGTGTTATATGATTACGTTGAACCAGAAAGCATACCCTTAGTTGTTCTTATTCTTTCTGATTACCAATACAAAGCAGCGTTTGTCGCTGATTCTGAAATTAACATGACCGCATGTTTAGTACAAATTATGATGGAGACTAGTTTTAAATGAATAAATTAAATGCAGAAAACCTAACACCACAAGGCGACTTTATTATCGTAGAGAAGATTGACTATGATAAGGAAGAGAAAACGGATAGTGGAATTATAATTAAACAAAGTCAGATTCTAGATAGTGTCTTTCTTCAAGCAAAGGTACTCGCTATGGGGCCTGGACTACCAATTCCTAATGGAAATATTCCAGAGGTAGGATATCAAGTAGATGATATTATTCTATATGATGTTCGTGGTAGACAGGGCGCTCAACCAGATTTTGATATTATTCGAAGAGAACATGTTGTAGCGGTAGTTACTGATGAAACTGAGTGAATATCTAAATTCAATTAACTACACCAAGGATGATGTATTTCTGGAGGATCCAGAATACGCAACCAAATCATATGTTCCATATGTTATCAATAGATGTCTGTCCTATTTCCCAGACACAATACTACATTCGAATGAAATGAACAGTAAGTCCTTTCTAGATAATAAAATGCAATATGATTACTATAGATTCTCTCTCAGGAAGAGAAAGAGATTCAGTAAATGGCTCAAGGAAGAAAAATCAAACGATCTACAACTTGTTAAAGAGTATTTTAACTATTCAAACAGACAAGCAAAAGAAGCATTACGAATATTGTCTCAGGATGATCTAAAAGAAATTCGAATTTTCCTTGATGTCGGCGGCGTGAAATAATGAAACACATAAATAATTGTGTGATTTATTAAGAGGAATATAAAATGAGTGAAGATATTTTTAAAGGATTGGGTGTTGAGGTAAAACTATTAAAAGATGACGATTTTTTGAAGGTCAAAGAAACTCTCACTAGAATCGGCATTTCATCCAGAAAAGAAAATAAACTATATCAGTCTTGCCATATATTACATAAGCAAGGGAGATATTCAATTATGCATTTCAAGGAACTGTTTATTTTAGATGGACTAGATGCAGAGATATCCAATAATGATCTTGGGAGAAGAAATACAATTACTTGTCTCCTAGAAGAATGGGACTTATTGGAAATCATTGACGAAGATACAGTTGAAGAACCACAGGTTGGTTTGGGTCAACTTAAAATATTACCATATAAACAGAAAGAAGATTGGGATCTGATTCCGAAATATCATATTGGAAACAAGAAAAGATGATTTATTATGTTCAAACTTTTAGTGAAGTTTCCGTCTAGAAATAGACCAGAAAAATTTAAATCTATACTAAACAGATATGTTGAATGGTTATCTGGCAAACATAGTGTTCGTTTTATTATCACTATGGATGAGGATGATTCTACCATGAATGTAGATGAGATAAAAGAGTACCTTGATTCTCATATAAAAAATGGTGTTGATTTATCCTATTACTACGGAAATTCAAAAACAAAAGTAGAAGCATGTAATGCAAATCTTGACGGAGAGGAAGCAGATGTTATAATGCTTATCTCTGATGATATGGTACTACAACAAAAAAACTATGATGATTTAATTTTTGAAAATTTCCAAGTTGCATTACCAGAATATGATGGGGGAATTAAATTCTTTGATGGTCTCAGACCAGATATTCTAATGACACTACCAGTTATTGGATGGAAGTTTTATGAAAAATTCGGATACATCTATAATCCAAAATACACATCATTATATTGTGACACAGAACAGACAGAGGTATTATATAAACTTGGAAAGTTAGCAGTAAATAATATCTGTCTAGCAAAACATGAATGGACAGCAGAACCATTTGATGAACTTCACGCACGAAACGAAAATTTAGAAATGTACGAAAAAGATGGAAAGATTTTTAATGAGAATAGATCAAACGGATATTATCTATGAGTTCACACACAGCACTTTCATATTGTCTATTTGAACCTATAACGGTTCATCCCCACAGAACTTGGGATGAAGATAGATTAGACAAGAAACGATATTGGTATAATATACCAGCACTATACATTACTAATAAAATATTATATCCAGACTATGATATGGTTTTTTATGTAACAGAAAATTTAAAGTATCATCCTTTATATTCTATATTAAATGAACTTGAAATTACTATCAAAGAAGTTAATATACCTTTCGACAAAACATCAGAACCCATGCTATGGAGATTGATGTCTCTTTGGGAAAATTATGATTGTGTTTTCACTAGAGATGTAGATTCTATACCAAATAGAAATGAATTTCTATGCACAGAGTTCTTTAAAAATTCAGAGTTTGCAATACAAACAATAAGATCACATGAAAATCATTACCATAATATGGGGTGTGATATGCTAGGTGGTCTGTCTGGGTTTAAACCTCAGAAGATAGAAAAACTACCATCCTCTTTTGAGGAATACTATTCTATGAGATCATCTCTACCTTGGGCGCAAGATCAATTATTAATGGTAAATGTGTTTGTAAATGAACAGTCAAGAACTTTTCTTGAGAAAAATTTCCTTGACTGTCCGATAGATAATCAAAACAGAAAAGCAGTTTTTCTTCATACTCGAATAACAGAAGAAAAAATGAATAGCGTTACAGTCACAGAAGATCAAGAAAATGTTTTACGATTAATAGAAGAATTGAAATTAACAGATTGGGCAGGTGAACCATCTTCAGTTCTAGGAAAAAACTTAAACAGATTTTTAGAATTAGATAACGAACACAGTTCATCTGTTAAAAAACTTTTAGATAAAAATCGTGTTCTTAAGGAATTTTATTATGAAAATATACACAAGTAAATCAGGACATGCTAAAGGTGATACCTTCAGAGAATTATTATCCATGTGGATTGAGTCTGGGTATTGCACAACAGAGGAAAGTAATGATAGATTTTGTTGGGTAGATGGTGTCGGAGAAATACTTTTATATGAGTATGCAAGATTTGATTTCATGCCTGAACAATGGAAGTATGGTTTGTTTTCTAATATGCAGATGGGTGATGACAATTGTTCTCCTTGGATATTCTGGGCAAGACATCCAAGAAAGTTGGAGCAATCTATTGAAGAAGGAATACTAACATATTCAGAAAGAGAAACAGAGTCTATCTTTCTAGGGAAAATAGAAAACCAAATTCAATATCAAAACAGAATGAATTTTGATTGGAGAATGACACTAGAAGAATTCAATATGCCTATTACAATGGGTAATGTTCATGAGTATACTTATACACAAGAAGAGTATCTTAATAAGATTAAGAATTCTAAATTTGGTTTAGTGTTGCCTGGATATGGCCCTAAGTGTAATCGTGAAATAGAATATCTTGGTTTGGGAACGGTTCCAGTATTTACTGAAGGTTGTAGTTTGGATTACTTTAATTCTATGGAAGAAGGTGTTCACTACCTCACTGCAAAGAATCCAGTCCATCTAAAAGAAGTTATAGATTCCATTACAGAAAAACAATGGGAAGAACTTTCTTCAAACGGAAGAGAGTGGTATGAGAAGAATTGTTCAAGAGAAGGATCCTTTAAAACAACACAAAAAATTGTAGAGGAATTAAAGTGTGAGCATTAGTGTTATACTTACAGTATGGAAAAGAGATAATTTAGAAGAACAATTGCAGGCTATAAAGAATCAGACTGCTGATGTTTCAGACATATATGTTTATCAAAATGAATCTCATGTAGATATAGAATACTTAAAAGAAAAGTATGAGTTTAAACACATACATTCTAAAGATTTTAATTTTAAGTTTCATGGAAGATTCACATTACCTCTTCTTTTTGATACAGAATATACAGCAATTTTTGATGATGACACAGTACCAAACAAAAAATGGTTAGACCATTGTAAAGATTTGTGTCTTAAAAATAAATGTATCGTAGGAGCGAACTGTAGAAATCAAAACGGTTTTGGTTGTGGATTATGTGATGGAAAATTTAATCCAGAACCAATACCTTGTGATATTGTTGGTCATTGTTGGTTCTTTAAAACAGAATGGATTCATTATATGTGGAAAGAAAATCCACCAACATATGATAATGGAGAAGATATACATTTTTGTGCCTCTTGTAAAATACATGGAGGAATAGATTCATATCTCCCCTCGCAAACACAAGACAATCCAGATGCATGGGGAGATACTAAAAGTGTTTTAGGAATTGATCAACATGCAACATGGAGAAAATCAGATCATAACAAATTAAGAGACGAGTTATATCGGTATTGGATCGATAAAGGATGGGAGACTATAGAATGATTTCAATACAATGGTTCCCTCCAGACTGGGGATTTGGTAATAGAATAATGTATTACAACAACCTAAGACAAAGAGCAGAATTAGATTCTACCTCTTGGTCTTGTTCGTCATGGAATGGATGCGAATATTTTTCTGGAGACATGTTGGGTTCAGAACAACAAGGAAACCTATCATTAAAGCCATGTTTAGGTGAAAGATTTTTTGAATGGAATTCTACATCTACTCGTTCAATATTTGAATTGAAAGAAAAACCAAAACTGGAACCAGAGTCAGTTGCTATTCATTTTAGAGGAACAGATTTCTTTGGGTGGAATCCTGATGCAGTTTTAGGTGAAGATTATTATATGAATGCATTGAGCGAAATTGAAAATGATGTTCAAAGTTTTTATATATTTACTGATGATGAAACTTTACTTTCATATAAAACCGTGGTAGAATACCTAAAGCAAAATAATAGAAAAGTAATTTTTGGCGAAAACACATCAAACAGAAACAACTACATAAAAGATTTTTCTACAATAAGTGAATGTGATTATATTATTTCAAGTCCATCCACATATTGTATTGCTGCTGGTTTTATAGGTAAAGACAAGAAAATAATTCACTCAGAAAACTGGATACATAATAGAGTAGATGCTGATGATAAGTTTTGGGTTGATTTAAATAATGGTGGAAATTCTGACTATTCAATATGGAGATTGATATGAGTAAAGTTTATTTGAAAACATATTTTTATGTGGAACATGAAATCAAATTTTTAATAATGAATCTCATGGAAGCATATCATCATGTAGATCATTTTATAATTTGTGAACACAATAGAACTCATACTGGACAGCCCAGAGAGTTTATCTTTGAAGAACATAAACACAAATTTCCACCAGAACTTATGGATAAAGTAATTTATCTTCCTCAAGATATTAGCGAACAAACAGTAGAGGCATATGAAAATGAAGATGCTATTCATGCAGTGAATGAACCTGTAATGAGAAGTGCATTCATGACAAATCTAAGTTTTGATAATGATGATATTATAATTTCTGTGGATGCAGATGAAATAATTTACCGTGAAGCGTATGATTATATTCTTTCAGAAGTAAATGAAAAGGAATGCGTCCGCTTGAATCTACATCAGTTCTTTTATAAGACTAATTACTTATGGGAAGGTAAAGATTTTACCTCACCAATTGCAGCAAAATATAAAGTATTCCGACACCACTATCCATGTAATTGGAGAGATGTCGGACCAGTTGTATCTAAAAGAGTTGGTTGTCATTTCTCTTGGTGCATGACTCCAGAAGAAATGGTTTATAAATTACATACCTATAGTCATCCAAGATATAGATTTTGTGCAGATGAAAAGTTGTTAAAGGATGCGATTGAAAATAAAAAGTATCCTTTTGATCCTAGTGTTGATTTTAATATTCGTGAATTAGATATGAATGATGAGGTTCTTCCAGAATGCTTGAGAAGTCAGTCGCAATACTTGGAAAAGGAACTAGTGTAGAAAGATGCACTAGGGAATTTGTAGATTCCTTCGATGAAGTTGTAGCATGTGGTCGTCCTGTTTTTGATGGGTATGAAAACATAATAGGATCTCGGGCACATTATGATTTTGCTAATAGAACTTCAACCCCATATACCAACGAACAAAAAGAAAAACTTGGCGTTCGCGTTTCAATAGACACTGGGGGTGGAACAAACTTAAGAAATGAATTTAAGTATAAAGATTTAGATCCTTCTACTGGAATACTTGCCTTTGAATATTTTGTAAAAGATCCAACCTACACAAAAATTGCATTGATTGGATTTGATCTATTTCAAACAATGAAGAAGATGTATTATTATAAAAATGAAGAGTTTGATTCCGCCGTTGATTGGTTATGGGAAGACGGAACGTATGACTCAGAGGGAAGGTTAACTATTGTAAGTGGACATGAAACAGAATTAACATATGAATATATTAATCATATGATTGATACACACAAAGAAAAACAATTTTATATATTTTCATCTTATCCCTTTGAGGAAAAAGATAATCTTGTTATAATGTAGTATTATTAGGAGATAATATAGTGCTAACAAATTTTGAAAATCTTGAATTGAAACTAAGTACTGCTGTAGAAACTTACGAGTGGAAAGCACTTCAGAGTAGTTTTAATTCAGCAGAAGTAGTTTATATGATTGGTAATGGTGGTAACATGGCAGTTGCAAGTCATGGAGCCGCAGATGCAACTCGACTAACTGATAAAAGAGTCCATTGTTTAGACAGTCAATCACACCTAACATCAATTGCTAACGATCATGGTTATGATAAACTATTTGAACAATGGTTAGAAAGTTATGCAGATCTAGACAAAAGAACTCTGGTGATTGGATTTTCTGGTTCTGGTAATTCTGCAAATGTTCTTGGTGGATTATATTGGGCAGACGATCATGGGTTTGACACAACTATCATTACTGGTGTTAAGTCTACGAGAGTGAACAGAGATCTAAACGAAGTTTGTTTTCATAATACATTTTTTCATGCACATGAAATTCTATCAGTAATGTCTTTCTATGAACTGATTCATGGTTGTGGTAGCAAGTGTCCTACGATAGCAGCAGAAAATGATAGAAAGTATGGAACAGTAGGAGAAAAATATGTCTGATATAACTGGTTTAATTATGGTAAGAAGTGGATCTGTTCGATGCAAAAATAAGAACATAAGAAGGTTTGCAGATACTTCTCTTCTAGAAAATAAAATTAAAACACTTAAGAATGTAAAGGGACTGAAAGAGATAGTTGTAAATTCAGATTGTGAAAAGATGCTTTCTGTTGCAGACAATCTTGGTGCTGTTTCTGTGTTTCGAAATCCAGAGTTCGCAACATCCAATACACATCCAAGAGATTTATACAAGCATGTTGCAGAGTGTATAACAACTCCTAATGTACTTTCTGCAAGCGTATGCTATCCTATGATGACAGTGGATTCTTATAATGGCATTGTTGATTTATTCAATGCGTCTTCACATGAAAGTGTAGTTGCTTGTCATTCAGTTAAACATCACATGTGGATTAATACTGAACATGGTTATGAACCTTTAAATTATGAGCCAGGTAGTCAACCAAACAGTCAAGAATTACCAGAAGTTGTAAGTGTTTGTTGGGGTGGAGTTTTGACAAATACTGAAATCATGAGAAATGGTGATTTGATCGGAAGAAAACCTTGCTTCTATGAGGTATCTGAACATGAAGCAGTTGACATTGACACAGAGTTGGACTTCATGGTTTCTGAAACTATTTACAAAAGTGTTAATGGTTTGATAGGTTGTCGATGTAGAAAGAATGGAGAATGCTGTAAAGCGAACCAGAAGTGAAATTTACATTTGCTACAACAACCGCACCTTCATCCCAATCTTGTTTTTTATGGCAAGATCGAATGCGTTGTATAGTTGAGTCTATACGAAAACAAAACATTCCAGAGTATGAAATAATAATCATAGGTGGTCCGAAGGTAACAACTGGAAGACATACCTTTTCTTTACACAATAGACCAGACATTGTACATATTCCTTTTGATGAAGAGAGTGGAATCGTCGGTAAAGGTAAACAGTGGTGTGACGAACAAATGATTAAACAGGGTGGGTGGATAAC
>TARA_R110002020_G_scaffold44021_6_pt1 | contig 13068 bp, 23 predicted proteins | sample TARA_R110002020 | Tara Oceans TARA_R110002020 (sample SAMEA4396489) | marine metagenome | biome: Westerlies Biome; feature: [MES] marine water layer (ENVO:01000295) within the mesopelagic zone...; material: water (ENVO:00002006), including particulate matter (ENVO:01000060) such...
TTTATCCCGATGGTGAGGGAGAAGACGAGGTTATCAGCTACGACAAAAATCCAGAATATTCAGAAATGAAGGACTGGATAGAGAATGGATGGATGGAACACATCCGCGTCATTTGGGAGGGTCGTGAGTGCGATGCAATTATAGACGAGGAGGGAAAAATCAAAGGATTGAAGATGAACGCGATGGCTACTGCTGCTTACATCCGTATGCATCCAGATATCAACGATGTGATTGTTGGACCCTGTGCCATTTGCACTGATTTTGAATTGGAGTGAAAGAGGAGACTGACAAATGACTATCGAAGAGAAGTACGAAGATTGCGACCGCTGCGGCGAACGCTACTATGGCGAGTTTATCGACGCCTATCTGCGCACCGAAGAGACGCGCAACGAAGTTATCCGGGTATGTTGCCCGGAGATGAAAAAAATAGAAGATTTGCCTGAGCCTGTCGCTGGAGAAGACCCGCTTGACAGAATCGTCATGCTGCTGAACAACGGCATTAGTCGAGATGATGTCTACAAAGATATGGTTGACAGATGCTCTTTGTTTTACACAAACAAAAAACGAAAGCAGGCACTTGCAAACCACATAGCGCAAGTTGACACGATGAATGTTTTTGCAACGATGGAAATACCAGAATAAATCCGTTTAAACGGAGGAGAGAGACATGCAACACGACACCACCGATGCGCAATGGGCGCATGAACAGGAGCTTGAGAGCAGACGCTTGCAAGAGGAGCGTCCTCTTGATCCGCGTGAGATAGACGAGCGCATCAGACAGGCCGCTTCAATCCTAAAGCCTGTGCAGGATCATTATGCTGAGAGCTTTGAAGATGCAGACTTGTTCAATGAGGAGATCGCTAAACTTTGGGTTCATGCCTTGCTGAGAAAAATGAGGCTTAATCCTTAGCGTTTAAACATTGTCAACAAGATAAAAAAACTTCGAGTTGACAGACCGCAAACCAAGCTACATCATAGAGATATTGCAACATGGGCATATGCCCGAAGGAGAGAAAATGAGCGTATTTAACAAAGCCTCGGAACTAGCCGAAAACATAGGCAGAGAGGCAATTATCAAGAGAATCAAGCACGAATGTGAGCGCCTTAAAACAACGGGGGATAACAATGCTCGTGTGGCAGCGTTGGTCCTTGATGCTGTTGGCATCATTGAGAGCGGCAAGGCTGAAGATTCTGCACGATCACTCGTGGATATGGATTTATCGCAACAGAGGGAAGAAAGCTAATGACAAATGTAATTGAAGCTGAGGAGAAGTTCGTGGGAAAAGAAAAGCAGGAAAGCAATGAAGATGCGGCAAGAAAGAAAGCGAGAGACCTTATTTATGCAAAAAATGTCTGGTTTGCGAAGGCTGGTCACGGCATCCAAATGGAAACTGGATTGCAAGAGCTTTTCGATGATGCTGTCGGCAAAGATTTAAGCGATAGCTATCTTTTGTTTTGTATTTGCGAGTTTGCCAAAGGTCATTTTGGTGATACCCCGCCTGACATAGACATAATGCGTTTAAACAACATTATCAACAGGCGAAGAGTGCAAGGCAGATATCCGATCAATCCCGAAAAAAACATTGATGAAAAAGGCAATGAGTTTTGGATTGTCATTGACGATGGACATCGGGGCTTGATGGCAACGACAGCAGAAGATTGCATCTCTTTAGAAGAGTTCTATAAAGCAGATGATGATGATGATCAGTCATGCGATGAATGTAACGACAAGCAATGAGAACTCCTCCCCCTTGGTATCGCATAGCTGAAAAGCTGCGCAGAGAAAACCGCACCCTCCAAGAGATTTCCGATCTTTTGGGGGTTGCGGTTCCCACCATCAGAACCCAGTTAGCAATTAGGATGAAAGATTACGAGTCGTTTAAACAGCCTACTGTACGACCAGAGCTTACTGCGAGATCGAAAAGAATCCGACAATCCCTCCGAGAAGGGGAACACCCGCCAGACATTGCCAAGCGCGAAGGCGTTAGTCGGCAATACGTGTACAAGGTACGCGCTCAACGTGAAGAAAGTGTCGATAAACATGTAGATCAAGAGGTTAAAAGAGTTCTGCTCGAACGCAAGTTTGAAAGCATGTAATCCTTGCGCAATCAAGGACTTACGACCCCTTACTTCAACTAACAATCAAGCACTTAGCTCCGATCAGTGGTTAAAAAATAACCAGAAAAGTCGTCATGCTATAATGTTATCAGTTATCGCAACAGGCGCATTGCGCCACAAGGAGAGAAAAAAATGGCCGAACAGAAAATGGTCTTTAACATTGAAGAAAGTAGCCACGACTATTGCCACCGCTGTCAGCAGCTAGGCGATCAACCAGTAAAAATGCATCGCAGTCTACCCTCGTACACAAGGTGGGTCAGGTGCAACATTATTGATGGCGATGGGGAGCAAGAGAAATTTGCGGTGTTTTGCTCCGATTGTCTGTATGAGGCCTATCATTCTTCAGAAGAAATAACCATATTAACCGATGGAAAACCTTGGAAGCCTTCGGATGGTTCAAATGGTATCTTCATCCGAAACACGGACATAAAAGACTGACCAAATCGAGGCATTTTGGGGGCGGCTCAGGTCGCCCTCTTTTTTTGTTTAAACAGACCCAACGCTACATCGCTTGTACCTGTCTTGTTATTTTCTCCAGTTGTATTAGCACAACGTTTAAACGTTATACATATATTTGTTGTTTTCACCTACTGCTGTGTTTTGAAGCACCGATCAGGAATAAACGCCGCAGCTTCTGTCGTAAGTAAGTTCGATCACTCCTACTTGTCCCGCTGCTCGATGCCGAATCTTCTTCACATGCACACGCACGTCGCGTGAGCCTGCGGTGAAGTCTCGTTCAACAAGAAGGAGGCAGTCAGCCTTGTTGTAAAAGTTGGCACTGCCACTAATGCTGTACCCATCTAAAGGCGAGGTGCTGCCATCAAAATTTTTGCGAACCTTAGCCGGATGCGCCACCAGCCAGACATGGCATCCGTTTTGGGATGCCCAACGTTTTATCGTGCCGAGCATCTGTCCTATGTATTCAGTCTCAGTCATGGCGCTTGGTCTCCGGTGCGAAAACTCATTCCAAGGATCAAGCACCAATCCACGCAAGTTCGGGTAACGAGCGACTGCTGCGGTCGCTGTGTTTAAACACCACTCGACGGTCGGGGCATCGTCCTCCGCCCGAATCCAATAAAAATGTTCATCGCACCAATCCAAGCTCTCGATGAATTTCTCATCATCCATTTTGTTTGGCCCCCACGTCGGCAATCGTTGATGCTTTGCAGCTAGTTTGTTGAGATGCTCATCTACCTCGTTCTCAAATGAACAGACAGCAAAAGCCCAGTTATGTTTGATCCCAAGCTGAACCAAAAGTAAATCGAGTATTTCTGATTTTCCAGACGAAGGTACGCCCGAAATTACGGTCAGCTCTCCCGGTCTAACTTTGTAAATGCCAGCGTTAGGGTCTTGACCCACACCGTCAAACGCACCGATTCCGGTGGGCAACCCCTGCTTAATTTCGCCATGCAAAAGCCTGATTGCTTCAGCAGCAAACGATCTCGTCTCACGCAAGGCCCTCATAGGCACAGGTCGTGCGCCCTCTACGAGAGATTTTAAAACCTCAGCGCCATGTTGAGTCAACACGTCATTGGCATCCTTGCACCCGCTTGGCATTGCCGAAGTTTCGATTCGGAAACATCTTGCCACGCCTAATCGTCTTGCCAATTCATCGCGCAAAGCTAGTCCGGCTCGGTCAAAATCTGTAAATAAAACGACCTGTTTAAACGAACTAAGCTCATCCGAAAGCTCTTCCATCCACGACATTTTTCTGTCGCTTGCCCCGTCAGGAACACTGATGCAATTTCCAATTCCGCACTCGTGTACGCTCAGGCTATCAACCTCCCCCTCGACAATGATGAGTCGGCTCTTGTCGGTGTCAACGAGATTCCACATATAGGGAAGACGTGCGCCGTTTTTCGTTTGCGAAAACTTTTTGCCTTCTGCTCTGAACTTGACGTTGATGGTTTCGCCGTCAGCATTTTTATGAACGAACGCTATCGGACCCATCGAGCCGTTCAATCTAGTGCCTGACTCGACACCGGCTGACTTGAGGGTTTCTTCGTTTATCCCGCGCTGTTTAAACCAATCAATCTGGTCGTTCTGCAACGGTTCGGTGTAGGCAAATCCCGTAAGCCTTTCGGCTTTTGTTCTCACCGGGGCATCCTGAGCGAGCCGGTCTTCGTTCCTCCAGACGTGTCCCTCCCAAGTGCAATGGTGGCATTTCCATCGAGCGCCCTTGCTGTCGATTTGTACGCTAAGGCACTGATCTCCCTTGTGTTTTCTTCTTGTATGATCGCACTTAGGGCAAATTATTTTTTGCTGACCATCATTTAATTTTGTGACATCAAGACCTTCTGATATGCAGCGATCCCAAAAACTCATGGCATTGCCTTAAACACTTTTTTGCCAGAAGCATCAACGCGCCTGCCCTCTTCATCTCGGCGGTTTTCGCCTGCGAGACGGGCATCGACTTTGGCTAGATAGGCGGCGGTGCTGAGGAACCAGCGTTTTCTGTGGTCAGGTTTTGCTTCACGCGAGAGCCATTCGTCACGGCTCATCAAATAGGCGTTTAGGTTAGGAATATTTTGATATGCGTTTTTCCATCTCGTGTAATCTTTCTCGTTCAGTCTTATGACTTTGCCAGTAAAGGCCATCTGTCTCTCCCTTAATGTTGCGATTTATCTTCCATTCATTGCCCTTGGTTGTTGCGGAAGGTAAGCCCCCCCTTACCCCCCCACGGAGTAAGGAAAGGGTTTGCCCTGTGGCAGTGCATCAGGATCGCCCCCGTCACAGTTACGTGTGACCCGCTTGTCATTAAAAAAATAGCAGAATACAATGGAGTCTGCAAACTCTCAGAAAATTGTCTCTCTAGTTTGCTCTCCATGTTGCGATGGGGTTGGGGCCGCACCTCTCTGGTCGGGTAGGTGCAGCCCCTTTTTATTTTCTTCATCCCATTCGATCTGCGCAATTTCAATTTCACACCGTGGGTTTTTCTTGTCTAAAAACTTTCTTGCTGTGATTTGTTTAAACGCCCTGTCATTGGGGTAGATAATTCCTTGCAGAGCATCAAGCAAAATTGAGGGGTCTAGATCACTGCGCCTATTCGGGTAGTACATGTCTGCGTGAAAGCTGAGATCGCCTTCAAGCATTTCTGTTAGCCGAGTAGCCTGCGCCTTCACTGCCTTTTCAAAATCCAGTGCTTTCTTGCTTTTGATGAATCGAGGCTTGCCTCCGATCAGGACCAATCTTCTGCTGTTTGCCTTGCTACAGGCAGCGCCGTAAACGACTAATTTGATTTTCTTGTTGTCATCGTTCACAATTACATTTATCGCAACATGAGGCTAAAGATAGTGAAGTATAGCAATTCCAGAAATTTGCCAGAGCCTCTCTGCTCGGCAATACGTAGAGACACCTACGACAAGGGTGATTCAAAAATTTCCTGCACCGGCCTGCTCAGGCCACCTCGCATTGCAGCACTAACTGACACTTTCGACGACATGATCGTGCGCGATTATTCAAAAGAAGTCTGGTCTCTGTTCGGCAGGGCTGTGCATCACATCATCGAGAACGCACACGCTGAGGGATACACGATGGAGGAGCGGTACTTCACGGACGTTGAAGGCTGGCGAATCAGTGGGCAGATTGATGCACGTCAGGAAATGAACGATGGAAGCAGCGAGATCACTGACTGGAAAACGCGTAAGGCTTATGGAGTCATGAACAACGCTGAACATGACGAGCAACAAACGAACATCTACGCCTTTCTGCTCAGGAGAAACGGCATCAGGGTGAGCCGACTTCAGATCATTAACCTCATCAAAGACTGGTCAGCTCGTGAGGCCGAGAGGCGCGAGGACTATCCAGACTCCGAGGTTTTTGTTCAAGAAATTCCCTTGTGGTCGCAAGAGAAAGCAGAAGAGTTTGTGCGTGAGCGCGTTCTTTTACATCAACGTGCGCGTGAGGGAGAGCTGCCGGAATGCACGGACGAAGAACGTTGGTTGCGTGACGACAAATTTGCAGTCAACAAGGAGGGTAGGAAAAGTGCAGTGAGGCTATTTGATTCGGAGGAAGAAGCCACCACCTTTGTTAAAGCACTTAAAGACCCTAAAAAACATTCAATTCAGCATCGACGAGGTACAAACGTACGGTGCGAATCATTCTGCGATGTTGCAGAATTTTGTCTCCAGTTCCAATCAATAAAGGAAACGCAACATGAGTGAAAAAAGAGGATTTGATGCGCTGGTAGAGGCGCTCATTAAAGCGCAAATGGAAATTGACCACGCAACAAGAGATGCGAAAAGTGTGCATCACAAATATGCCACGTTGGAAAGCGTGATCAGTGCGGTAAAACCCTCGCTGAACAAGCACGGAATATACATTTCACAGGAAACAGCAGTCTCGGAAAACGGTGTCATGGTGCAAACGATTTTACGTGGTCATGGGGCCAATTTGGATACTGGTTGGGTAGAGATTCCGGTGACAAAAAACGATGCCCACGCCTACGGGTCTGCGATGACCTATGCGCGAAGATACAGCATGACGACAGCCTGTTGTCTTGGTAGTGCTGACGATGATGGACACAAGGCAAAAGACAACCCCCCTGCCAAGAAGCCTGTCACCAAAAAAGCAGCGCAAAAGACAGCCATCAAGGATGACCTTAAAGATCAGGGCTTGATGAATGGGTCTGAAAACATTGAGGACGAGGCAGAACCTGACTCACGCGATGTAATAGATGCGTTTAAACATATTAGTGACGCAGCTCTTGAAGCATGTGCTTCCGCAAAAACAATGAAAGAATTGGAAGAGCATTGGCGGGATGCTGTGATGAGCTTAAAGAAATTGCGGTCAAAAATTGCCGATGAAGATTGGCAGGAATGGATTGAAAAATTAACTGTGTTTAGAAATGAAATGCTTAATAGGGAGAAGCAAGATGGCTGATATTCAGTTTGCAGATGGACTCAAGGTGTCAAAGCCCCATGAAAACGCGCCTGATTTTGTGAAGGGAAGAATTTCAATTAAGCGTGAGACGTTGATTGATTGGCTCAACAAGCAAGAAGGGACATATATCAATTTGGACATAAAGGAATCCAAGTCAGGAAACCTTTATGCAGCAGTGGATAACTGGAAGCCTAAAAAGCGCCAAGACCCTGACATGCCTTTCTAATGTCTGAATCAAAAAAAAGTTGGGAAGAGCTTGCAGACCAGCTTTCCGAATGCATAAAAATTCTTGATCTAACTGACAAACGGATCTCACATCTGCACTTGCAAATGCATGAGATGTTGACAAGGTTTAAACGGAAGCAAAAAGAATTTGATGAAGCACAAGGAAAAGACCCCTACAAAAACTGGCCCAAGATAGATGAAGATTGAAAAGGAATGGGCTAACAAAGTTCGTGACAGAAAGTATCTTCAAGAGGTTAGAGAGCATGGGTGTCTGGTGTGTCAGAGGCCTGCTCAGGCGCACCATCTCACCCATGCAGAAGGTCTGCGTGGCATGAGAAGAACAGGGGATCAGTGGGCAGTACCGCTGTGCAAAGAGCATCACGATCATCTTCATGCCTATGGAAACGAATCCAGATGGTGGGCAATGCAGGGGATTGACGGAATTCAATGGGCTAAATCATTTTGGGAGGCATTTAATGGAAATTAAAATCACTTGTTCGGAGCTTGCATACGCTATTAACAAGCATTTGGCACACAAATTTCAAAGCAAAATCAACAGGGGGGTGCATGTGTCGGCAATTGAGTTCGAGCATGAACAACAAAAGGTGTCCATTCCAGAGTTTGCGACAATCACGCTCACTCTTGAGAAAGAGGTCGGTCAGACCGGTCTATATAAGGGGTGGGAAACGTGAAGATAGAAGATGCCGATGACATACCCACAAATATACAAGAGCTTCAAGAGAAATGCGCCTCAGAACATTTGGCTAGACTAAAGGCCGAGGCATGTGTTGAAAAATTAGAGGTCGAAAACAAAAAACTCAAAGATCAACTACAACCCCAAAAGGGGCGGGAAACGTGAAGATAGAAGATGGCAATAACTGAAACATGCGCGTGTTGCAAGAAAGAAGGTGTGGTTGGCAGAGATGTTGTGCCTTATTTTTTTACATCAAAATACACACAGTGGTTATGTTCAATTAATACTAATCCTGAGTGCAGTAAAACCAGATATAGGGCTTTCAGAGAATGGATGAAAAAGAAGACAAACAATTGAAGAAAAGGCGTATCCAAGCAGTGAAAAAGATTTTAATGAAACCTTTAAAAAGGGATATGCGCATATATTGGACATCGGTTCTAAGGCATCTACAGCCTTGGAAGCAAGAAATAGAATGGTTAAAGAAGCCTAAAAAGAGGTCAAAGAGAAATGGAAGCAGAACATTTTGAAGCAAAGAAGTATGCCTACAGGCAGTCGAAGGATGGAATGATTCTCTCTTTCGTGCTGCACCCAAACGATGTGCCAAAGGACATGGCAATCTCCTCAATAGGAACTCGTTACATGGTTGCAGTCGCTGAGATTGCTGACGATGAAACGCCAGTCATTCCAGAGGAAAAGACTAAAGCACAAAGGTCCTTGGACAAATCACATTTGATTTGCCGGGAGGCAGATTATCAGGCTTGGGTTCGTTTAAACGCATCTAAGTGGATACAAGATGATGCTGTCTGGATGCTAGACCTTCCTGATGAGGAGTTAGCTATTCGAGTCATGCGTAAGGTTTGCAAAATCAACAGCAGATCGGAACTCAAAGAAAACGAGAAGGCCAGACAGCGCCTTGAAAACCACATAGAGGAATACCTTGGGGCGGTTACATGAGCAATACAACTAAGCCGTGGTGGGCAATACAAATTCAATCTTTAAGAATAAAACGCGGGAAAACTCAAGATGAAGTGGGTGCTTTGGCTGGAATAGATAGGCATTACTTATCAGGCCTAGAGAATGGTCATCATGTCCCAAGAGTTGACACGTTGGAAAAAATTGCTAAAGCGTTGAATGCTCGAATAGGAGTAATTCCTAACCATCAGGAAAACAAAAAAAGCTAACAAAGCGACTATAAATGTACGACTTACCAGAGAACACTCTTGACCCGCCGGATTACTGGGCCTGCGAGGAATGCTTTGGGCATTTTTACCCAGAACCGGGAAAAGAGCCAGCAGAAGATGAGCGGGTTCTGTGCTACGAGTGCGACACATTTTATGAATGAGCTGTTTAAACGATACTACTATCATCAAGGTAAAACTTATGAATATATTATTCAGACCGAAGCGTGTTGAAAACACGGAACCAAAAAACAATACTGAAAGTCTGACAGAAAAAAGTCTCAGTGACATAAAAGAAGAAATCTCCGATATCAGGAGCATGATTACAGACATTTATGATGCACTGACCATGCCTGTTCAGCACCGCAAAACGCCTGAATATGAAAACCCCGTCTGCCAGAATGAAGGATGCGAAAACCCGCGCACACCGCAGGGTAAAACTAAAAAAGGCAAAACAATCTATAGGTCAATTTGCAACAAATGCTACGGCAAGATACTTAGAAGCAGACCAGCCAGTACCAAAAAAACCCGAATTTGCGCAACTAACGGTTGCGACAATCACGCGCAATATAGTGGCACTAAAAAAAACGGCAGACAGGTATTTCGGGAAACTTGCGGCGAATGTCGTAGCGGGAAACAAGTTGATCAAAGAGATATAAAAACTGATGCGCCATTGAAATACGGGAACACTGTCACAGGGGGCGGTGACGCGCATCATTGGAGAGCCAAATCCGCGTTAAGGTATATTGACTTAGAAAGCGGGATATTTTCGGTTTATGCGACCAGTTGGATAAACAACAAAACCAGCAAGGGTAGATACAGAAACTCAACATTTGCACTTCTTCACGAACAAGCATTGGATCTTTTCAGAGACGGGGATAGCGTTGGAGAGATCAGGCGGAAGCAGCCAAAGCTATCTCGTACAAAGGGCGAAAATGAACTTCTAAGCATTGATGGGATACTGGCGCGACTTGTAAAAGCAATTGTCAGGCGCGGAACCGCGCAAGAAAAGTTATGGCTCAAGCAACAAAGAAGGAACATTGAGAGGGCGCACCCCAACTAATGACTAAATTTTTAAAAAAAACACTTGGTTGGTTCAATCAAAAAGACAGCATAAACTCTAGCTGGACTGACAGAGCAAGGCTTGTAGAAATACATACTATTGATGTTTTGGAAGATCCCGTTAGGCCTGAGCTGGATTTGGAATGGAGAAAGGCATTCGGCAGAAAGATATTTGGACTTCAATGTGAGGATGAAATCCTAGCGGTTGTGTGTTTAGCGTTTACAAACGACGTGCCTCATTCGGTTCGTGAGCTGGATCTCATGAGCAGGGTTAGTCAATATGAGAAAAATGCAATGATCGCTATCGCCTACACGGTTTGGTCCGAGAAAAAGGGCGCTGGAAAAAGGATAATGGAGGAGGTTATTGAATACGCGAGAGCAAAGGGCTTTAAAAGGCTGGTAACTTTATCTCCTCTAACCCCAACAGCCACCCATTACCACATCAGAAATGAGGCTAGGCTTATAGGACTTAACGCCTCTACCCAAAATTTCGAGTACAGGTTAAAAGATTAATGACTTCCAGACCTATATACGAGAAAAGCTCAGATATCTCCAATGAGGAGCTTGTCGCTGAGAAGCTCTCAAAGATATGGGACTTTGATAGCTGGCAGAGAAATCCTCCACGATATCCAATAGATATTTCTCTAATGAAGGATAGACATATCAAGGCATTCGCGGAGATCAAATGCAGAAATGTGGACATCGACACCTATAGCACCTATTTGCTTTCTGTGGGAAAGGTCATGTCGGCACACTCACTCACAAAGGCTACCGGTCTTCCGTGTTTTCTGGTTGTTCAATGGATAAACTGCCTTGGCTGGATAGACCTTGAAACAATCGAGCCTTTGTATGTTGGATGGGGAGGACGGATAGACAGGCGGGACTCCCAAGATATGGAGCCGGTGATGCATTACGATTTAAGCCAGTTTAAACGAGTGGAGAACAAATGATATACAAAGATAATCACGTAAACATGGGCGGTCTGGTTTTGTGCAAAAAACTTCTTTTTTTAGAAACTGCAATTAATTTTGAAAAATCTTATGTTTTTAGATGGCGCAGAGAAGATAAAGTCTACCGATCCGACCGAATGTTTAAACTATTAACCTTCATAAAAAAAGCTATTTTTATTCCCCATTGGAATCCAGTTGACATCAAGGAATATAAACATCTAACTGGACGTGAATTTCCATCATAACGACCAAATAGACTTAAAGGCAGGCTTTAATTCCATTTCTTCTTCTATACAGGAATGTTATTACATTAAGTTTAAGAGAGGAAAAAACAATGGAAGCTGTAACCGAGTGGGAAAGGATATGTGCAGAGAGAAAGGAAAGGGATAAACAGATTTTCCAAGAACGAAAAACAGGAAAAAAACTTAATGAGATAGCATTGGAATACGGATTGTCCAACAGTCGCATCCAACAAATTTGCCGAAAGCAGAAATTGATAGAAAGGGGAATAAAATTAAGAGCCGAATATATTAAAAAGCCTCTCAAAGAAAGGTTGGAGCTTGAAAGGATTCAGCGAGAGAAAAGCGAGAAAGTGTATAGAGACGTTCAAAAGATTTTCGGGAAAGATTTGGTTCCGTAATGTATTTAAATATTAAGTGTGTAGACTTGCAACGGATCTGACTGACCCTTAACAGTAATGGTCTCAACATAACGAACCATGTCAGGAACCTTCTTTGCGGTTGGCTCCCCGATAAGAACAGGAACTTCTCCCCTCTTGATCATCTCCCTAGTTTTTCCCTCCAATCTGGCGGCGGTATTTACCGGATGGCCCACCACAGAATAGTCAAAACGCTTTTCTGATCCCATGTTTCCAACCACACAAAGGCCCGTATTGATTCCAATGCCCACGTTTAAACGCTCTATTCCTTCCTCTTCCAGCTCATCATTCAAGAATTTAAGCGCAATTAGCATGTCTCTGGCGGTACAAACGGCTTTTTCCTCGTGATCATCACAGTCAAGCGGAGCATTCCACAGCAAAAAAAGACAGTCTCCGATGTACTTATCCACTGTTGCTCCATTGTTAAGAGCAACGTCTGTAAGGCTTGTCAGGGCTTTGTTCATAATCCAGACCAATTTCTGAGGATCGTCCTGTAGGCTCTCAGAGAGCGGTGTGAAGCCGACCAGATCACAGAAGAGGAACGTCATCTCTTTTGTTTCACCGCCTAACACGAGCTTAGAGGGGTCGTCCTGTAGCTGTTTCACCAGATCAGGGGAGACATAGGTCCCGAATTGACCCTTGATCTGCATTTTTAGCCTGTATTCAGTCAGCATTCTCTGGAAAACCCCTGCACCTCCTACCGTCAGGGCAGAAAGCACCGGTAATGAGGCATCTAACAGCATTCCAAACCTTAAATACGCCCAAACTGACGAGATTGCCGTTAGAGAGGAGATCGTAAGAATGCCTATCGCCACCCCATAAACAGGCAGAAAACGCGCTGAAAGCGCAGCTAAGAGAGCCAAAATCAGTAAGACTAGCGTTTCAGCAGCTAATGACCAGTCTGGTCTGACTGGAGAAGAGCCACTCAGGAGAGTCTCAAGAAGATTAGCTTGAATCTGATGTGGGAAGAGCTGACCGATGGGAGTTGGAACCAATGGACTTATTCCTGCTGCCGTTACTCCAACGTAAACAATCTTGTTTTCTACGTCCTGTTTAAACGTTGTGTTCCAATCAATCCAAATCCTGCCTGCCGAATCTGTCTGGATCGTGTCATAGGCTGGAATCCTAACCGCTTCGATCCCTGACTCTCCTGCTCTGACCTGATAACTGGGATCACCTGCCAGACCTCGCAAAACATCCACAGACAGTGCCGGGTATAGCTGCCCCTGCACATTGATCAGGGTCGGAATTCTCCTCACCAGACCATCTACTTCGGGCGCTGCATTTACTACGCCGGTTCCT
>TARA_R110002020_G_scaffold74540_16_pt1 | contig 13064 bp, 10 predicted proteins | sample TARA_R110002020 | Tara Oceans TARA_R110002020 (sample SAMEA4396489) | marine metagenome | biome: Westerlies Biome; feature: [MES] marine water layer (ENVO:01000295) within the mesopelagic zone...; material: water (ENVO:00002006), including particulate matter (ENVO:01000060) such...
AAGATCGCCTATATCGACAACCGGATCGACCCGGCCACGGGCGCCATCACCGTGCGGGCGCAGTTCGACAACGAACAGGGCCTGATCTTCGACGGCGGGTTCGTCGATGTCTTCATCCAGTCGGAAACCCCGGTCACGCGCCTGCTTGTGCCGCAGACGGCCATCAGCCGAGATCAGAAGGGCTCGTTCGTTCTCGTGGTGAGCAGCGACAACCTCGTGCAGCAGCGCTATGTCCAGACGGGATCACAGAACGGGACCGATATGGTCATCCTCGACGGGCTGCGCGAGGGCGAGCAGGTGATCATACAGGGCCTGCAGAAGGTCCGGCCCGGCGCGACAGTTGAAACCGTGGCAGCCCCTGCGCCAAACAACGGCACGGACAACACGGCGACCACCGATGCCGCCGCTCCCAAGACCGATAGCGAGTAGCGCGGATGTTCTCGGCCCTTTTCATCGACCGCCCGAAGCTGGCGATGGTCATCTCGCTGGTGCTGACGATCATGGGCGCCATCGGGTACTTCGCCCTGCCCGTCGCCCAGTTCCCCAACATCACGCCGCCGGTCGTGAACGTATCCGCAACTTACACCGGGGCCAGTGCCGAAACGGTCGAAACCTCGGTCGCGGCACCGATCGAGGCGCAGGTGAACGGCGTCGACGGGATGATGTACATGACATCGACCTCGTCGGATTCGGGGTCTTATTCGCTGACCGTCCTGTTCGAGATCGGGACCGATCCCGACATCGCCGCCGTCAACGTGCAGAACCGCGTGGCGCAGGCCACTCCGTCGCTGCCATCCGACGTGACCCAATCGGGCGTGGTGACCGAACTGGCCGCCACCGACATGCTGATGGTCGTGGGGCTGGTGTCGCCCAAGGATTCCTACGACGCGATCTTCCTGTCGAACTATGCCGCGATCAACATCGTCGATGCGCTCTCGCGTGTGGACGGGGTGGGCAAGGTCCAGCTGTTCACGCAGCAGGACTATGCCATGCGGATGTGGCTGAAACCCGACACGATGGCGGGGCTTGGCCTTGTGCCATCGGACGTGATCGCCGCGATCCAGGACCAGAACATCGAAGTCTCGGCTGGCCAGATCGGCGCGCCGCCGATCCCGGAAGGACAGGCCTTCCAGTACACGATCAAGGCGCAGGGGCGGCTGACCACGGCAGAGGAATTCGGCAACATCATCGTGCGCACCGGAGAAAACGGGGCCATCGTGCAGGTCAAGGACATCGCCCGGGTCGAACTGGGTGCCAGCTTCTACGGGGCCTCGGGCCATTACGACGGCCAGCCGGCCACCGTGATGGCGCTTTACCAGACGCCCGGCGCCAATGCGCTGGCGGTGGCCGAGGCGGCCACCGCCGAACTGGAACGGCTGGCCGGGAACTTCCCCGACGATATCGATTACGTCATCCCGATGAACGCGACCGATTTCGTCGTGCAATCGATGAACGACGTGATCCTGACCCTGGGAATGACGTTCGCGCTGGTCGTGGCGGTGGTGTTTGTCTTCCTTGGCAATGCCCGCGCGACGCTGATCCCCATGGTAGCGATCCCCGTGTCGCTGATCGGCACGCTGGCCTTCCTGCTGGTTTTTGGCATGTCGCTCAACACGATTTCCATGTTCGCGCTGGTGCTGGCCATCGGCATCGTCGTGGATGACGCGATTATCGTCGTGGAAAACGTCGAACGCATCATGCGCGAGGAAGGGCTGGATGCCCGGGCCGCCACCCGCAAGGCGATGGGCCAGATCACCGGGCCCATCATCGCCACGTCGCTGGTATTGCTGGCCGTCTTCGCGCCCGTGGGCTTCATGCCCGGCATCGCGGGCAAGCTCTATTCCCAGTTCGCGGTCACGATCTCGGTCGCGGTCGTGATTTCGTCCATCAACGCGCTGACCCTGTCGCCCGCGCTGGCAGCACTGGTGCTGAAACCGTCGAGCGAACCGAAGGGCCTTCTGGCCGTCTTCGAGCGCGCCATCAGCGGGATGCGGTCGGTCTACGTGGGCATTGTTCGAACGATCCTGCGGGTCTCCATCGTGGCGCTTGTTGCCGTGGCCGGGCTGGCGGCAGCGACAACATTCCTGCTGGACCGCACGTCGACAGGGTTCATCCCGCTGGAAGACAACGGCATCCTTTTCGTCGACATGCAGCTCCCCGATGCGGCGGCATTGGACCGGACCGAAGCCGTCGCCCGCCGCGTGGCCCAAGACGTGGCCGGCATCGACGGCGTGCGCAGCACGGTGCAGGTCTCGGGCTACAGCTTCCTGAACGGACAGGCGCCCAACGCGGCCATGGTGATCGTCGACCTTAAACCATGGGACGATCGGCAGACCGAGGCGCTGAGCGCGCAAGGCATCCTCGACCAGATCAACGCCATCGCGGCGCAGGAGGTTTCCGCCCGCATCGTCGCCTTCAACCCGCCGCCGATCCCGGGGCTGGGTCTGAGTTCCGGGGTCGAGATGCAGGTGCAGCAGACAGATGGCGGCACTCCGCAGGATCTGGCCGCGGCCGTGGGGTCGCTCGTCTATGCCGCCAACCAGCGGTCCGAAATCGCGCAGAGCTATTCCAGCTTCTCGGCCGCCGTGCCGCAGATCCAGCTGGATCTCGACCGCGAGAAGGCCAAGCTGCTGGGCGTGGCCGTGTCGGACGTGTTCCTGACGCTGCAAAGCTACCTGGGTTCGTTCTACGTCAACGACTTCAACCGCTTCGGCCGGGTCTACCGCGTGATGATCCAGGCGGAAGGCGCCTATCGCGACAAGATCGAGGATATCGACAGCCTGTATGTCCGCTCCGCCGGCGGCGACATGGTGCGCCTGTCCACGCTGGTCGAGGTCAAGGACGTGCTGGGCCCGTCGACCCTGACGCGGCACAACCAGTTCCGGTCGGCCTCGGTCACCGGGGTGCAGGCCGAAGGGCTGTCCACGGGCGATGCGATCCGGGTGATGGAGGAAGTGGCCCAGACCGCCCTGCCCGACGGCTACACCTACCAGTGGACCGGCGCGGCACTGCAGCAGCAGGGCACGTCGGGCACTATCCTAGCGCTTCTGGGGCTGGCGATCCTGTTCGGCTACCTGTTCCTTGTGGGCCAGTACGAAAGCTGGACCATGCCGATGGCGATCATCCTGTCGGTGCTAGTGGCGCTGTTCGGGGCCGTGGCCGCGGTGGCTGTCGCGGGGAGCGACATCAACCTCTATACCCAGATCGGGATGATCATGCTTGTGGGGATGGCGTCGAAGAACGGCATCCTGATCGTGGAATTCGCGATGCAGGAGCGCGCCACCGGCAAGACCATTTCCGAAGCCGCCGCCATCGCCGCGCACCAGCGGTTCCGCGCGGTGATGATGACGGCGCTGTCGTTCCTTCTGGGTGTGGTACCGCTGGTCATCGCATCGGGCGCGGGTGCTGCCAGCCAGAAGGCGCTGGGGATCGCCGTCTTCGGCGGCATGCTCGCCGCTGCCACACTTGGTGTGCTGGTGGTGCCGGGGCTGTTCGCCGTGATGCAATGGTCGCGCGAGACGGTGAAATCGAAGCTGGGCGTCGGCAAGGCAGCGCCGGAGGATACTGTCGCGAGCCAGCCGTCGTCCGGGACATAAGGAGGCGTTCGGAGAGGTTCATGCGCGCCGGGATTTCTAGTCCGTCGCGAGCCCTTCCGCGACGGTCTTCCCCGTGTCGAACAACGCCTCGAGCGCCGCTTTCTCCGCCGTCGGATCAAGGTTGAGAACGGTCCCGCCCTGCGCAAGGTGATCCGCGAACACGTGTCCGACCGAGTGGGTCGCGGCACCGGCAAGGATCTTGATCTCGCTTGCATTGCCGGTGTCCGGAGGAGGCTTCGACGGGGTGGTATCATCCTTCGCAGCCAGTTCGGGAGCAATATGTTCGAGCAACGCCCGGATCAGTCGGCGCGCGGTTTCTGTCTGGAACTCGGTATCGTAGAGCTCGCACAGCTGGAAAGTCATCCTCGTCTGCACACCCAGAATGGCGGCGGCGTAGATGTTCCACACCGGAAACGTGGCCGACGCCATCGCAGTCTCGACGCCGGACCGGACGATCGCGTCGGCACTGGCGTTGCGGTTGTCTTCGGTCGTGTGGTTCATGGATACCCCCCCGAGTGAACGGAAACAGAGTTCCGCGCACAGCTCAATGCGTTGACGGCCGAAAAGTGCATCGCTGGCGCAGGACAGGCCCTAGCCTTCCTGGACAGCCCTGTCCCGCGACCGGAAATCTTCAACGATGTTCGCCGGGATCGGGAAGCGGCCCGCGCCGTCCCGCATAAGGAACACGATCACGCAGGACATCGTCGCCCGGCATGTACCGCCCGCCCAGATCTGCTGGTCGCAGGTGTAGGACGACGTGCGGAACTTCGCGATGCGGCAGGTGGCGACATAGCTTTCACCGCGCAGCGTCTCCTGCAGGAACCTGAGCGAGAAGGAATGCACAACGCCGCGGGGCCTGTCTTCGCCCCAGACAGGCATCAGGAACCGGGTGTTGTATTCGACACGCAGCGTTTCGAACCATTCCACGTAGGCCTTGTTGTTCACGTGGTTCTGATTGTCGAGCTCGGCAAAGCGGACCCTGTCGGCAATGGCCAGCGGCTGCGCTTCGGGGAGACCGAAGGCAAGTTGTTCTTCAGGTGTCAGCGGGGTGTTGTAGCGAATGTCCATCGCACGCGGATTAGCCCCGCGCCAACCATTGCTCAAGCGGCGTTGCAACGCGCCCGGCCCACCTGTGGCGTCAGAAGCCCAGGTAACGCTGCCGCACCTCGGCATCCGCCTGAAGCTGGACGCCGGTGCCCGCCCATTCCACCTGCCCCCGCTGGACGATGAAATGCCGGTCGGCGATGCGCAGAAGGTCCGACAGATTCTTGTCCACCACAAGGATCGACATGCCCTGCTTGCGGATTTCCGTCAGGGCCGCCCAGATCTTCTGGCGCACCAGCGGCGCCAGCCCTTCGGTCGCCTCGTCAAGGATCAGAAGCCGCGGGTTGGTCATCAGCGCGCGGCCGATGGCCAGCATCTGCTGTTCGCCCCCGGACAGAAGGTTGCCCATCGACCCGGTTCGCGCCTCAAGCTCCGGGAACAGCGTGAAGACGCGGTCGATCGTCCACGGATCGGCCAGCCCCAGATGGTTCGACGCGGTAGCCACTAGGTTTTCCATCATCGACAGGTTCGGGAAAATCTGCCTTCCTTCGGGCACCAGCCCCAGCCCGAGGTTGGCGATGCGATAGCTGTCGCGGCCCACCAGTTCTTCTCCCTCGAAGGCGATGGAGCCTCCGGTCGCCTTCACGATCCCCATGATCGTGTTGATCGTTGTGGTCTTGCCCATGCCGTTGCGGCCCAGAAGCGTGCCGACCTGCCCCGCCTCAAGGCTGAAATCCATGCCGAAGAGCGCCTGCGACGTGCCGTAATGCGCGGTGAGGCCGGTGACCTTCAGCATCGTCATTCCTCACCCAGGTAGGCGTGCTGCACGGCCTCGTTCGCGCGGATCTCGTCCGGTGTGCCGGTGGCGATGATGTGGCCGTAGACCAGCACGGAAATCCTGTCGGCCAGCGCAAAGACCGCGTCCATGTCGTGTTCGATCAGCAGGATCGAATGGCGGCCCTTGATGGAGCGCAACAGCTCCACCATCTGCACCGATTCCTCGGCCCCCAGCCCGGCCATCGGTTCGTCCAGCAGCATCAGTTCGGCCTTGGCGCCCAGAGCTATGGCGATCTCCATCTTCCGGTGTTCGCCATGGGACAGTGCGACGGTGGGCCTGTCAGCCTTGTCCGCCAACCCGACCCGGTCCAGTAGCGCTAGCGCGCCGTCGCGCAGGGCCTTGTCCTTGCGCACGGCGCGAATGAAGCGGAAGGAATGGCCCTGCTTGGCCCGCAGCGCCAGGGTGACATTGTCGATGACGCTCATCTCCATCACCAGCGAGGTGATCTGGAACGACCGCGCGATGCCCAAGGGCGCGCGCCTGTAGGCCGGCAGCCGGGTGATGTCGCGGTCCTTGTAGGTAATGCGGCCCGTGTCCGGGAATTGCAGGCCCGACAACTGGCCGATCAGCGTTGTCTTGCCCGCGCCGTTGGGGCCGATGATGGCGTGCAGTTCGCCCGTTTCGACGCCAAGCGTCAGGTTGTCGGTCGCCGTGATGCCGCCGAAGCTCTTGTTCAGGCCGTCCACGCGCAGGATCTGGGTCATTCGCCCTCCCCCTTCTTGCCGGACAGCAGCCCCGTCAGCCCGCCGCGGATGTACAGGACGACAAGGATCAGGAAGAGACCGAAGGGCAGATGCCAGTAGACGGTCCAGGAGGACAGCACTTCCTCGAGCACGATGAACATCGTGGCACCGATGATCGGACCCGCGAGTGTCGAGGCGCCGCCAAGGATGACCATGAACATCAGCTCGCCCGACCGCGTCCAGTCCATCATCTCGGGGCTAATGAACGTGGTGAAGTTGCCCAGCAGCGCGCCGGCATAGCCGCAGATCGCGCCCGAGATCACGTAGGCCACCAGCTGGTAGGCGTAGACGTTGTAGCCCAGCGTCGCCATCCGTTCTTCATTGCCCTTGCCGCCCTGCAGGACCATCCCGAAGCGCGACCGCACGATCATCCGCACGAACAGGACAACGACCAGCAGCGACACCCAGCACAGCCCGTACAGCTGCAGCGGATCGTCCAGATCGATCAGCGGGAATTCCGACCGCGTGTCGATGACCAGCCCGTCATCCCCGCCATATTCCTCGATCGACACGATGCCGTAGTAGATCATCTGCGCGAAGGCCATCGTGATCATGATGAAGTAGACGCCGCGCGTCCGCAGGCAGATCATCCCCGTGATCAGCGCGAAGAAGGCGGTGACGCCGATGGCCAGCCCGAACTGCGTGAACCCGTTGGTGACGGCGATGGCGTCCATGCCCCCGTACAGCCAGTGATAGGCCGGGATGCCCACGGCATAGGCCCCCAAGCCAACGAAAGCGGCGTGGCCGAAGGACACGAGGCCCCCGAAGCCCAGCACAAGGTTCAGCGAACTGGCGGCGATGGCCAGGATCACCAGCCGCGTGGCGAGATCCATCCAGAAATACTGCCCCGTCCAGATGAACAGGGGCGGCAGCACCGCCAGCAGGGCCAGCATGATGACGGCGATCCAGTCCTGTCGTGTCATCAGCGCACCTTCGGAGGGAAAAGGCCCTGCGGGCGGAAGGCCAGCACCGCGGCCATGATGATGTAGATGAGCATCGCCGAAATGGCGGGCGCCGCGTTCTCCGCCGCCTCGGACGACATCACCAGCTTGAAGAGGTCATCGATGAAGGACCGCCCCAGCGTGTCGATCAGACCGATCAGGATCGCGGCGACAAAGGCGCCCTTCATCGATCCGATGCCGCCCACGATGATCACCACGAAGGCTGTGATGATGATCGAATGGCCCATGCCGATGGACGCCTCGGTAATCGGCGCGATCAGCATTCCGGCCAATCCCGCCAGCGCGGCCCCAAGGGCGAAGACAAGCGAGAACAGAAGCTGGATGTTGATCCCCAGGGCCGACACCATCGTCCGGTTCGATGCACCCGCCCGGATCAGCATGCCCAGCCGCGTGTAGTTCACCAGCCAGAAGAGCCCCCCTGCCGCCGCCAGCCCGGCACCGATGATCACCAGCCGGAAGGTCGGGATCTGGATGCCGCCGGGAAGGGTCGTCTGGCCGTTCAGGCTGTCGGGCAAGGGCACCGACATGCCGGCCGGACCCCAGATCATGTGGGCCAGAGTCTCGAACACAAGGATCAGGCCGAAGGTCGCCAGCACCTGGTCCAGATGCCCGCGCGAATAAAGCGGCCGGGCCACCGTGCGTTCGACGACAAGTCCCACAACCGCCGTCAGCGGCAGCGCCAGCAGCACCGCCAGAACGAAATTGCCAAGCGCATAGGTCAGCGAGGCGCAGATGAAGGCGCCCACCATGTAAAGCGCCGCATGGGCAAGGTTTACGAAATCCAGAATGCCGAAGACCAGCGTCAGGCCCGACGCGACAAGGAACAGCAAAAGCCCCAGCTGCACGCCGTTCAATGTCTGGATGATGAGCAGCGATGCGTCCACGCGCGTCTCCTGTCCCGCTCTGAAATGACCGGCCCGGCGGCAGAAAGCCGGCCGGAAAGCTCCGGCCGGCCCTGTTTCAGATCACCGAAATCAGTTCAGTTTGCACTCGGCGGCATAGCTGTCCTGATGGTCTTCGAAGACGGTGCTGACGACCTTGGTGGTCCACTTGCCATCGTCATCGGCAACCACTTCGCGCAGGTAGAAATCCTGGATCGGCATGTTGTTGTTGCCGAATTTGAAATCTCCGCGAACGCTGTCGAAATCGGCGGCCTTCAGACCGGCACGCAGGGCGTCCGTGTCGTCCATGTTGCCGCCCGCGGCCTCGATCGCCGAAGCGATCAGCATGATCGCGTCATAGGATTGCGCGGCGTAGAACGACGGATAGGTGCCGTACTTGGCCTTGAAGTCGTCGACGAACTTCTTGTTGGCGGCATTGTCCAGCGTCGGGTCCCATTGCTGCGTGGTGCGCGACCCCATGATGGCGCCAAGCCCCGCATCCTGCAGCTTGGGCAGGCTGAGCGCATCGACCGTGAACACCGAATAAAGCGGCAGCTTGTCGGCCAGACCCGCCTGATCGTACTGCTTGGCAAAGGCCGCGCCTGCCCCGCCGGGATAGAAAACAAAGATCCCTTCGGCGCCCGACGCTTCGGCCTTGGCCAGTTCGGCCGAGAAATCAAGCTGCGCATCGGCGCCCCACTTCGTCAGGTCCTTGCCCTTGATCTCGCCCTTGTAGGTCCGCTCCACGCCTTCGACCATGTCCTTGCCCGCGGCATAGTTGGGCGCCATGATATAAAGCGATTTCACGCCCTGCTGGTTCAGAACCTCGCCCATGGCCATCGGTGTCTGGTCGTTCTGCCACGAGGTGGAAAAATAGTTCTCGTCACACAGCTTGCCGGCCATCTGGCTGGGCCCCGCATTGGCCGAGATCAGGAACTTGCCGCCATCCAGCGCCGACTTGCGCGAGGCCAGCAGGACATGGCTCCAGATGAAGCCGGTGACGAAATCGACATCGTCCTGCTTCACCAGCTTGTCGGTGGCCTGCTTGCCGGTTTCGGGTGCGAAGCCGTCATCGGCGAAGATGATCTCCAGATCCGTGTCGCCGGCCTTGCCGCCCAGGTGTTCCCTGGCCAGTTCGGCGGCGTTCTTCATGTCGTTGCCGATCACCGCGGCGGGGGTGGTCAGCGTTGTGACGAACCCGATCTTGGCGGTGTCTGCCAGCGCCGGTTGCAGGCCCATGGACCCGGCCAGCGTGGCCGCGACGGCAGCTTGTGCAAGATATTTCATGTGTTCTCCCTCTCATGCGTTGTTGATTATTTATGTCTGGATCTTCTGGGTGGATCCGTTTCGCATGACACAATAGCTTCTACACAGCGTGGCAGATTTGTGTCAAACGGCGCGAAGCCCTGTCACGGGTCGAAACCGGGTCTCTGTCGCTCCCCTTTGTGTCGCCCTGCAACGGGCCGCCTCATGCACTATCGTGAAGGGCGTTCCGGACGGCGCAAGACGCAACCTTTGCGGATCTGGACCGGACTGTTGCATCCGCCCATAATCGAGTCAAACCCGCCCTACGCGGTGACTTTTTCGGCCAGCGCGGGCACAGATCGCGCCACATCGGACACCGACACGGGAGCGCCCGCCATGACCACGACCCAGCCGGATTTCCAGATCGAGGTACCGATCAGTTTCGGCGATTGCGATCCGGCGGGGATCGTCTTCTACCCGAACTATTTCCGCTGGTTCGACCGCTGCTTTCACGCCCTCTTGGCCCAACGCGCAGGCGGGCACCGGGCGCTTTGCGAGAGGCTGGGCGCCATGGGCATCGGGCTGATGGACGCCGGCGCAGGCTTCACCGCCCCCGCGGGAGAGAACGACCTGATGCGGCTGGAGCTTCGGTTCGACGCCTGGGGTGCGAAATCCCTACGGCTGGCCTACAACGGGTTCGTCGGCGACAGGCCCGTCGTGCGCGGGCACGAGGTGCGCGGGCTTTTCGTGATGCGGGAGGGCCGTATGCGGGGCGGAGACATGGCGCCCTTGCGCGAAATTCTGGCACCCGATGCCTGATCTGCTTGACGGCTGACGGGCCTTGCCGTAATCGCTCACGCCACGGCGCGGGTATGGTGAAAAGGTATCACGCGAGCTTCCCAAGCTTAAGTTACGGGTTCGATTCCCGTTACCCGCTCCATGACCTTCCGATGGTCAGTCGCCGCTTATCTCCGATCGCATCGATTCGAGCCCCTTTCGCGGCAACGCGCTGACATATGGCGAAATCCGCATAGAACTCCCCTAAATTGTACAGGCAATGCATCGACAACCTGTCTGTTCGGCGGTGCGTTGCTGCGGGTGCTCGCAGCTTGCCCAACGCGGACCCGCACAAGTCTTGGGCATCCATCCGCTTGCTGATGAAAATTGCGCCGCCACTGCCGAAACATGGCGCGCCGTGCTGAGAGTCCATTCCACGAAGGCTCGAATGTTGTGCATCCAAGAGCAGCCGGCGGGGTTACGCCGGTCTGAAGCGTGCGGTGATGCTCGCCTGCAAGCATCGCACCACCGCACTACGCAACGCATGCGCAAGGGCTTGTTACGGTGCAAGGCACCGTGGCCGCAATGGTCCTGCGCGGGAGAATTGAGGGATAGAATTGCGATGCTGAAAACACTTTTCACGACCTCCGCGGCCGCCGCGCTGATGGCTGCCGGGCTGCCGGCCCTGGCCCAGGACGCGGAGTGCCCGATCAAGGTCGGTGTACTGCACTCGCTTTCCGGGACGATGGCCATTTCGGAAACGACGCTTAAAGACACCATGGAAATGCTGGTGAAGAAGCAGAACGAAGCCGGGGGCGTTCTGGGCTGCGAACTGGAAGCCGTGGTCGTCGACCCCGCCTCCGACTGGCCGCTGTTTGCCGAAAAGGCGCGCGAGTTGCTGACCGTACACGATGTCGACGTGATCTTCGGCAACTGGACCTCCGTCTCGCGGAAATCGGTCCTGCCGGTGATCGAAGAACTGAACGGCCTGCTGTTCTACCCCGTCCAGTACGAGGGCGAGGAATCGTCGAAGAACGTGTTCTACACCGGCGCCGCCCCGAACCAGCAGGCGATCCCGGCCACGGACTACTTCCTGGAAGAACTGGGCGTCGAGAAGTTCGCGCTGCTGGGCACTGATTACGTGTACCCGCGCACCACGAACAACATCCTGGAAAGCTACCTGATTTCGAAGGGCATTCCCGAAGAGGACATCTTCGTGAACTACACCCCCTTCGGTCATTCCGACTGGTCCAAGATCGTGTCGGACGTGGTGGCCCTGGGTGCGGACGGCAAGCAGGTCGGCGTGATCTCGACGATCAACGGCGACGCGAACGTGGGCTTCTACAAGGAGCTGGCGGCACAGGGCGTTTCTGCGGATGACATTCCGGTCGTCGCGTTCTCGGTCGGCGAAGAGGAGCTTTCGGGCCTCGACACGTCGAACCTCGTCGGTCACCTGGCCGCGTGGAACTACTTCATGTCGGCCGACACCCCTGAGAACGAAGAGTTCATCGCGGACTGGAAAGAGTTCATCGGCGATGACAAGCGGGTGACGAACGACCCGATGGAGGCGCATTACATCGGGTTCAACATGTGGAAGAACGCCGTCGAAGACGCCGGCACCACCGATGTCGATGCCGTGCGGGACGCGATGTACGGCCAGGAAGCCCCGAACCTGACGGGCGGGACCGCCACGATGCTGCCGAACCACCACCTGGCCAAGCCGGTGCTGATCGGCGAGATCACCGAGGACGGCCAGTTCGACATCCTGTCCCAGACCGAAGAAGTGCCCGGCGACGCTTGGACCGACTTCCTGCCGGAATCGGCGGTTCTGACCAGCGACTGGAAGGAACTGGGCTGCGGTATGTACAACACCGAGACCAAGTCCTGCGTGCAGATCAAGTCCAACTACTGATGTGACACCGAAACCTGTCCGGGAGCGGCAATCGCTCCCGGATTTCACTTGAGGGTGCACATGCGAATTCTTGCCCGTTTCTTTCTGGCCACCCTGGCCATCTGTCTTTCCCTCCCTGCCCATGCGCAGAACGCGGACGCGCCGATCCAGCAGATCATGCAGGAAAACGGCGCGCTGATCGCCGAAAGCTCGCGCCGGACCATCGGGCCTGCCATCGACGCGCTCGCCGCCAGCGGGCTGCCCGCCGCGCAGATGCTGCTGGAACGCTGGCAGAACAAGGAGCTTTACCTGAACGAGGAGACGGGTCTTTTCGTCTTCGGGGAAGAGGTCGACCGCGACACGCTTCGGATCTTTGCCATCACCGATGGATCCGAAATCGGGGTGGTGCCCGACGACCCGTATGATCAGCTTCGCCCCAATTCTGGCGTGCGCAGCATGATCGGCGCGGCGCTGGTCCAGTTCCAGCTGAACGCTCCCGATGCCGCCACCCGCCTGACCGCGCTCGATGCCATTGCCCGTGATGCCGAGCCTTCGCACCTGACCGCCCTCCGCGCCGCGATCGACAACGAACCCGATGCCGGGGTGAAGGCCAAGAAGGAACGGCTGGAGCGGCTGCTGACCATCCAGTTCGCCGAAGACGACGCCGCCCGGATCGCGGCCATCGAAGGCTTCTCCGGCGATCTGGGCGTGGATGTGCGCGCCACGCTGAACCCTCTGGTCGCGACCCGGTTGGAAGTGTCCGAAACCGAACCCTCGGGCGCCGACATCGCCCGCACCCTGACCCCCGGCACCGATGCGCTGCCGCGCGCGCAGGCCTACAACCTGCTGGTCGAGGAAGGCCTGACCCCGCCTGCCATCACCGCCAGCGACCGCCGCAACGCGCTGATCGCCAATGTCGAGAATGGCTCCGTCGCCGGAATACAGGTGGCCGACCTGAACACCGAAGCCGCGCGCGACCTGGCCTATGCCGAACTCGCCCGCGCCGGAACGGTGGAGCAGCTGGCGACCGAGGCCGACGTGGATCGCGCGCTGGCCGCGCATTTCTTCTTCGAACGGTTCATCGGCG
>TARA_R110002020_G_scaffold21373_67_pt1 | contig 13051 bp, 10 predicted proteins | sample TARA_R110002020 | Tara Oceans TARA_R110002020 (sample SAMEA4396489) | marine metagenome | biome: Westerlies Biome; feature: [MES] marine water layer (ENVO:01000295) within the mesopelagic zone...; material: water (ENVO:00002006), including particulate matter (ENVO:01000060) such...
CTTACAGGGTGCGCTGCACCTCGATGCGTTCGAAGCACTCGATCTGGTCACCCGGCTTGACGTCGTTGTAGGCCTTAACCGCGATGCCGCACTCGACGCCCGACTTGACCTCTTCGACGTTGTCCTTGAAGCGGCGAAGCGATTCGAGCTCGCCTTCGAAGACCACGACGCTGTCGCGCAGCACGCGGATCGGCTTGCTCTTCTTGACCACGCCCTCGACCACCAGCGAACCGGCGACCGCACCGAACTTCGAACTGCGGAACACGTCGCGGACCTCGGCGATGCCGATGATTTCCTCGCGGATCTCCATGCCCAGCAGGCCGGAAGCAACCTGCTTCACCTGGTCGATGACGTCGTAGATGATCGAGAAGTAGCGCAGGTCCAGGCCGTTGGTCTCGATGACCTTGCGGGCGCTGGCGTCGGCGCGGACGTTGAAGCCGATGATCACGGCCTTGGAGGTCGCGGCCAGCGTGGCGTCGGACTCGGTGATGCCGCCGACGCCCGAGCTGATCACGTTGATCTTGATCATGTCGTTCGACAGCGCAACCAATGCCTGGCGCAGCGCTTCCACGGAACCCTGCACGTCGGCCTTCACCAGCAGGTTCAGGGTGGCCTGGTCCTTGTCCTGGCCCATCTGGGCCATGATGTCTTCCATGCGGCTGCCGGCGGCGGCCACCAGGCGCGATTCACGGCGCTTGGCGTCGCGTTCCTGGGCCACTTCCTTGGCCAGGCGCTCGTCGGCCACGACCACGAAGTCGTCGCCGGCGTCGGGCACCCCCGACAGGCCAAGCACCTGCACCGGGATCGACGGCTGGGCCGAATCGACCTGCTTGCCGGCCTCGTCGAACAGCGCGCGCACGCGGCCGTAATGGGTGCCGCAGACCAGGTAGTCGCCCTTCTTCAGGGTGCCCTGCTGCACCAGCACGGTCGCGACCGGGCCGCGGCCCTTGTCCAGGGCCGATTCTATGACCACGCCGGTGGCGCGGGCGTCGTACACAGCCTGCAGTTCCATCACTTCGGCCTGCAGCGAGATCGCCTCGAGCAGCGCGTCCACGCCTTCGCCGGTCTTGGCCGAGACGTTGACGAACTGCACGTCGCCGCCCCATTCCTCGGGCACGACTTCCAGCTTCACCAGGCCCTGCTTGACGTTGTCCGGGTTGGCTTCGGGCTTGTCGATCTTGTTGACGGCGATGAGCAGCGGCACGTTGGCGGCGCGCGCATGCTGCACGGCCTCGACGGTCTGCGGCATCACGCCGTCGTCGGCGGCCACGACCAGCACGACGATGTCGGTGAGCTTGGCGCCGCGGGCGCGCATCGAGGTGAACGCCGAGTGGCCCGGGGTGTCGAGGAAGCTGATGACGCCCTTGTCGGTTTCCACGTGGTAGGCGCCGATGTGCTGGGTGATGCCGCCGGCTTCGCCGGTGGCCACCTTGGTGCGGCGGATGTAGTCGAGCAGCGAGGTCTTGCCGTGGTCGACGTGGCCCATGATGGTGACCACCGGCGGACGGGTCTGCTTCTCGCCCTGCACTTCTTCCTGCAGCGCCGCGACCAGCGTGGTCTCGGCGTTGTCTTCCTCGGACTTGCTGGCGCGGTGGCCGAGCTCTTCGACCACCAGCACCGCGGTGTCGTGGTCGAGCACCTGGTTGATGGTGGCCATCACGCCCATCTTGAACAGCGCGCGCACCACTTCGCCGCCCTTCATGGCCAGCTTCTGGGCCAGGTCGGTGACGGCGATCGAATCACCGATGAAGACCTCGCGCACGATCGGCGCGGTCGGGCGGGAGAAGCCGTGCTGGCCACCGCCGCTGCGCGACGGCTCGGGGCCGCGGGCACGGGACTTCTTGCGGTTGCCGGCGGCGCCACGACGGGCGCGCTCGGATTCGGAGAGGTGCAGCTGGCCGGCGGCGAAACGCGTGGCCTGGCCACCGTCGCCTTCGTTGTCGACCATGGCGTGCGAGCCGCGAACGGTCTTGTTCTTGCCGGCGGCCTTGCCGGCGGGCGCGGCGGCCTTGGGGCTCGGCGGCGGCGGCGCGGCCGGCTTCGGGCGCGGCTTGCGCTCGTGGATGACGATGGCGCCGGGCGCCAGCGGGGCGACTTCCGGTGCGGCAGGCGCAGCGGGCTCGGGCGCTTCGACGACCGGGGCGGCCTTGGCGGCTTCGGCGGCGGCGGCCTTGGCGGCCTCCTCGTTGCGGCGCGCGGCCTCGTCGGCCTCGCGCTCGAGCTGGCGCTTGCGGTCGGCTTCGGCGATCGCGGCCAGTTCGGCCTCGTTGCGGACCTTGGATTCCTCGAGCTTGCGCAGGGCTTCGGTGCGCTCGTCGGTCGCCGGTGCCGCATCCACTTCGTCACGCTTGACGTAGGTGCGCTTCTGGCGGACCTCGACGGTGACGGTGGACTTGGACTTGCCGGCGCTGACGGTCAGCTCTTCCTGCTTTCGCCGCTGCAGGGTGATCTTGCGCGGCGCGGCGCCTTCGGCTGGCTTGTCGTCCTTGCCGTGCGTGCGGCGCAGGAAGCCAAGCAGCTTCATCTTCTCGGTGCTGCTGACCACCTGATCCGGCCCGCTGAAGGACATGCCTGCGCCGGCCAGCTGCTCGAGCAGCTTCTCGACGGGCATTCCCAGCACTTTGGCCAGTGAACCAACGGTGACTTCAGACATGTGGTGGCGATTCCTTCGTTTCCTGCGCGCGAGGCGCGCAATGGTGACTCTCGGGGCTAGCGGGGCGGAGCGGTCTTATTCGAACCAGTGCGCGCGGGCGGCCATGATCAGCTTGCCGGCGCGTTCCTCGTCCATGTCCTCGATGTCGGTGATCTCGTCCGTGGCCAGCTCGGCCAGGTCGTCGCGGCTGACCACGCCGCGCGCGGCCAGGGCGTAGGCGGTGGCCTCGTCCATGCCGTCGAGCGAAAGCAGGTCGTCGGCCGGCTTGTGCTCCTCGATGTCCTCTTCGACCAGCAGGGCCTCGGTGAGCAGCGCGTCGCGGGCGCGGGCGCGCAGTTCCTCGACGATGTCCTCGTCGAAGCCTTCCACCGCCAGCAGCTCGGCGGCCGGCACGTAGGCGATTTCCTCGACCGTGCTGAAACCCTCGGTGACCAGGATGCCGGCGATTTCCTCGTCGACTTCCAGCTTGTCCATGAACAGCTGGCGGGCGGCCGCCTGTTCGGACTCGGACTTGGCGGTCACCTGGTCCTGGGTCATCACGTTGAGCTGCCAGCCGGTCAGGCGGCTGGCCAGGCGCACGTTCTGGCCGCCCTTGCCGATGGCCTGGGCCAGCTTGTCCTCGGCCACGGCCAGGTCCATCGAGCGCTTTTCCTCATCGACGATGATCGACTGCACTTCGGCAGGCGCCATGGCGTTGATGACGAACTGCGCCGGGTTGTCCGACCACAGCACGATGTCGATGCGCTCGCCGTTGAGCTCGTTGCTGACGGCCTGCACGCGCGAACCACGCATGCCGATGCAGGCGCCGATGGGATCGGTGCGGTGGTCGTGGGCCAGCACGGCGATCTTGGCGCGGTCGCCCGGGTCGCGGGCAGCAGCCTTGATCTCGACCAGGCCCTGGCCGACTTCCGGCACCTCGAGCTTGAACAGCTCGATCATGAACTCCGGCGCGGTGCGGCTGATGAACAGCTGCGGGCCGCGGGCTTCCGAGCGCACGTCGAGCAGGTAACCGCGCACGCGGTCGCCCGGGCGCAGCACGTCGCGCGGGATGGCCTTGTCCTTGGGGATCAGGGCTTCGGCGTTGCCGCCCAGGTCCACGTAGACGTTGCCGCGCTCGACGCGCTTGACGATGCCGTTGATCAGCTCGCCGACGCGGTCCTTCCAGGCATCGACCACCTGCGCACGCTCGGCTTCGCGAACGCGCTGCACGATGACCTGCTTGGCGGCCTGGGCGGCGATACGGCCGAACTCGGCGTTTTCGACCTGCTCTTCGACGAAGTCGCCGACTTCGGCGCCTTCCTTCTCGTCGACGGCGTCCATCAGGCGGATCTGGCGGTCCGGGGATTCCATGACCACGTCGTCGGCCACCACTTCCCAGCGGCGGAAGGTTTCGTAGCTGCCGTCGACCGGGTTGATGGCGACGCGCATGGCGACATCCTGCTCGTGGTAGCGCTTCTTGGCGGCGGACGCCAGCGCGGCTTCCATGGCCTCGATGATCACGGCGCGCGGCACGCCCTTCTCATTGGCCACCGCTTCCATCACCAGCAACAGTTCCTTGCTCATTTCTTCCAGCTCCGTGAAAGGCGTCGGACGCCTCAGGGGTTATCGGATTCATTGCCGGCCTTGCGCTTGCCGCGCGGACCGGTCGGTTTGGGCTGGGCCGCCAGGCCCAGGGCGACCAGGTCGGGGACCAGGCGCGCCTTTTCGATGTTCTCGTGGGCGACGGCCATTTCGCGGCCGTCGAAAACCAGCACGATGGTGTCGCCTTCCACGCGCGCGATGCGCGCCTGGAAGCGGCGACGGCCATCGACGGGCAGCCGCAGGTTCAGCTTGGCCTGCTCGCCGGTGAAGCGGGCGAACTGCGCCGGCGTGAACAGCGGGCGGTCGATGCCGGGCGAGGACACTTCCAGCGTGTACTGGGACGTGATCGGATCCTCGACATCGAGCACGGCCGCCACTTCGCGGCTGACCGCTTCGCAGTCTTCGATGGCGACGTGGCGGTCGGCATCGGTGACGTCGATGTACAGGCGCAGCAGCGCGCTGTTGCCGGTCTGCGCGAATTCAACGCCCAGCAATTCGAGCCCCAGCCCTTCGACGGTGGGGGCAAGCAGTTCGCTGATTTCGGTCGCCTTCGATGTCATGCCTTGGTGTCGCGCCTCGCTTGAATTTTCCAAATTTCAAAAACAAAAAAGGGCCGTGAGGCCCTTTTCCGGTACATCCAGGTTCCGGCTTCCCCGGGATCGGCTGGCAGCCAACCCGGGGAAAAAGCCTGTGCGATGAATTCCTTTCGGAAACCAAAGCCAGAAACTGGTAGCGGGGGCAGGATTTGAACCTGCGACCTTCGGGTTATGAGCCCGACGAGCTGCCAGACTGCTCCACCCCGCAGCAGTGAGCGCGCATTATAGGGGGCTAGGCTTTCGCGGCGCAAGCCCGGCGTTTGTTTACCGCTCAGGCAGGGCTCAGACCGGGAACGCCAGGCCCACCCAGTGCAGGATCGAGTCGGCGAACAGGCCCAGCGCCAGCAGCGCGACCGCGTTGACCGCGAACAGCACGCGCAGGTGGCTGTCGGCGTGCAGCCTGGGGCCCTCGCCTTCGGGTTCGTCGAAGAACATGGCCTTCATCACCCGCAGGTAGTAGAAGGCGCCGATGACCGCGCAGACCACGCCGACCACGGCCAGCCACAGCAGGCCCGCGTCCAGCGCCGCCAGCAGCACTTCGAGCTTGGCCCAGAAGCCCAGGAACGGCGGCACGCCGGCCAGCGAGGCCATGACGAACATCACCAGCAGCGCCTGGAAGGGATTGCGCGCCCACAGGCCGCGGAAGTCGGAGATTTCCTCGGCTTCGTGGCCCTTGCGCGACAGCAGGATGATGGCGCCGAAGGCCGCCGCCGACATCAGCGCATAGGCGATCGCGTAGAACATCGCCGCGCCGTGGCCAAGCGGGCCGCCGTGGGCCAGGCCCATGAACAGGAAGCCCACGTGCGAAATCGTCGAGTAGGCCAGCATGCGCTTGAGGTTGGTCTGCACCAGCGCGACCAGGTTGCCCACCACCAGCGACAGCGCCGCCAGCCAGGCCACCATGTCCTGCCACTGCGCGTCGAGCGGGCCGACGCCGTCCTCGAGCAGGCGGTAGGCCATGCCGAAGGCGGCCAGCTTGGGCGCCGAGCCGATGAACAGCGTGATCGCGGTCGGGGCGCCGTGGTAGGTGTCGGGCAGCCACATGTGGAAGGGCGCGGCGCCGAACTTGAAGGCGATGCCGACCAGCATGAACACCACGCCGAACAGCAGCAGCGTGCGGTCGCCGGTGGACGCCGCGGCGGCGTGGATCTCGCCCAGCTGCAGGCTGCCGGTGGCGCCGTAGATCATGGACATGCCGTACAGCAGCAGGCCCGAGGCCAGCGAACCGAGCACGAAATACTTCATCGCCGCTTCCGAGCAGCGCGGGTTGTCGCGGTCCATCGCGACCAGGCCGTAGGAGCTCAGCGCCAGCAGTTCCAGGCCCAGGTACAGCACCAGCATGCTGCCGGCCGAGACCATGAGCATCATGCCCAGCACCGAGAACAGGCCCAGCACGTAGAACTCGCCCTTGAACAGGCCGCGGTCCTGCAGGTAGGGCTTTGCGTAGATGAAGGACGCAGCGGCCACCAGGTAGATGGTGATCTTGAGCACGTCGCCGATGGTGTCGCGCACGAACAGGTTGGCGAAGCCCCAGGTGGTTTCCGCGCCCAGTTCGCGCGCGGTCAGCACGGCGGCGGCGGCCAGGATGAACAGGGCCAGGAAATGGGTGAGGCCGCGACGGGCGTCCGAAAGGAACAGGTCGACCATCAGCAGGGCGAAGGCTGCGCCGCAGACGAAGATCTCCGGCCCCAGGGGCTGGAGGTCGGCAAGTGTGGGCATCGGCAGGGCCATCGGGGCTTCCTTACAGCTTGGTGGCGGCGAGCTGGGTCAGCAGCTGCGCGATCGGTGCTTCCATGAGGTCGGTCAGCGGCTTGGGGTACACGCCCAGCGCCAGGGTGCCCAGGGCGAACACGCCCAGCACCAGGACTTCGCGACCGTTGATGTCGGTGAGTTCGGCGACGTGGTGGTTGGCGACGTCGCCGAAGACCACGCGCTTGACCATCCACAGGGTGTAGGCCGCGCCGAGGATCAGCGTGAAGCCGGCGCCGAAGGCGACCCAGGCGTTGTACTGGAACGAGGCCAGGATGACCATGAATTCGCCGACGAAACCCGAGGTGCCCGGCAGGCCGGCGTTGGCCATCGCGAAGAACACGAAGAAGGCGGCGAACCAGGGCATGGTGTTCACCACGCCGCCGTAGTCGCGGATCATTCGGCTGTGCATGCGGTCGTAGACCACGCCCACGCACGAGAACATGGCGCCGGAAATGAAGCCGTGCGAGATCATCTGCACCATCGCGCCCTGCACGCCCAGCTGGGCGGCGTCGGTGTTGCCCAGCTCGCGCACCAGCGCGAAGGCGATGAAGGTGCCCAGGGTGACGAAGCCCATGTGCGCGATCGACGAGTACGCGATCAGCTTCTTCATGTCTTCCTGCACCAGCGCCACCAGGCCGATGTAGATCACCGCCGCCAGCGACAGCGCGATGACCAGCCAGGCCCACTCCTGCCCCGCGTCGGGCACGATCGGCAGCGTGAAGCGCAGGAAACCGTAGCCGCCGATCTTGAGCATGATCGCCGCCAGGATGACCGAGCCGCCGGTGGGCGCCTCGACGTGGGCGTCGGGCAACCAGGTATGCACCGGGAACATCGGCACCTTCACCGCGAAAGCGGCCAGGAAGGCGAAGAACAGCCACATCTGCTCGGTGGCGGTGAGCTTGAGCTGGTAGAGGTCGGCCAGCTGGAAGCTGGCGCCGCCCTCGAGGCGTTCGCCCGAGACGATGTACAGGTACACCAGGCCGACCAGCATGAACACCGAGCCCAGGAAGGTGTACAGGAAGAACTTGATCGAGGCATACACGCGCCGCGGGCCGCCCCAGACGCCGATGATGATGAACATCGGGATCAGCATGGCCTCGAAGAACACGTAGAACAGGATGGCGTCGAGCGCGCAGAAGACGCCGATCATCATGCCCTCGAGGATCAGGAAGGCGGCGAAGTACTGGTGCGCCCGGCGCTCGACCGAACCCCAGGCACCCACCAGCACCAGGGCCGAGGTGAGCGTGGTCAGGGCGATCAGCGCGATCGACAGGCCGTCCACGCCCAGGTGGTAGCGGATGTCGAAGCTGGGGATCCAGGCGCGGTCCTCGACGAAACGCATCGCGGCCGAACCGGTGTCGTGGCCGGCGAACAGGAACAGGCTCAGCGCGAAAGTGGCGACCGCGACAAGCAGCGCGAACCACTTGGCCTGGGTCTGGCGGGCGTCGCCGAAGGCCAGCGTCAGGATGCCGCCGAGGATCGGCAGCCAGACCAGGACGCTCAGCAGGGGCCAGGAGGATTGCATCGGGTCTTCCTTGTCAGTCTCAGGCGCCGGTCATCTTGACCAGCACCGCCAGCAGGACGATGAGGCCAATGATCATGGCGAAGGCGTAGTTGTAGAGGCGACCGGTCTGCAGGTGGCGCAGCAGTCCGCCGACGCGGTCGACCATCGTGGCCGTACCGTTCACCAGCAGGCCGTCGATAAGACCGGCGTCACCGCGCTTCCAGGAGAACTTGCCCAGCTTGATGCCGCCGCCGGCGAAGCCCTTGATCCACAGGTCGTCGAAACCGTACTTATTCTCGAGCAGGCGCACGATGGGCGCGAACAGCTTCGCAAACCGATCGGCCAGGGCCGTGTTGAACAGGTAGATGTAGGTGGCGAGGGCAAAACCCGCGAAGGCCAGCCAGAAAACGATGCTGGCGTAGAAGTGCGTGCCGAAGCGAACGGCCGCCCAGAACCAGCCGTGGTCCTCGTGCCACAGAACCTTGCCAGCCATGGCGACGGTGTCGTGCGCCGGCATCACCTCGATGGCGCCGCGGAAGTACTCGCCGAACAGCATCGGGCCGACCGTGAAGAAGCCGATGAAGATCGACGGGATCGCCAGCAGCACCAGCGGAACCGTGACCACCCACGGCGACTCGTGCGGCTCGACCGGGCCGTGGTGGCCGTGATGGTCGTCGGCGTGGTCGTCGGCGTGTTCATCGTGGTGGACCGCGTCGCGGAAGCGTTCCTTGCCGTGGAAGGTCATGTACAGCAGGCGGAAGCTGTAGAAGGCGGTGACGAACACGCCCAGCAGCACCGCGTAATAACCGTACTGCTGCACCCAGCCACCCTGCTCCGCCGCCTGCTGCGCGGCGACGATGATGGTGTCCTTGGAGAAATAACCCGACAGGAAGGGCGTGCCGACCAGGGCCAGGGTGCCGATGAGGCTGGTCCAGTAGGTGATGGGCATGTACTTCTTCAGGCCGCCCATCTTGCGCATGTCCTGCTCGTGGTGCATGCCGATGATCACCGAGCCGGCCGCCAGGAACAGCAGCGCCTTGAAGAAGGCGTGGGTCATCAGGTGGAACACCGCGGCCGAATAGGCCGACACGCCCAGGGCGACGGTCATGTAGCCCAGCTGCGACAGCGTGGAATACGCGACCACGCGCTTGATGTCGTTCTGCACGATGCCGATCAGGCCGGTGAAGAAGGCCGTGGTCGCGCCGATGAACAGCACGAAGGCCAGCGCGGTTTCGCTCTGCTCGAACAGCGGCGACATGCGCGCCACCATGAAGATGCCGGCGGTGACCATGGTCGCGGCGTGGATGAGCGCCGAGATCGGGGTCGGGCCTTCCATCGAGTCGGGCAGCCACACGTGCAGCGGCACCTGCGCCGACTTGCCCATGGCGCCGATGAACAGGCAGATGCAGATGAAGGTCATGATCTCGACGTCCACCGGACCCGAGAGCACGTCCATGCTCCAGCCGCCCATGCCGATCTTGCCCGACCACAGGGTGAAGGTGCCCTGCAGTTCGCTGTTGTAGGCGTGCGCGAAGACGGTGGCGTAGTCGAGCGTGCCGACCCAGGCCAGCACGCCGGCGATGCCGAGCAGGAAGCCGAAGTCGCCGACGCGGTTGACCAGGAAGGCCTTGAGGTTGGCGAAGATGGCGGTCGGGCGCTTGTACCAGAAGCCGATAAGCAGGTAGGACACCAGGCCCACCGCTTCCCAGCCGAAGAACAGCTGCAGGAAGTTGTTGCTCATCACCAGCATCAGCATGGAGAAGGTGAACAGCGAGATGTAGCTGAAGAAGCGCTGGTAGCCCGGGTCTTCCTCCATGTAGCCGATGGTGTAGACGTGCACCAGCAGCGACACGAAGGTGACCACCACCATCATCATGGCGGTCAGCGTGTCGACCATGAAGCCGACATGGGCCGAGTACCCGCCCACCTCGAAGAAGGTGTAGACGTTCTGGTTGAACGGCGCCGCGTCCATGCCCAGGAACTGCCACAGGACGTGCACCGACAGGGCGCAGCTGACCGCCACGCCCAGGATGGTGACCCAGTGCGCGCCGGCGCGGCCGACCTGCTTGCCGAACAGGCCGGCAATGGCGGAGCCCAGCAGGGGCGCGAGGGCGATGACCAGCAGGATGTTCATTGAAATCATCGCGCGATCAACCCTTCAGCGAATCGAGTTCGGCGACGTTGATGGTCCGCCGGTTGCGGAACAGCGTCACCAGGATGGCCAGGCCGATGGCGGCCTCGGAGGCGGCCACGGTGAGGATGAAGAACACGAAGATCTGGCCGTCGACGTCGCCCAGGAAGCGCGAGAAGGCCACGAAGTTGATGTTCACCGCCAGCAGCATCAGCTCGATGCACATCAGCAGCACGATGACGTTCTTGCGGTTGATGAAGATGCCGGCGACCGAGATGCAGAACAGCACCGCGGCGAGCGCGAGGTAGTGGCCGAGGCTGATCACGGGTTGCCCTCCTGGCGGGGTTCGGACGCCACCTTGACCAGGCGCACGCGGTCCTCGCGGCGCACGGCGACCTGGCGGGCCGGATCCTGGTGCTTGGTGCCCGGACGGCGGCGCAGGGTCAGCATGACCGCGATGACCAGGGCCACGGTGAGGATCACCGCCGCGGTCTCGAAGGGCAGGATGTACTTGCTGAACAGCGTCTCACCGATCCACTGGATGTTGGTCTTGCCGGCGGCGGCGGCCGGGTCGGTGGCCGACAGGCCCACCTCGAAGCGCTGCAGGCCGATCAGCATCACCATCTCGGCAGCCATCACCACCACCACCGCACCGGTGAGCGGCAGGTAGCGCACGAAACCCTCGCGCAGCGGCGTGGTGTTGATGTCGAGCATCATCACCACGAACAGGAACAGCACCATCACCGCGCCGATGTAGACCAGCACCAGCACGACGCCCAGGAATTCAGCCTGCAGCAGCAGCCACAGGCAGGCGACGGAGAAGAAGGTCAGCACCAGGCTGAGCACCGCATGCACCGGGTTGCGGGCCAGGATGACGCCCAGTGCGGCCAGCACGGCGACCGTGGCGAAGGCGAAGAAGGCGGCGAGTTCGTAAGTCATGTCTGTCCTTTGTCCCCTGCCCTCACCGGAAGGCCGCGTCGGCGGCGCGACGTTCGGCGATCTCGTCCTCGAGGCGGTCGCCCAGGGCCAGCAGCTGGGCCTTGTTGACGATGTTCTCGCCGCGCTTCTCGAAGTGGTATTCGTGCACGTGGGTTTCGACGATCGAGTCCACCGGGCAGCTTTCCTCGCAGAAACCGCAGTAGATGCACTTGAACAGGTCGATGTCGTAGCGCGTGGTGCGGCGCGAACCGTCGGCGCGGCGCTCGGAGTCGATGGTGATCGCCAGCGCCGGGCACACGGCCTCGCACAGCTTGCAGGCGATGCAGCGTTCCTCGCCGTTCGGGTAGCGGCGCAGCGCGTGCAGGCCGCGGAAGCGCGCCGACTGCGGCGTCTTCTCGAACGGGTAGTTGAGCGTGTACTTGGGCTTGAACATGTAGCCCAGGGTCAGCTTCATGCCGGCCAGAAGCTCCAGCAACATGAGGCTCTTGAGGTAGTTGGCGATGCGATTCATGGCTTCCTCAGGCGCCCAGCGTGAACCATTCGTTGTAGGCCATGATGGCCGTCACGAAGATCCAGAAGATCGTGATGGGAATGAACACCTTCCAGCCCAGGCGCATGATCTGGTCGTAGCGATAGCGCGGGAAGGTGGCGCGGAACCACAGGAAGCTGAAGGCGAAGAACAGGAACTTCAGGATCAGCCACCACCAGCCCGGCTCGCCCAGGAAACCCCAGGACGCCGGGAACGGCGACAGCCAGCCGCCCAGGAACAGCACGGCGGTCAGGAAGGCCACCAGCATCATGTTGGCGTATTCGGCCAGGAAGAAGATGGCGAAGGCCGAGCCGGAGTATTCGACGTGGAAGCCGGCGACGATTTCCGACTCGCCCTCGGCGACGTCGAAGGGCGCGCGGTTGGTTTCAGCCACGCCGGAGATGAAGTAGATGATGAACAGCGGGAACAACGGGAACCAGAACCATTCGAACAGGCCGGCATTGCCCGCCTGGGCCATGACGATCTCGCTGAGGTTCATCGTGCCCGCGGCCACCAGCACGCCGACCAGGGCGAAGCCCATGGCGATTTCATAGCTGATCACCTGCGCCGCCGAACGCAGCGCGCCCAGCACGGCGTACTTCGAGTTCGAGGCCCAGCCGCCGATGATGATGCCGTACACGCCCATCGAGGTGAGCGCCAGAAGCACCAGCAGGCCGGCGTTGACGTTGGCCAGCACCACGCCGTCGTCGAAGGGGATGACCGCCCAGGCCGCCAGCGCCGGCGCCAGCGCCAGCAGCGGCGCCAGCCGGTACAGGAAACCGCTGGCATTGGTCGGGACGACCAGCTCCTTGAACAGCATCTTGAAGACGTCGGCGAAGGCCTGGATGAAGCCGATGCCCAGGAAGCCGCCGATGAACTGCGGCCCGTGGCGCACGTGCATCCAGCCGATGACCTTGCGCTCGGCCAGGGTGTAGAAGGCCACGCCCACGACCACTGGCAGCGTGATCGCCAGGATCTTGACCAGGGTCCAGACCACCAGGCCCAGGTCGCCGAAGGAAAGGAAAAACTCGCGCATCGGATCGAACATGCTCAGGCCCCCACCACGGCGAGCCGCGCCGCCGGCGCGATCGGTGCCGTGGCCTCGTAGTCGGATTCGATCCAGGCGGTGCCCCTTGCGACCCGCTTGCTGACCTGCACCGGCAGCACGGCATTGCCGTTGCCGTCGCCGAGCTTGGCCATGGCGCCGTCGGACAGGCCGCGCGCCAGCGCATCTTCGGGATTGAGCACGACGCGCGCGCCCACGGTGAGCGGATGCGCATTGAGCGCGACCGCGCGGCGCAGCACCGCGTCGCCGCGATAGATCGGGGTGCTGGTGATGCGCTCGAGGCCGTTGTCGCCGGCGGCC
>TARA_R110002020_G_scaffold1169_2_pt1 | contig 13047 bp, 16 predicted proteins | sample TARA_R110002020 | Tara Oceans TARA_R110002020 (sample SAMEA4396489) | marine metagenome | biome: Westerlies Biome; feature: [MES] marine water layer (ENVO:01000295) within the mesopelagic zone...; material: water (ENVO:00002006), including particulate matter (ENVO:01000060) such...
CTTTTCAACAGCAAGAGTATTGTAACGCTCAAAAATAGCTCCACCCATTTCCTTCAAGGCTTTAACATAAGCCTGCTGAACTTGCGCAGTATTCTCCAATTTTCCGCCATCCCTAGCTGCAGCTAAACGAGCAGCCCAATGATCCTCAAACTTCGTCAAAGTAGGATCAAGTGGGAAATTAAAATCCCTTACATTGGCAAGGAAACCTTCATTATGTCTAATTTGAACAGCTTTAGTATTGGCAACAATAGCCTCTGTCTTATGCTTGCGCACACCAGCAGTATGCTTCGTTTCGAATAAATGGACTTTCTCCATAAATTCTTGCGCTCTCCGCGCAGGCATATTAGCAATTACCCCATCATCATAAAGTTCAGAAAACGATCTTTTCCACTCCTGATTGCTTTTTTCCACAGCCTCGTCAAGAGATTGATAATCATACCTACCAAATTCATCCAGATTACTAGTTAATAAAAGATCAGCACTATTTATAAAATTATCTGTATAAGCTCGAGCCTCAAGATCCTGCTCTTCGTTATGCCTATCAGCAGCAAATCTCGCACCCTTATCCAAAGCATCGGTAACTGACGAATAATCAGCCAAACCCAAAGGCGCCATGGGTGGAGCAGACGGTTTATACCGCACATAATCCGTAACCCCAAAACCTGCGTCTCTTCTACGTGGTATTTTTGCCATTTAATTTACCTCGCCCATTGCCAATCTGCGGTTCCTGTACTTTTAGATAAGCTGCTACCGCCACCGCCACCAGGAACTCCTGTCGAACCCCCCATTAACGAAGCACCAGATGCCAAACTACCAGCAGCACGACCATAACCAGCCGTTACAGCTGCTCTACCCTTAGCCCTTTCAATACCAGCTTGAGACTGCGCCTTCCAAGCCGTATCCGCACCCTGGGCACGAATCGTAGCCTCATTCAACTCAGACTGATAATCATCCTCCGCCTCAACAATAAGAGGAGAACCCTCATCAATCAACACACCCGAAGCCGCATAACCAACAGACGCTTTAGCACGCTCACGCTTCCTTCTCTGTGCTGCAATCTGAGCCTGCCTATCAGCCGCCTGACGCTCACGCTGAGCCTGAATCTGAAGATTTCTTGCATTCGCATCCGCTATCGCCTTTTGCTGATGACCCTGCATAATAGCTATACCAGCAGACACAACCGACATAACAACAGCCGCTATAGCCCATGGAAAAGTAAAAGGCACAATCATTTGCAGTAATCGATATAATTTCTTAAGAGTCATAAATTTTCCTATACATATAATGATCCTCTTCATGAGGACCGTATTTCTTCAACGTAGACTCCATCTCAAACCCAAGAGACTCGATCCAACTACAACCCGCTAAATGATTACAAGCCACAGTAGCATGAACCCTCCAAAAACCACATTTAATAACCAGATGATTAAGATAAATCCTTATATGCTTATACAACCAAAACTTATGGTCATGAGCATCAGGAGAAAATCTCACCCAAGCATACCCAACTCCATCCCAGATCGGCTGGACGCCAGCAATACAGATGACATGATCAGTACCAATAACACCAGAAAAGCTAGTACCAGGATCAACTTTGTGGAAACAATCGCTATCCCCAGAATCCGAATCCAACAACATAGAATGATATAATGTATACGGTTCCACACGCTTATTCATCCGATCCATAAACTTCTCCAACAGACAAATCGCCAAAAACAGCATTAACTGTCATTGGCAAAGGCTCTGTCTGAATAATAGTAACAAAACCATCAGGATCCCAATTCGTAGTATCCATCATCTTATCACCCGTAAAAAGAGATAACCCCCTATCCGTAATAACCTGATCCTCTAAATATTCTATATCATCACCATTAACCGTACCACCCAAGGTAGAACTCAAACGCAACCCAAGTTTATTCCAACGCTTTCTTTTGCCTTGCGTCATTCCCTGGGGAGAACCAAACTCAGGGCGAACAGGTTTTAAAGTAGAAGTATAACTCTTGCCAGCATAAACTCTCGATACACGCTCACCATTAGGAATAGTAACCGAACCGGCAGTCACAGTAACACCTGAATAAACCACCGTATCACGATCTACAATATCAACGCTCTCTCCCTCAAGATAATCCAAACCAAAAAGAGAAGTCACACATAACCGAGCCTCCCCGCCAGACAAATACGTTCCATAAGAAGAACCATCAACATTTACAGGCGTCGGCTCAATATTCTGTAATTCAAATGTATTAGTTGATTGATTGCTAACCGTATATCGCGTCCTATTCAACTCGGGCATTCCCACGACATTTTCAATATCCACCTGGTCCCCATTCGACAAACCATGCGAGGTAGCCGTAATAACAACAGGATTTGCCTGCGTTGCCCCGGAAATAGTAATAGGACTATTCAATTCCACCGCATGATCCGCAAATATATCAGGGTCCAAATAACCCACATAACGATAATCAACTCCATTCACCTGATGCTTCACGGAAACCCATAACTGATCCTCACCCTTCGTAATATCAGGAATAACACCAACAGACTCAACGGTTGCCAATGTTCCACCTAAAGGATGCCTATGCCAAGCTGTAACATTTTGATCAGCAAGATAAGTCAAACCAATCAACTCACCAGACACAGTAGTACACCAGCAAATAGAATCAGGATCCTGTTGATAAGCTAATTGAGTAATCCCGTCATTCGTAATATGAGCTGCAAGTAAAGTCATGTCAGGAGCTTTAAAACCATCCACATCAAAATTAAAAATAAACTCACGTAACTTCTTAGCACCACGAGCCACAAATAATAAAGCATGACCCGCGTTCACAGGCGTGATCCTCTCTGAACCAAATGCAGATTGCAAAGTCACATTAATACTCGCAGGTTGAATAGCATTATCCACACCACCATTAGCAGAATGCTCAGAACCATAAGAAGCAATAATCAAATCACGTGCAGCACCAATCCACACAATCGCATCAAGCGAATCCGAAGCAACAGAAAATTGAACAGAATGATCTGCATCAGCTGTCGCAGGATCCATATTAAAATAAGAACCCGTCTGAGAACCCCAAAAAGTCTGAGGATGATTTCTAGAACCCGCCCAAAACAAACGCTGTTCATAAAACGAAACAGCACCAGGATAAGTATTCACATCCACAGTACCGCCTGAAACTCGTCTCATGCTAATCGAACCAATAGTAGCAACACCCGCGTCAAGGTTTGAAAAACGTAAATAAGTTGTTCCAGCCCCAGGAGTAAACGTAAAATCATGATGCCCAATAGTAACTTCCGTGGCAGCTAAATGATTCACCGCGCCAGCAGTACTACCCGCCTGAACAGTTATATTACGATCATCAGAAGAAGTGGTTTGCGTGTGATCTATAAAATTAAAAGTTAAATTATACGCCTGCCCGGAATCCACGGTCACGGCTTGTTGAATAATTGCATCCGTACCACTATTATCCAAATCAACATCAAAACCCGTTGCCGTCACATTATTACCAGAAATAACAGTCCAACCTGTTAGGTTGTTTCTAAAAGTACCATTCGTAATCGCATCAGAAACAGAAACAAAAGAATTAGGCGCACTAATAAAAGAAGACTCGCTAATCGTCCAAGCCACATGACTCGTACGCTCAATTTGCCTGGGCGCATAATCACGATGAGCAATAAACATGGTATCGGCAGATTGCGAAAACATAAGATCAAATAAAACGCTAGTTGGATAAGGAGTCGCTAATTCCACAGCAATACCGCTCTGCTCGATCCGCCCATTATCTTTATAAAACCGACAATAAAGATTACCAAACTCAAGCATATAAGCCTGCGTATCACTAAACTGAAAACGAACCATACGCACCTTTGCATCCATAGTGCCCTTCTTTAAAGTCACAGTATCCAGCGTATGCGTAGCACCTGCGGTATGCTTAAAGCCGATAAAAGTAGAAGTTGTTAAGGCGCGAAATTCAACGGTACTATAAGTGCCAACAGCCATGCTCGTGGAAGCAAAAATCTGTTCGCCACCGGTAGACGTCCCGATCTGAAGATTCAACGCACCTGTGCCAACAACAAAGCCCAGAATATATAAAGCCCCGGCCTCAGTAGTCACCTCTTCCTCAGCCCAGCCATAATTACTGGAATTAGAAGAAACGATATTCATTAAATTTGTAGAATGAGCAATAGAACCAGTACCAACAGATTTGTCAGTCCAACCAGTAATATTACTCGCAAAGGTTCCATTAGGCATCAACTCGGAACCCGTAACGGTAGGTTTTACATCGGCAACATAATGAATGCCACCACGCTTTCTAGCCCCGCCCTCGGGAAGAACCTGGAAGTTTTCCATGGTTTCGCAACCATGCTTGTACTTATCAAGATCAACACGACCCTTAAGACGATCTGAAATCTCCCCAGTATTGAAATGGGTGTATATAGAAAATGATTTCGACATTCATCACTCAACCTTAATTTTCTGATCATCCACAATAAAAGTACGACGACGAACATCAACTAATGAGTTCGCCTGAATAGCAGCCGGTGTTCCCTCTTGACTGTTCACCAACCTGGCATTCGCAATCTTAGAATCATAAGTAGCCCAAAAATCCTGCGAAAGCCCACGAGAACCAGTAATAGACACAGCCAACTCTGCCGCTAAACGAGCCTCATAAGCCTCAACAAACAAAGCATCAAACTGAGAAGGATCAACAACTCGTTTTAAATATAAAAGATTTATAGTGGAATAATCGGAAAGGACCTTACGCCCCTCAATAACATGGTCTATACGTTCATCACCAGAAAACACCTCCATCACCCTCAGGCAATAAGGATTCTCAGGCAACTGATGCTGCTTCGACCATGTAAAGGCAGGTGCATCAGCAAGCGCCGCCAACTGAATACGAACCATGGCAAAATTCCACGCCGCATCCCTGATAACAGCATCCCTTACATCCTCGTAAATAGCATTAACACGCTTGGCGCGCCCCGTATTTTCGGCAATATCCGAAATCGGGGCAGCGCCCAGCTGTTGAAGCGCATTGGAAGCAATCTGAGTAAAAGAACTCATATTAAACCATCCAGTAAAAGATAGCTGCAGCTGCCCACCCGACTAAAAACCAAATCATTCTATCTAAGTGTGACATTGCTTTGCCCTCCAATAATTAATTTACAACATAAGTAACAACCATGGTAATATCGCCTGCAGCAGCAGTAGCCGCAGCAGTTTCCATGGTCAATGCGATCCGTAAAGGAACACCCGGATCTGAAGTCAAACCCCCGTCTTCCCAAACATAATTTGCGACTGCATTAACATTACGTGCTTCATAAGCACATTCCACCCCAGAGGTATTAGCCGCCTGAAGAGTAGTTATTGCAGTTGCATAAGAATCACGATCTATAAGACCCTCAGCAGCATATGCAGTTGTAGAAGCGTCGGTATCATTAAACTTGGTACCGCCGTTATACAAACCCACATCAGTTGCCAAAGCAGGTGAACCGTTAGTATCCAAATCGTCATTATAAAGCATAATGCTGACAATCTTGGAATTAGAAGGCACCTCAGCCATGTAGATGATATCATTATCATCGATATCCCCAGTACCGGCTGCTATCGTGTCCATAAAAACACGCATTTTACCAGTGCCACTCCCTGCATCCATAAGAGTACGAGGAGTCGCATCCAGCTTTGTAATCTCGATTCCTTTAGCCATTGAATTACTCCTTATTTATAAGATTGATTACGCAGATTCATCACAAGAAACTTCGACTACCTTCTCATCTTCCACACGGGTAGCGCCCATAGAAGCCTCAATAAAGACCTGAGTAGAGTAATTCTTGTCAGAACGTTCCGTAATACGAGATTTAGCATTACCATTCATGGCAAGACCAATACCAGACTTCGCCCAGGCAAGACATTTACGAATATTCGAAGCAACCGCAAGCCTAGTAGAAATAATGAAGTGAAAACCCATGAAGGTGTTAATTTCACCATTCACAAGAGCTTTCACAGAATTATAATCTGAACTCGTCACTTGAGTAGTACCAAGCAACGCTTCCAACTGAGCAGGACCTATAGCAAAATACAAAGGCTCTGCATCTGGATCAACATCAGAATCAAGAAGTTTTTTCTTGGTACTAATAATTTTAGCGATTGTAAGATCAGCAGATCCATGAGCAATTTGCTGCGAAGACGGTAAACTTACAGAAGAAGATGAATCGTTCTCATCTATCGAATAAGCATTCCCTGAAGCAGCAGCAATAATTTCATCATCCTTCTGACGATTAAGCGCCATTAATAAGGTCTTCATTGTAGGACTCGTAGGATCCTTCGACATCTTGACACGGTCAGGATTATCAATAAGATCAGCTGCCCTGAAGGTATTAAAGGTAACACGCCTTCGGCTGTAAGGTACTTCAGTCAACGGAGTATCCTCGTGTCGACTCACAGCTCTTTGCATGATTACACTGTCTAACCTATCGAAATGAAAGGCCTTAGCGTCATTCACCTGTTCCATACGCACCGCCATAGCGAGCTTGGATTGCTTTTGTTGAGAAAGATGGATAAAAGTATCACTCCAGTCTTGCTCAAACGCTTTGGTAATTTGTTGAGACATCAGCTAACTCCTTAAGCTAGATTGTTAATTATAGAAGAGTTAGCCGAACTTTCGGGCTCCTCAAGGGGATTATCCCCTAAAAAAGATTCCGGCCCTGACGGGTTGTCGGTAAGTGGAAAAGAAATTATCCGACTTGTGCGGGTTTCTTTTTCCGTTTCCCACGCCGTTTAGAAGCCTTAGGGGAAGGCTGCTGACCAGCAGCAACCTTCTCCCCAAGAGCAACAACAAACGAAGGAGGATCAACCTCAGACGGGACCTGTATCCTATCTGAGGCTGGACATAACATATACACTAAATCTGCATTAGATACAACTGTATTATAAGCCTTGCACTTATCATCCTCATAATGATTGCACTGACGGCAAGAAATCGGTTTACCGTCTCCCATTATCCCTCCTCATCATAAGCTAAATTATACAACTTCTCCATCTCTGCAATAGCCTTCTGATGATCAGGATGACCAGCAGAATGATAAGCCTCATTTAAAGGATGACTCGCATCGTTACGAATAGCTTGAATCTCGGTTTCAGCAACAGCAGGACTCAGCATCCTATTCGAGCCAACATTGCCTGTAAAACTACCCTCAGCAAGAACCGTACCTACCTTATGAAACAACCTAATTAAAGTTGGGTTCGAATCTAAATTATTAGAAGAAAGGAACTCACGATCTTCATCAGACGCAAATTCTTCAAAAGCTCGAACAGCCATAGAAAGATTCTCATTATACGCTGTCCCCCAATCTTTCTGCAATTCAGTCGTATTATCCGCAACAACTTTAGCTTGAAAATTCTTAATATCATTAATAGAATCAAAGGCCATATTGTTATAATAATCAAGAACAAAACTAGCCTGATCCTTGGTGAAACCCTGCTCGTGAGCCTGAGTTAAAAACTCTTTCTGGTTTTCAAAATTATATTCGCCCGTATCAATTTTCCCTGGTGGCTCATACTCATAACCATCGGGAGATTCAGGACGCCCTAACTTATCCCATATCGGACCCATAGATTCCGCGTTACGCTCCTCCGGGATCGAAATAGATTGACCACGAAAAGACTCCATATGCTTATAAGCCTTACCCAGAGAAGCCACATCTTTAAACTTCGCAAGACTTCCATCTTCCCTTAGATCATCAGGCAAATCCTGCATCCAAGGCGCTCCACCAACCTGCTCACCCAATAAGCCACCACCTGAATTAGCCGCATCTTCAACGGGTTCAGTGATTTCTTCAGACATAAAACCTCCTATTTTTTAGATTTCTTATCTTTTTTCTTCTTCCCTTGCATTGCCGCCCAAATAGAAGCAGCCAAACCAAGACCAGCCGCCGCCTTTGCTTTCTTACCCAGCCGTCTCGATTTATGAGCTTTCTCCCCAGTTTTCTTCAACAATTTACTCACCTTATTCCTCCACGGCTCCTTACTACCAGCCCCTCTACCTGCAACCTTTGTGCTCATAGTAGAACCAGGTTTTGAATCCAAAAGATCCCATCCTTTCCGACCTGTAACCTTTGTCTTCATAGAAGAACCAGGCTTTGCACGAAGCATAGACTGACCAATCGCCTCCTTAAACTTAGCATTCGCTTCGGGGTCAGATTGATTTTTTTTAGCCCTCTTTAAACTTTTGCCACTTCCCCACCAACCTCCACCGCGTCTACGCCCTGCACCACCACCACCCATACCAACAGTTCTCATATCAATGCCCCTATTTTTTAGGCTTTTTTAATAAACTAGCAGGCCGTCTAGTCTTCTTACCCTTGTTTGGATTATATTTACTAGTAGATGGTTTATCTCGATCCATAGCGTGACTATCTAACTTTTTCTGAAATTTATTAGCCTCACCTAATTCCTTCTCGGCTTGCTTCTTCGTTTTCGGACCACCCCAACCCTTCTCACCGTGAATACTCTGATAACGCTGACTCGTTTTCTCTAAATGCTGACCCTTCTGTTTGCCATATTGCTTGCGTATTTTAGGAGAAACTTTTTTAAAAGCCTTAGGATTCTTAACCTCTAAACGCCTAAGATCAGACATTGTAATCTCTTCTAAACGCTTAGCATTAGAATCAAGATCCTTAACATTCTTTTTCCCAGCTGCAATTTTATTCGCCTGCTCAGCTTTCCTTGCCGCTTCATACTTCTTCGCGCCTAAAAGCTGCCCATACTTCCTAACCCACCAACCCAATCCATAAATAACAGCAACGGGACTAGCAAAAGTAGTTGGCATGAAAGGAGCATCAGCTGCTTGATTTTGAGCTCCACTATAAGTAACTGTCATTATTTCTTATTCCTAACATCACGATTCAGGTAATTATCCATCCTCGTTTTAATCTGCAAAAAGATAGAACGCTGTCCCTCCTTATACGCCATCATATGCGTATCAGATTCAAAGGAAGAAACAGAGTGATAAACACTCTCCAACAATTCATAAACCTGTTTTCCATCAAGACTATTGAACGTCCTGTAAAATGCCTCATCAAGAGCATCCTCTGAATCAGGATACTCCCGCAGGGATTTGACTTTGGGTGCCACTTAATATTCCTCCACCTTGTTCACCAAGAACTTTTAATAAAGGTGCTGTCTTACTAATCGACTCAGCACTATCCTGAACCTGCTGGCCTTGCTTCTCAGCTTGAGCAGCCGCAGCTTTATCAGCCTGCATCTTATCCGTCTCAGCCTGATCCCTTACAACCTCAGGTGGAACACCCATCAAAGGAGCTGCAAACCGAGATGCCTCTTGTAAATTCTGAACATCCAGAACACCCGGATCAGCAGAAGAAAATTCAACATTCATCTGCGACCAACGCTGAATTGCCTGAACCTGGGCGAGTTTCTGAGCTCGAGCCAACTGCCCTGTATAAACAATATCCAAAGTATCTAAACCCTCCAACTCCTGTGGAGGCTCCGAGATAGCCTTCGCACGAACCATAATCGCAGCACAACGCTCAAGCATCGGACCCAACACCTCCGATTCAAACCTTGAAACAGTTGGACCCAGCAAACGCTCAACTTCACCACGCACAGTAATAACTTCTTCAGCAGTCATAGCCTTCCCCCGAGGCAGATTCAACTGATCCACTAGATACATATCTTTAATGCCTTTGATCAAATTATCCGCAACGAGGGAAGACAAATTCAAACGAAGCTCGGAAGGCATCGTACGAACTTCCCTGGGATTGCGAGAATAAACAATCGCATTCGGAATCATCTTAACTGTACCGACAAAACCTTCTTCCCCTGAAAGAATAGGAGGATTAACCGCTTTCTGTAATCCAATCAATTCCTGTCGCCTTAATTCATTCAAACTCAGAATATCAGCCATCGCAACCGCAGCAGGACCACGCCCACGATCCTCACCAGAAGCCTTATCCCAACGCCCCACCATATAAGGAAACTCGTGATAACCCGCTGACTCTAAAATAACCTTATCTTCTTCCAGCATCTCAAGAGCAGTAAAAGAACGACTAGATTTTAAAGACTTCGGAAGATCCTCGGTAGGACAAATACAAGTCACCAACTTCACCGCATCATCAGGCGTCTTCTCTAATTTCCGCTTATACTTGGCAGGAATTTCAGCCTTGTCAAAACGCTGATACAACTGGCGAACAGAAAACTCATAATCCCTAAACACCGTATCCACAAGACCCATATCATTCTCGGCAAAAACATAAGAACTAATAGGAAGGGCTTTAAAATTAAATCCATTAAAACCAGATTTTTTTAACCTGGCTTCTTCCAAATACATACACACGGTAGCAAAAGAATTAAAATCAGCATAAATTTCATTAATAACAGAATAAAAATTAGACTGTGCCAAGCCATCAAAAACAGCCATATTCAACTCACGCAACCAATTCTTCACATTCACATTCTTATTTAAGACCTTGTAGGGACTTGATTCAGGAATAGAAAAACCAAACCACTCGATTGCCTTCGGAGTCAAAGTATCCGCCATAATCAATGCCAAAGTATTACTGGCAGCACAAGCCGTAGAATCATAATGGTCATTAGTCAACTGCCCAGGCGTCCTAAAAGAATCAATAGACTTTTTCCTCGGACGAATATACCTGGCAATCGAAGAATAAAACGGTTCCCATTCCTGACGCTCCTCCACCTTAGCATCACGCCTTTTCAACATCATTTTTACAGCATCATCATTTTTCATCACACTATCCTAAAGTTTGGGATTCTGGAGCAGTGCCAGTTAAAGACGCCGCAAAAGCAGGAGCCCTGGAAGTATCACCACGTATTCCAGAATGAATAAGAGACTGACGCCCTTTCTTTCTAGCAGCAACACGCGATAATCGCTTTTCCCGATCCTTTTTTTCCTCATCCGCAACAGGAGGAGGGGGAGGCGGCGGGGGAGGACTCGGGGAACCGCCGCCAAATTGATCCACCGAGCGGGAGGAGAGTAGGTCTTTAAAATCTTGTTCGTCAAAAATCATAATTAACCTCCAAATACTGAATAAGTGGCTGTCGCCATAGGTTGATAATTATCTTGATTAAAATTCCTGTGATTCTTGGCAAGTTCCATAAAAGCATCAGCGCCATTAGAACTCCAATCATGAACAGGCTGTACGCGAAAAGTCTGCCGCTTATCATCAAATTCCTTATGATAACTACGAAGACAAGCTATTCCTTTCTCACACTTCAACCTATCAAACCAAACCTTAGGAAGCAACCGACGAACTGCATCAATCGATTCCTCTTTAGCTAAAACCTTTTTACCAACATTAAAATTAATACCTAACGAACGAGCAGCTGCACGACGACTTTTACCTGTCGTAAACTCCCTCACCTCAATATCATGAGGCGCCGTATGATGTCCATACGCATAACCATGCCGATGTCGTAAATCAGACAACATGCCCGCATAAAAAGAAAGACCCTCCCCGCTATTCTCGTAATAATTAATACACCTTACCTCATCTCCATGAGATTGAGTAAACCAAATTGCAGTAGCGTCATTAACTCCAAGATCCCACCAGGTATCTACTGGCAGAGCCGGCTCAAAAGGAACCTTCGTAATCCTGCCATCCTCCTCGGCTCTACGCATCTCAACAGAAAAATAAGCACCAGGGATCGCAGATTCAAACGAACAGAAATACTCCTGCTGAATCATTTCTTCAACCATTCCCTCACGACGTTCCGCTTCAATATCCTCAGGCGACACAATATGGGTGCCGTCAGCACGACGAGTTTGATCAACAGTAAGTAGGGAACAGAACCAATCTTCTTCCTCAAGACCCACCTTATAAGTTTTATAACCATGATTTTGGCCCCGAGGCGTATAGATAAACAATGCCCAGCCCCCATTTTCTCTCAAAATAGGACGTAAAAGATCCCAAACCCTCGGATTCATAATCGCCCACTCTGAAAAGATCAGCCCGACGGGATTAGTCCCGACGAGCCAATCCAACCCCATATCAACCCCCACGAGCTGATAATACGAACCATTACACAAAGTAACTTTCATATCGGTTTCGTTTTTACCCACAGCAACCCCGGGAGGGAAGTGATCCATATACTTAAAACCATCGCGGTCAATTCCGTCCCACATAGCCTTTCTAGCCTGCCTTGCCGTAGGAAAAAGATGGAAATAACCTCCCACCCTCTGCAAAGCCATCTTGGCGCATAAATTTAATGCACTTTTATCTTTACCACTTCTCCTGTGCCAAACACATACCGCTCGCTTTACGCCAGCATCAAACGCCTGGAACAGGGGGAGTTGGTAATCCCTCGGTTGGTAATTGAATGGAATCTGCATCATTATGGTAGTTTAAGACGTTAATAGTAACTTTACCCTCGCTGGAATCAGCAACGGATTCTTTTTGTAACTGCTTAGCTCGCCACTCATAAAACTTGGCTGTATTCTTCGGGTTGAACCGCGCCCACTCAAGAAACCCCTCATGACCGCCCAACCTTTCATAAACATAATCAAAAGAAGCGGTAATAGCAGATTGCCTCTCGGGTAAATCCACATCCTTATTATCCACAGAACCCATCGTCTTATCCCATTCCCTGTTCTCTTTACGAGACTGGTTCATGCGATCCGCAGACTTCAACATCTGGTCGAACTTCTCACCATTAAACAGTTGCTTCATTTGTCACATTTCTCCCCATCCGAAACTTGAAGACAATACTCACACTTCTCCCCGTTAAGAATGTTAATCTGACATTCGTATTTATCAATCACATGATTCAACTTTACAATATGCTTGGTTTCGGTAATGTAATCCCCATCTGAAAGACACCACATCTTACCACCCTGAGCATCAACAGGAGTAAAAATAATGCCCTGCGCAAAATCAGGAGGACGATCAAGAATCCTTCCGACGCCTGCGCCCGATGAAGCGCAACTCACTAGCAGCATCAGCAGAATCGATAGCATCAAGCTCCTCGTTATGTTCTTTGCGCATCTTCGAAAATTCCTTGTTAATTTTAGC
>TARA_R110002020_G_scaffold37072_4_pt1 | contig 13046 bp, 9 predicted proteins | sample TARA_R110002020 | Tara Oceans TARA_R110002020 (sample SAMEA4396489) | marine metagenome | biome: Westerlies Biome; feature: [MES] marine water layer (ENVO:01000295) within the mesopelagic zone...; material: water (ENVO:00002006), including particulate matter (ENVO:01000060) such...
GACGGGCGCTACCAGCTTACCGCGGCCCCCAGCGATACGCTGGTGTTTACCTATCTGGGCCATAAGACGGTGGAACTGCCCGTGGGCGGCCATACCCAGATCAACGTACGGTTAAAAGAGGACGTGACCGCCCTACAGGAGGTGGAGGTGAACGCCGGCTACTATACCGTAACCGAGCGCGAGCGTACGGGCAACATCAGCAAGGTAACGGCGGAAGAGATCGAGCTACAGCCCATAGTGAGCCCGCTGGAGGCCCTACAGGGCCGTATGGCGGGGGTGGAAGTGGTACAGAACAACGGAATACCGGGCAATGCCCCCGTGATACGGATCCGGGGACAGAACAGCCTGCGGGACGACGGGAACTACCCCTTGTACATCATAGACGGAATGCCCATAAACGCTACACCCATAGAGGGCGGCAACAATTTCTTCCTTGGCGGGATGGATCCTTTGAGCACCCTGAACCTATCCAATATAGAAAGCATAGAGGTCCTAAAGGATGCGGACGCCACGGCCATCTATGGGTCCCGCGGGGCCAATGGGGTGGTCCTGATCACCACCAAAAGAGGGGAGGGGCCCAACCGGAAAACAACCGTGGAGGCCCGATGGTATTCCGGTATGGGCAAGGTGTCCCGAAAAGAAGATCTTTTGAACACGGAACAATATCTAACCATCAGAAGGGCCGCATTACGGAACGACGGGAGGGAACCGGATATATCCTCGGACTACGACCTGCTGGTATGGGACCAAAACCGCTATACGGACTGGCAGGAGGAGCTGTTCGGCCGTACTTCCAGCATTACGGACATCAATGTCTCCGCTTCGGGTGGCAACGGTACCACCTTCTTCCGTTTGGGGGGCTCCTACCACAAGGAGGGTATCGTTTTTCCCGGGGACAACGATTACCACAAGGTAACGGCCGGGCTAAACCTTGACCATACCTCGGAAAACGAAAGGTTCCATGTGGGTTTTTCGGCCAATTACGGACTGGACAGAAGCGATGTGCCCGCGTCCGACAATACCAGTTTTATCGGCATGGCGCTCACCCTGCCGCCCAATGCCCCCAAGTTGTACAACGATGATGGCAGCCTGCACTGGGAGGATTGGGAATATTCGCCACAGTGGAACAATCCACTGGCAGCCGTCCTGAACAGGAATTCCTCCGATGAGGGAACCAACCTGATCGCCAATCTGGGGCTGTCCTACCAACTTTATGAGGGGCTGAAATTGAAGGCCAACCTGGGCTATACCACCCTTTCCCGGACGTACAAAGCGCTGTTTTCCAAAAATGAATACCGGCCCGAAATCAGGGAAAGCCAAAACCACAGCTCCAGGGAACGACATGCCGACCGACAATCATGGATATTGGAACCCCAATTGGAATATGGGGCCAAATTGGGAGGGGGCACCCTTGATGCCCTAGTGGGGCTCACCTTTCAGCAGAACGATACCAAAAACCTAATAGTGACGGGAGAGGGTTTTGTGTCGGAAGCCTTGATAGGCGACCTATCGGCCGCAGAGAACGTAAACGTGATCGATAACCAGATTACCAGATATAAGTACAACGCCGTGTTTGCCCGATTGGGGTATAATTGGAAAGAAAGGTATTTTATCAACCTTACCGGAAGGAGGGACGGGTCCTCCCGTTTTGGCCCCGATAACCGGTTCGCCAATTTTTGGGCGGTGGGGACCGCTTGGATCTTTACGGAGGAAGCCTTTGTAAAGGAAAACCTGCCCTTTCTAAGTTTCGGCAAACTGAGGGGCAGTTACGGGACCACCGGAAGCGACCAGATCGGGGATTACCAGTACCTGGATGCCTACGAGGCCACCCTTGGCCCCAATGGCCTGTACCCTACACAGCTGATCAATCCCAATTATTCGTGGGAGGAGAACAAAAAACTGGAAGCGGCCATCCAATTGGGCCTTTTAAAGGACAGGATCACGTTGGGGGCCAGTTGGTACCGGAACCGATCTTCCAACCAATTGGTGGGCTACCCGTTACCGGCCACCACGGGATTCGGTACCGTACAGGCCAACCTGCCCGCCATGGTGCAGAACACGGGGTGGGAACTGGAACTGTCCACCCTGAACGTGGCCTCAAAAAATTTTAGATGGCAGACCTTTATCAACCTTACCGTTCCCAACAATAAACTGGTCCGTTTTCCAAACCTGGACCAGACGGCATATGCCAGTATATATAGAGTAGGAGAGCCCCTCAACATCCAATTACTGTACCAATACGATGGTGTCGATCCGATAACGGGACTATACCGTGTAACCGATGTCAACCAAGATGGGCAGTATGATCACAATGATATGGTGGTGGTCAAAAATAAGGGTAGAAACTACTTTGGCGGTATTACCAATAATTTTTCCTATAACGGATTAAGCTTGAATTTTTTATGGGAATTTGTTGGTCAGGAATCACAAGTAAGGGACACGGGCCTACCAGGATACAAGGCCATGCAAACGGCCCAATTTTATCATGACTGGCAAAATGGAGCAAACGATGATATCCAAATGGTCTCCGAATCATTTGAAGCAAGTACGGCATATTATAATGCCTATCTGAGCGAACGTTTTTTTGGCGATTCCTCCTTTCTGAGATTGAGGACGCTGAGTTTAAGTTACGAACTGCCGCCGGCCCCCTTGCAAAAATTGGGATTGAACGGGTGCAATCTGTTCCTGCAAGGGCAAAATCTTTTTACGGTTACAAGCTATAACAGCTTGAACGTTGAAAATCCGGGCAATGCCACGATCCCGGCACTACGGACCATCACCTTGGGAGTACAGGTCAACCTTTAAAAACAAACATTATGATACGGAACAGATATGGAATTCTTTTGATCGTTTTTGCAACCTATTTTTTGCTGCCCTCTTGTGAGGATTTTGTGGAGCTGGAACCGCCCAATTATAAAATGGTGGCACAGACGGTATTCGAGGACGATGAGACCGTCATTGCGGCCGTAACGGGAATATACAACGAACTCTTTTCCTCGGCCAGTTTTGCGAATGGCCATATAAGCTCGGTTACGGTGCTTGCGGGAATGTCGTCGGATATTTTAGAGACCACCAGTGCTACCGATATTCGCTATGGGCCTTTTCAACAGAACCAGATCTCACCCAGTGAGACACAGGATGCCAGTGCCAACTACGAGCTTTGGTCCAGTGCCTACAATATTGTTTATATGGCCAATGCCATTTTGGAAGGATCAACAAATTCCGTGGACATATCCAAGGAAACCCGTACCTCGGTGGAAGGACAGGTCCTGTTCATAAGGGCCTTTACCTACTTTTATCTGGTAAACCTCTATGGCGATGTGCCGTTGATCTTGACCACCGACTATCGGCAGAACGCCATTGTACCCAGAACGGACGCTTCCAAGGTGCTGGAACGGATCAAGGCCGATCTGGATCTTGCCATAGCCCTTTTGGATCCCGTACGGGATTATACGGATATGGAACGTACGCAGGTGAACCTTTATGTGGCGCTGGCACTAAGGGCAAGGGTTTCGCTCTATGAAGAAGATTGGCAGCAAGCAGAAGAGTACAGCAGTACCGTAATAAATCAAGAAACCCATTATGAGCTACAAATGGACTTAAATCAGGTTTTCCTAAAAAACAGTAGGGAAGCCATCTGGCAAATATCTCCCCGTCCAGAAGGATTTATTCCATTTAGTTATACCCGTGAAGGGTACTTTTTTAGAGGATTTAACAGTTCTCCAGTGAAATTGTCCGATGATTTTGTTGCGACCCTACACGTTGAGGATAAGCGCTTGGCCAGTTGGATCGATTTTAATGAGAGCAGGGGGTTTTACTATCCGCAGAAATATAAGGATGGCAGCAGTAGGGGGAACATTACGGAATATTCCATGGTACTGCGCTTGGCGGAACAATACCTGATCCGTGCCGAGGCAAGGGCGATGCAGGGGAACCTATCCGGTGCCATAGCGGATCTGGACAAAATACGGGTGCGGGCCGGACTGGCGCCCCTTGCCGATACCAATCCCGAGATGGGCCAACAGGCCCTACTGGATATGATCATGGAGGAACGAAAACAGGAATTGTTTACAGAATGGGGGCACCGATGGTTCGATCTAAAACGTACGGGCAAAGCAACGGAAGTACTTGCACCCCTTAAACCGCTATGGCAGGATACCGATGTACTTTATCCAATCCCGGGCGAAGAGCGGGCCAAAAATCCCAATATCATACAAAATGAGGGTTATTAAAGCTTATCGACGGCATTGTGAATTAAAATCCTGTATCCCTTTTAAAATTCAAAAAACAAAAAATGTACAGAAATATCAAAAATTGCCCTGAACCTAAATACATGCTCTTATTACTTTTTTTTGCACTTGGCATATCCACAATAAACGGTCAGCAAGGGAAAGAATTAAGATTACGTGACACCCTATTATTGGATTCTTCCATACTTTATGGGCGTTTATCCAATGGCTTTACTTATTATATAAAGGATCTACCAAATGCCACGGAAAAAATAAACATGCGTTTTTACGTGAAAGTCGGGAATCATTATCAGAAACCGCAGCAGTTGGAATTTGCACATGCCATTGAACATTTGGCCTTTAAGTGCGCAAAAGATTTTCCGGTAAACCTATTGGACGATTCGGGCCTTTTGAATGGATTGGGGATGAGCAAAAAGGATCTTTATGCGCAAACGTGGAATTTTTCTACCTGGTACCGATTTGATGTCCCATCGGATCGGATCGATGCCGTGGAAAAAGGATTTCAATGGTTCGGGAATATTTCAAATTTAAATCTTACCAAAGAGGCGATAGAAAAGGAAAAGGGACCCTTACGGCAGGAACTTGTTTATAGACAGGGGAATGATCTAGAGGGATTTTTTCTACGGACAAAGTTGAACTCGCTGCTATTTCCTTGCAATAATGAATTTTCCAATTTTTTTGAACATAATAAAACGTATTCACCCGATTCCCTTAGAAGTTTTTACGAACAATGGTACAAACCAGATAGGATGGCCGCAATTATAGTTGGCGATCTCGCAAATATAAAGGATATAGAAAATCAGGTAAAGCTGAATTTTTCTAACATTAAAGGATCTTCAACACAGGATAAATGGTCAGCCTGCAATGAAGAATATTTTTTGGCAGATAAAAATTTTGCCTCCTTGCAGCGAGATGCCGATATAAACGGTAATAAGGAAGAGGTACAAATATTCCTGTACTGGAGAGATCCAACCACAATTAAACAACAGCATTCATGGGATGGCTTACAGAGGAATTTGATTTGGAGGATATTATTAAAATTAATAAACAACCGATTAAAGGAAGGTTCAAAAGCGTATGGTACGTCATTTTTCGCCTATTTTAATCAGCCGACCTATAATTTGCCCGCATTTGAAATTGCTATTACTACAAGGATCAAACAAGAGCAGGAGGCCATTAACAAAGTCATTAAGATCTTAAGACAGTTAAAAATGTTGGGAGTCACTCAAGAAGTATGGGGAAAAATAAAAAATGAATATGCATCGATCATGGAACTGGAGGATTCTACAAAATCCGGTTACTGGTTGGAACATATTCAGGAACACTTTGTTTATGGAGAAGCGTTACCTGCCAATAAAAATGCCCATCTAAAAAAATGGTTATTACAATTGAGCTTAAAAGAATTTAATGAATATTGCAGCGAGTTTTTAGGCGGTATGCCAAATGATATAGGGATTATGGCACCTGAGGGCAAAATGTATACGGACGATCAAGTAAGGGATTGGATACAGGATGCTCTATCAAAAAAAGTAACCCGTTATAGTAGCCCTAAAGTGCCAACGGAATTACTAAATTATGAGGACCGATCCTCATTAAACAATGTAGGGTACAAGCATAAGGGCACAGACATCTCGGGAGCGAAAGAGTTTGTGCTGAATAACGGAGTAAGAGTAATATTGGATACTTTAGCCCACAACAAAGATAGATTTTATTTACAAGGCTTTAGGCCAAAGGGAGCATCGTGCTTCGCACAAGATGATTATTTTTCGGCCATCAATGCCCCGTCCATCATCCAAAATGCCGGAGCGGGGAATTTTGATAAATTCGCGATCGATCGTTTCCTTAAGGAGAAGGGCAAGGGATTATGGATCCGCCCCTATATTGATTATAACGAGTCCGGTATCAAGGGAAAGTCCACCGTAGCCGACATGGAAAAGATGCTGCAATTGGTGTACCTCTATTTTGTCCAGCCCAATAAAAATGAAGAGGCTTTTAAGGACTGGCAAATGGAAGAAAGAAGTAGACACCTTAATCCATCATATGGTATCATCAATGCGGATTTCAATGTTTTAATTCGGCATTTCTTAGGAGATAGCTCCCAAGCACCAGAAGGCACCGTACGTTTAAAAGGAATAAGTCAAACGGATATGAATACGGCCTATCGCATTTACAGGGAGATATATAATAACGCTTCGGATTTTACTTTTATTTTAAGTGGCAGTTTTTCAGAAACAGAAGTATTGCCCTTACTACAAAAATATCTTGGGAATCTTCCAAGTCGTACCGATTCATTTTCTTGGAAACCTGAAAAAACAGGGAAAAAGATGCTTCCACAAGGTCCTATCCAGAAACGATTTTTTTCCCAAGAAATCGGGGCGAATTACGGGATGCAGAGTATACAGTTATATTTTAGGTATATATCAAAGGTTGATAAACCCTTGGATTGGAAAGAACAATTGAACATTGAGGTCTTGGGTCTTTTGCTAGACTCCAAAATAAGGGAATTACGATTTTCCACAGAAGGCGGTTTGTACAACATGCAGGCACTGGGTTCTTTTAACAGAGAGTTCCTCTACTATGATGTAGGCATTTTGCTGGATGTCATCCCAAAGGAACTGGAAATGTTACGTAAAGCTTTTAAGCAGATTGTTTCCGAAATACAAAGGGAATCTTTTAGTCAGGAGCTTTTTGAGGAAGTAATGCACAGTAGGGTTCATCCAAGATATGCCTTAAGTCGGCAAGAAAATTCCGTACGAAGGGGTGAAAAATTATATGTACATTATCGCTATGATGAACCTTGGATAGACCCTGTAAAGATTGAAAAATACCTTGAAGCACTTACCCCGGGGGACATTCAGAAAGCGGCACAGAAATATTTACGGGAGGATGACCGCATGGAATTTACATTTCAGAACGGAAACAATTATTCACAGAAATAGTTTCACTTAACATTTTCAAGATGAATATATATTATCAATAAAAACACCGGATAAATCAAATCCGGTGTTTTGTACGCTGTAATTAGCCTTATATTCTAAGGTCTGGGATCGGCAATTACAACTGTAGGTGCATTACTTTTTAGAGGCGCACCAGTGTCAGGGTTATAAACTATAAACGTACCCTGCAAACCTTGAATCTGAACTCTACAATCCTGTTGAGTTTGGGAATTGCAGTTTGCGTCGACCAGATAATCTTCACCATTAATGGTTACATATCCGGCCACATAATAATCCTCGCCTGTTGTACCTACAAAGGCAAACGACATTCCAATGGCCATTACAAAGGCCAACAACGGTAAAATCAATTTTAATTTATTCATGACTTTAAAAATTTAAGGTTAAAAATTAACGCCCACACTTGGTGCAGGGGGCGGGCACCGCCCTGCTCTTGTCGCGCAACAAAATATTGTTATAGGAAGCCGTCCCGATCCAACCGGTAGCGGGACAGCTCCGTTCTTTCATTATTCTTATAGCGGTGTGCCAATCCGATCCCCACCGTGGCCAACACCAAACAGCACCCATTTAAGATCAAATGCTGTTCCCAGGACAACAGGGTGATCACGCCCCCGCAGGAACAGGGGGTATAGGGGGCAAAGAACAGGATGCCCACCGTATAGGCCGTAAAGAGCAGCAACAGCCCCAGGGCACCGTAGAGCCCCACAAGCCTGAATTTTGGAAAACAGAGCAGGAGGGCCACGATCAGTTCCGCCAAGGGAACGGCCCAAGAGGCCGGACCGGCCACCGTTCTACCGCCCATGATGGGGGAGTTAAGGATATTGGTGTAAAAGGCGTCCCCTTCCAAGAGCTTGGTAAGGGCGGCACACACAAAGAGCATGATCAAAAAAGAAACGATCCCGGTCAACAAATAAGGTCCATAGGTTTTCATAATATGCTTTTTTATAGGGGAGCGATAAAACGATACAGAAAATTACTATGGAACTAAGGATAAGGACTTACCAAAATGAAAGAAAATACTGTTAAAAATGCTGCTTTTGGCCCCTTTTTTGTCGAAAAATGGTAAATCTTGCGCTAAAGCGGAGGCAAAGGGGGATTTTTATGGTGTTTTGGAAGGTGGTTTTTATCGTTTTGTGGAGGGGTGCAAATCCGCGCAAGCGGGATTAAAAGGTTAAACCGTTATACGGTTATAAGGTTATGCTGCTATTTCCCGACCAATTTTTCGCCCAGACTTCAGACCTTATCCCATACATTGGGGAACAGCCCGACAAAAAGATTTCTCCGTTGCTGCGCGCTGTCGAAATGACGCTTTGGACGGTTAAGGGGTTAAATGGTTATACGGTTAAATGGTTATAAGGTTATGTGGTTATAGGGTTAAAGGGAAGGATTGAATATTCATCATCCATCATTTATAATCGTTGGTTTGGCAGCTTGGTACATCAGGTCGGTAACTTCATTTTACCACCTCGCTCACCAAGATGATGGGAACGATATTGGTGTACTTGGGAAAATCCGCCCTTATGGCATCCCGATTGGGCGCAATGGCCTCCTGATAGGCCCTTAGGTCCTTTATATAAAAGGAGCCAATGGCCATAAATGGCAATGGCGTGTCGGGAATGCCACTGGCAATGCCCTTTTCAATGGTGTATTTTTCCAGATTGTCCCCCAAAAACCCCGCTACCATGGGCATATGGGTGGACTCGTAATAATCCATGTCAAAGGTCTTGCCTTCCGCATAAGGGTACAAAATGGACACTTTGATCGATCCTTTTTTTTCTTGGGCAAAGCCTGTCAGACAGGTGGCCAAAAGCAACAATGATAAAAATAGTTTGACTTTCATGATGTATTTTTTAAGGTTCAACATGGGATATAAGCGATAAAACGTTCAATGTAAGGTCCGGTACGACAGGTTATAATTCCTGTCGACAGGTCGGGTAAATTACCAGGTGTGTCGATCACTTTTTTAATATGTCAAAACAAGTAGAACAACGGGAACTAAAATTGTACAATTCCGACATATATCCATCAAAATGTACAAATAAAAACCCAAATTATAATTAGGTGCCGATAAATCTTAGATCAATGGGGCCGCACTTGTCCGATCAGGCGAAGGCATATAAAGGCAAGGACCAGGGACAGCACAACGGAGATGCCCGCTGCCCAATGGATTCCATGGGTAAATGCTTCTTTTGCCAATACAATAAGTTCCGTTGCCCGATCTGTGGACAGCCTATCCGCACGGGCCATGACGCCCCCTAGGGAATCGGCCAAAGTACGTTCGCCCTTAAGATCGGTACCTGAAATGTGCCCCTTGTAGACCAGGGTGCCGATACTTCCCAGAATGGCAATGCCCAAAGCACCTCCCAATTCCGAGCTTGTCTCCGACAGCGATGCCGCCAGGCCGGCCCGTTCGGGCGGGGCACTGCCCACAATGGCATCCGTCACCAAGGTGAAGACCAAGGCCGTTCCAAGGGAAAATATGGTAAAACCGCTTACGATAAAAAGCAGGTCGGAGCCGCCCCCGAGAAAAAGCAACAGTCCAAAACCCACCGCGGACAGGAGGAAGCCCGCGGTCATTATCAATACGGGCCTGAACTTAGTGGTGAGATATTGGGTGGCAAGCGCGCCGATCATAAACCCGATCCCGGAGGAAATGCCCCATAATCCCGCTTCGAGTGCAGAAAGGCCCATGACCAGTTGAAAATACTGTGCAATGAACAAGAACATCCCGAACAGCATAAATGCGGCCATCAGGTGCACGCCCAAGGAGGTGGAAAACTTCCGATCGTTAAATAGCCTTAGATCGATCAAGGGATTCCCCACTCGTTGTTGCCGTCGTATAAAGAGTCGGCCGATCAATATGCCCAGCACTATAAAGAGAACCGGATAAAAATGGAGCCCTTCCCTTACGGCCATCTTTATACCGAATACGACGGACAAAATAGCCACCAGCGACATCAGGGCACTCAGGAGATCTATTTTTCCAGGGCGGGGATCTTTAAACTCGGGCAGGAGGAACGGGCCCAGGAGCAACAACAGGACCATAATGGGGATGGCGACCAGGAAGACCGCTCCCCACCAATAAAATTCCAGGACGATCCCCCCGATCACCGGCCCTATGGCACCGCCGATGGAGAAGCTGGTGATCCATATCCCGATGGCCATGGTCCGCTGTTTTGGTTCCTGGAACATGTTCCTGATCAGGGATAGGGTAGAAGGTGCCAAGGTAGCGCCCGCCACGCCCAAAAGGGCCCGTGATGCAATCAGCGAACCGGCGCTGTTGGAAAAGGCGGCCAGTACGGAAGCCAGTCCGAAGACAGCGGCACCGATCAGCAAGAGTTTTTTTCTGCCGATCCTATCGCCCAATGCTCCCAACGGGATCATAAGCCCCGCGATGACGAAGCCATATATGTCCACGATCCACAATAACTGTGTGCTGTTGGGACGCAGGTCCTCGCTCAGTTTGGGCACCGCCAGGTTGAGGATGGTAAGGTCCATGGAGTAGAGCATACAGGGAAGGGCGATAATCGCCAGTCCGATCCACTCTTTTGTCCCTGCTTTTTTTACGGCATCATCTGTCATAACAGCTTATCTTTTGTTGAGCTCGTACAGGGCAGCGCATTTTCTGGTTTTCATCTTTACGGTTTTTGGTGGGGACCTTCCTTTTTTGACGTTTTAGGTGCCTTGATCGTCCCCTCCCAAAGGTGAGAGATCCGTTCCACATCCATGGTGTGCTAATACGACCTTTTAGTAGGGGAATTGCGACAAAAGGCACTTTTGCCACGTCCCCAAAAAAGCGCTGCTTTTGGGTCCCGAACAAAAAAAGCCGCCCCATTTGGTGAAATGGGGCGGCTTCTTAAAGCCAATGGGATCGCGCCTTAAAACAGGAACCTTAGCAGGAATTCATTTGTATTTCGGGCACTGGCCAGGACTTTCCGGGTACTCACTTCATAGGCATAACCGATCAAAAGCCTTTTCTTGATCTTGATGTTCATCATGCCCGCCACCGCGGCATCGGTCCGATAGGTGGCCCCGATCTCAAAATTTTCATCAAAGGACAGCATGGTGTTTATGTCGGCCGAGATGGGCGCGCCGCTTATGTACCTGACCATAGTTGAGGGCTTTAAAAGTAGGTTGCTGTCCCGGTTCAAGGAAATGTTATATCCTGCGGTGGAATAGAGGTGCGGTCTGGCAACGGCCGCCGTTACGATTCCGTTCGAATTATCGGCACGTTCGGTGCTCAACATACGGGGCACCGCAAAGGATACGTGCCACTTTTCAGCCTTTAAGAGCAGTCCCGCCCCCACATTGGGATTGAAGTTCGATATGGATGAAATGTTCGGGTCGGCCATTACGTTATAGGTTTCCAGGCCCGAAGTGTTCACGCTGTAAAAATTACCGCCCGCCTTAAGTCCAAAATACAGATCCGTAGTGGTGGAAAGTTGTAGCCTGTACGAGAAGTCGATTCCCGTAAAGGTCTGGCTCTCGATAAAAGTATTGCTATTGTAGATGGAGACTCCCAGCCCTAAATTCCGCCCCAAGGAGGTCCCAAAGGAAACCGCCTCGGCACTGGGCGCATCCTCTATTCCCGTCCATTGTTGCCGGATACTCGTGGTGACCACTGTCTCTCCGTCAACGCCCACAAAGGCAGGGTTAAAAAAGTTCATATGGTACATATAATTGGTGAGCACCCCTTCCTGTTGGGCCCATAACGCGCCGCTCGTAAGCAGTATGGCGCAAAAGATGAAATTACGTATATTGTTCATGTCGGTGTATCTTATTGATTACTGATTAATTGGAGGCGATGTACAACCAGCCATCCTGATCTATATTTCCAGTTCCCTCCAGATCGATCTGGTAGTAGTAGGAGCCCGCATCGGGTAGTTTTGCGCTCAATTCCTTGTACCTGCCATCCCAATCGTTCTGATAGTTCCTGACCGAGAAGACCTCCATGCCCCAAGCATTGAACACCCTGACAATGGAATTGGGATGGTTCTCGATATTATGGATCACCCAGGTGTCGTTGATCCCATCCCCATTTGGGGTAAAGGCCTGTGAGACGTCCAGTTGAACGGTGTCGCATACATCGCCCGATCCGTCACCATCACGATCTTCCTGACCGGGGTTGGGGTTCTGCGGACAGTTGTCCACGGCGTCGGGAATCCCATCACCATCCCCATCGACTTCGTTGGCGGCACAGCCATTCGCATCCACCATGCTTGTAGCGGGGGTATCCGGGCAAAGGTCGAACTGATCGGCCACACCGTCCCCATCGGTATCGGGAAATCCACTGAGCGGGAAGTCATCATCCTCATTTAAAATTCCGTCCCCATCAATGTCCGGGTCCTCGTTGTTTCCAAAACCGTCCCCATCGGTGTCCGTATCTTCCAAGGGGTCATTGGGGAACGCATCAACATCGTTGTCAACCCCATCCCCATCAATGTCGGTGTCGGTGTTGTTTCCGATCCCGTCCCCATCGGTATCGTTGTCCTCGTTCGTATCAAATGGGAAAGCGTCCTCTTCATTGGGGACCCCATCCCCATCAATGTCGGTGTCGGTGTTATTTCCGATCCCATCCCCATCGGTATCCGTATCTTCCAACGGATCATTGGGGAAGTCATCATCTTCATTTGGGACACCATCCCCGTCGATATCCGTTTCATCGATAATGGTAGAGTCCACGACATGTACGGTCCTCAAAAGTTCTACGGCCCCATTTCCTGCGGTATCCTCCACGTTGTATGTTACCGTATAGCTTCCCACGGTACCGGTGTCCACATTAGTGGTGATCGTTATACTGGATGTGAGATCGCCGTCCACATTGTCGGAAGCGGTGGCTCCA
>TARA_R110002020_G_scaffold34066_25_pt1 | contig 13038 bp, 13 predicted proteins | sample TARA_R110002020 | Tara Oceans TARA_R110002020 (sample SAMEA4396489) | marine metagenome | biome: Westerlies Biome; feature: [MES] marine water layer (ENVO:01000295) within the mesopelagic zone...; material: water (ENVO:00002006), including particulate matter (ENVO:01000060) such...
TGATATCTATGAGGAAGGTGAGGACAGTTATGATTTCCTGTTTGTCGCCAAGGGTGGCGGGTCAGCCAACAAGACGTTCCTGTTTCAGGGCACGCCGTCGCTGCTGACCCATGACCGCATGATCGAGTTCCTGCGCGAAAAGATCCTGACGCTCGGCACCGCCGCCTGCCCGCCCTATCATCTGGCGATCGTCATCGGCGGAACCTCGGCGGAAATGAATCTCAAGACCGTCAAGCTTGCCTCGACCAAATATCTCGATGAGCTTCCGACAAGGGGATCGGAGTCAGGCCATGCGTTCCGTGACCTCGAAATGGAAGCCGAAGTCCACAAACTGACCCAGCAGATGGGGGTCGGCGCGCAGTTCGGCGGGAAATATTTCTGCCACGACGTGCGCGTGATCCGGCTGCCGCGCCATGGCGCGTCGCTGCCCATCGGGCTGGGCGTTTCCTGCTCGGCCGACAGGCAGGCCAAGGGCAAGATCACCAGGGACGGCATTTTCCTCGAACAACTTGAGACCGAGCCGTCAAAATACCTGCCGGATATCGACGAGGAAAAGCTCTCCGAACATGTGGTCAGGATCGATCTTAACCGCCCGATGAGTGAAATCCTCACTGAACTGTCCAGGCACCCGATCAAAACCCAGCTTTCGCTGACCGGTTCGATCATCGTCGCGCGCGATCTGGCGCATGCCAAAATCCGCGCAAGACTGGAAGCGGGCGAACCCATGCCCGAATACTTCAAAAATCATCCGGTCTACTATGCAGGCCCGGCAAAAACCCCGGAAGGCTATGCATCGGGCTCCTTCGGTCCGACCACGGCGGGCCGTATGGATTCCTATGTCGATCAGTTCCAGTCTTTCGGCGGTTCGATGGTGATGCTGGCCAAGGGCAACCGGTCCCGCTCGGTCCGCGAGGCTTGTGCGCGTCATGGCGGGTTCTATCTGGGATCAATCGGCGGCCCCGCGGCGCGGCTTGCGCAGGATTGCATCAAGAAGGTCGAGATCGAGGAATATCCGGAACTGGGAATGGAGGCGATCTGGCGAATCGAAGTCGAGAACTTCCCTGCTTTCATCGTGATTGACGACAAGGGTAACGATTTTTTCAAGGACCTGAACCTGGGGTAAGAGATTTATCTTTTGATTACAGTGGGTTACAAAACTCACTCAACCGATGATAGAAGGGCGAGACTCTACCGCAGTTAACATTTCCCAAATATTTGTCCCGTAATATTCCCCGCAGAAAATGATATTCTGCAATGCTTGGGGACAGAAAATGTCAGCTGTTGCTGTAAACAAGGTCCAGACACTGGACACAGCCACCATGGTTCTTGCAACCATGCGCCGGCGGGGGATTTCAGGACTTCCGCGCAATTACGAACTGGTCTACGAGGCCCTCAACGCCTCCAATGCGCGGCTGACCAAGGAATTCGAAAATCTCGGACGCAACCCCGGACAGGAAGAGCTCGACGCCCTGGGTAAGAAGCACTTTCCGCATCATCAGCGCCGGGACGTGGTTCAGGGCGCTCATGACAAGATCTCCGGCGAACTTGAAAGCATGTTGCGCTTGCTCCGGCAGGAACAATCCTCGCTGGAGAGTTATTCCAAATTGCTTGGCGAAACCTACAACCGCATTTCCAGCAAAAGCGCCTCAAGCGCCGACATCCTTTCCAATGTCATTGGCGTCCTGACCAACGCTACCGGCGACACCATGGAAAAAGGCAAGATTGTCGTCGAGCACATGGTCGAACGCGCCCGCGAGATGGAACAGGTCAAACTCGAACTGGACGAATACAAGCGGATCGCCAACACCGATCCGCTCACTCGCCTGTCCAACCGCCGCGCGTTCGACGAAGTTCTCTCCAGCATCTACAACACTCAGCGGGATGCCATGTATTATGCGCTGATCATGGCAGACATCGACCATTTCAAGAAATTCAATGACACCTACGGACACCCGGTCGGCGACCGGGTTCTCGGCGTGGTCGCCGCGGTGATGAAAAGCGCGCTGCGAAGGGGCGTGTTCATCTCCCGCACTGGCGGCGAGGAATTCGCAGTGGTGCTTCAGGGCGCGAGTCTGGAAGACACTACCGTGATCGCCGAGCGGATCCGCCAGGCGGTTGAAGCAACGCCGCTGAAGAACCAGCGGACCGGCGTTGATTACGGCCCGATTACCCTTTCACTGGGCATTTGCATGGCAAACGAGGCCGAAAGCGCCGAGGAGCTCTACAACAAGGCCGACGTTGCACTTTACACCGCAAAAAACAATGGACGTAACCGGACCCAGATCTACAATCCGGAGATCAATCAGGATTTTGAAAAGAACTGGGCGATTTACAAGAGTTGATTGCACTATCCGGCAAACCACACCGGCATTTCATTCAGCGCGCGCGACAAAAAGACCGCGCCTGATTTCCGCCACAATCTCGCCATGATGCTGGACACTTCGTCTCGAAGCAGGTACCGATTACGGTCCGTGGTCGAGCGCATTCCGGCGTCAGGCCCGATAGTCTTTCAATCAAATTCCGGGAACTCGACATGAAACGCCTGATTTCCTTCGCATTTCTCGCCCTGTGCCTGATGGCGCCGGCCGCTGTGCATGCCCAGTCTTCGACGGACTCAAAGTCGCTGCTTCAGATCCTGTTTCCGCCATCGGACAATTACAACAAGTACCGCCGCTCCGATAAGTCCCCGATCAAGCGCAAAATGATCTCGTTCAAGGAGAATCATTCTGTCGGCACCATCATCATCGACACCTCTGACCGGCGGCTTTATCACGTGGTCAAGCCGGGCAAGGCGATGGCCTACGGGATCGGCGTCGGCCGCGAAGGCTTTACTTGGCAGGGCCAGAAAAACATCACCCGCAAGGCCGAATGGCCGGGCTGGACTCCGCCGCAGGTGATGCGCGACCGCGTCAAGCGTCAGGAAGGTCGTGTCCTTCCCGCTTACATGAAAGGCGGACCGGACAATCCGCTCGGCGCCCGCGCCTTGTATATCGGTTCGACGATTTACCGAATCCACGGCACCAACCAACCCTGGACAATCGGACAGGCGATGTCTTCGGGTTGCATCCGCATGGCCAACGAAGATGTCATCGACCTTTACAACAAGGTCGATGTCGGCACCAAGGTGATCGTGCGCCAGTAATTTCCGCAGCAATCGCAAGACGACAATAACCGGCTGGAAAGGCCGGTTTTTGTTGTCACCACATAAAGCTCCTGGCTCTTTCGGTCCACTCCCGGTCATAGCTTTGGGCGTCGAAAGCCCGCTTGATTTCGGGCATCAGTCTGCCGGGGTCTGGCAGTGCCGACACGTCTGACCAGGCCTCCTGATTCCCGCATCAGTGCTCTCGCACTCTGGAAACAGGCTTCTGCGATGGTGATGATGCTCATGCAAGCCTTCTGGGTCTCCCGCTTTCACAGGCCGGCAGCTTGCCGGTTTCGTCTGAACAGGAAAGCGGCATGTCAACAATGTTGCCGCTGTCGACCTCCCCGCCAGCAAACTCAGCCACGGCCGCCGTGACCGAAGCCGCCGAGACAATTCTCCTGTGGCCCAAGCCGTTGGCCCGCATCAGCCTGACATGCGGCCCCAGGCCCGCGATGGTCTGGGCGTTGAAGAACGCAACCTCCTTGTCGTCCTCGGCGTGAATGACAAGCATCGGAAGCCGGACACCGTCAAGCATCCGGTCAACCCGGAATTCCGACAAGGGACGTCCGGTCACCCGCAACACCTGACGTTCGAAAGCCTTCTGCGCCGCAACGCCAAGCCCCAGCAACCCGCCAACCCAGCGGAACACCAAAGCCATGTCGGAAGGCGCCGAAATGGTAACAATGCGGTCCGGCATGCGTTGCGGAACATGCAGGATTGCTCCCGCTGCTGCCGCCAGCACCGAAGGACCGCCAAAGGAATGACCAACGAAGGTGTCAAAACCGCCATGCTGGCGCCACGCCGCATCAATGGCTTCCACCGCCTTGCCCAGATGCAGGACGCGTCCGGTGGAGGCGCCGTGCCCTGGAAGGTCAAGACAGACCGCGGTGTGGCCGGCGGCTACCAGCGCATCGGCCATCGCCACCAGGTGATCGCTGCGCGAACGATATCCATGAACCAGCAAAACCTGCACACCACTATCGTCTTGCCGAGCGGGGCGAAACACATGGGTGGCAACAACGCTGCCGGGAATTACCAGACGCACGGTCTCGCTTGCGGCCATGCGCGCCCTTGCCTTCTCGATCGCCTGATGTTCCTTCTTGCTTTGCGGCTTGACCGAACGGGTCCGGCAGAACAACCAGAACGCCAGTTCACCTGCCTTTTCAGGCGATTGCGCGGCAATCACCCGGAGCGCCACGCGGGTGACCTTTTCAACAAGAGATGCCATAGTGGATTTCCCGATAGGTTCAACTATGAACAGAATTGTACAACCATGAACAAAAATCAACCCCTCCCCTGGGAAAACCCGCGGTTTCGCAACTGGATTGCTGTCGCCCGAGCCTGTCAGGTGATGGGTTTGACGCTGGCGCGTGCGCTTCAACCGCTCGACATCAAACCGCCGCATCTCGACATACTGGTCAACCTGTTCCGAACACCGGGCATTTCACAGCAGGATCTGGCTGACAAACTGCTGGTCGGCCGCTCCAACCTGTCCATGCTGCTGCCGCAGCTGGAAAAACGCGGTCTGATTGTGCGCAGCGGCGACCCGAGGGACCGGCGGATCCTGCGCCTGGAACTCACCGCCGAAGGTATCCGGCTGACCGAAGAGGCGATCGTGATTCAGTCCGAGCTGATCGACCGCACCATGAAAACCGCGACAGCCGAAGAGTGCGATCTTGTCGGAGACGTGATGATGCGCATCATAAACGAGTTGACCGGATCGGGAGAAACAGAGCCGCCCGCGAACGATTGATTCATCTGCCTACACGCCGAAATTGACCGGCGTTACAAACATCAATGCAGTCACAATCTACTTCGAGAAATACATCAGAGATATCCTCTACCTTAAACCCCGAACAATAATTCATAATTATGCAACAAGTACGGATTTAGATATGTTGGAAAGAATACCTGTTGGTATACACCTTACTATTGACTAGGAATTGTACAGGTAACCGCTAAATTGGTGCGGAGACATTTGGCGTGATATGAGACAAGATCGCAAGCGACCGCGCGTTGTCGACAATGCGAAATCAATTGCTTCAAACCCGGAATACAGGAAGATCCATCATGCCGCCGATGGGATTCCGACCACTACAATCGAGATCAATGTTGCTCGCATGGATACGGATAGCGACAGGTCGGCGTTACCGCCTAAATGATCGTTTATCCACCTGCCCGCCTAGTTGCTGCGGGACATTCTCACGACCAGAAACAAACCGACCAATAACGCAGCGATAATGGCAATACTGACAAGCGGGTTGTCGTGTGAGGGCGGGTTGCAAGCCGCCTCCAGTACCTGCAACGGTACCGGTGACCCTTCGATTTGCCGCGCGGCTTCAAATGCTTCTGGACTGCAGTCAGTTTCCATAAATTCGCATTATCATTCACAACCGATTCGTGCAATAAATAACATGCGATCAATCTATGGGTTTATATAAGCACGACAAATATTAGGACATAATGATGGATCGAAACCTTCTCTATAGCTCAGTGCGACCGCTTTTCACGGGGCACGAGAACAGTCGCAAGTGGATGGAATCGGAGGGATTTTTCGACACCCGCCATCGCCACAAGGTTTCCCACTCTCGCTAGATATCCGTATTCCTCGCGGATTTGAAGGGTGAGGCGAGCGGCAATATGTCGCCGGTGAAGGAGGCCGTTTCCGCCTTGCAGAAGCGACAAGAATCCATCCGACGCCACTATCAACAGTGTGTTTGAGAGCGCTTCGAAAAAGGCCACCCTTCATCGGTCTGGACGCATATTGGCGGGTGGCTGCAAGGTCGTGGAGGCGTCCAGATCACGCATAGGCACCACGATGGCGGGGCCCGGGCGTACCCTACCCGTCCCGTTGCGAGCAACCCTGACCTTGTAGGGAACATGATCATCAACGCAGATATTGCCGCAGTTGAAATCTAAGCCAGACCAATTGCCGGAAAGAGGCTTTTCGACCGCAGCCACCCGCGAACGCAAGGGCGAGGCAGCTTCAGGACTGAAGTCCGGCTGCCGGGCCAGGCTAGATCATGTACGGCTCATGCCCTTGTCTGCGAGTTCGCCAATATACTCCGCCCAGCGCGCGTCTTTTTCGGCGCCGAGTTCGGAGAGAAAACTCCAGGTGAAGATGCCCGTGTCATGACCGTCATCAAACGCCAGACGCACCGCGTAATTGCCAACCGGCAACACTTTGGCGATGGTCACGCCGGCCTTGCCTCCCACCGTCACCCGCTGGGCCGGCGAATGCCCCTGCACTTCCGCCGATGGCGAACGCACCCGCAGCAGTTCCGCCTCGATGGCGTAGCTTCTGCCGTCCATGAAACTGACGGTCAGCATTTTGCGATCGGGAGAAACACGCAGCTCCTTCGGCCATGCCGTTCCATGATCAGCCATCTGTCTTGCTCTCCGGTTTCGTCTCGACTGGGTTTGATCTAGTCGTGAACCGGCCGTTCCACAAGCCACAAGCAGGCCTGCGGCAGCTCCAACACGTCTTTCCCTTGACGCGGAGGCTGCGGATGACGACATTGGAACCCTTGATGTGAAGGATGATCGGCAATGGACAACATTCGCGCGCCACTGGACAACGCTGCAACGTCGGCCATGATCGACCCGTTCGGCCGGACAGTGAATTATCTCAGGGTGTCGGTGACCGACCGCTGCGATTTCCGCTGCACCTATTGCATGGCCGAAAACATGACGTTCCTGCCAAAGAAGGACCTTCTGACGCTCGAGGAGCTCGAACGGCTCTGCGCGGTTTTTGTCGAGAAAGGCGTACGCAAGATCCGCCTCACAGGCGGCGAACCGCTGGTGCGCAAGAACATCATGCACTTCGTCAGGCAGGTCGGGCTCCACATCGACGCCGGTCGCATGGACGAGTTGACGCTGACCACCAACGGCTCCCAACTCGCACGCTTCGCGCCGGAGCTATATGATTGCGGCGTGCGCCGGATCAACGTCTCCATTGATACGCTCGATCCGGACAAGTTCCGCAAGATCACCCGCTGGGGCGAATTAGGCAAGGTGCTCGAAGGCGTTCGCGCGGCACAGCAAGCCGGATTGAAGATCAAGATCAACGCCGTGGCGCTGAAGGATTTCAACGACCTCGAAATTCCCGAAATGCTCAAATGGGCGCATGGCCAGGGCATGGACATGACGGTGATCGAAACCATGCCGATGGGCGAGATCGACGAGGATCGCACCGATCAGTATCTGCCGTTGTCGCTGCTCAGAAGCGATCTCGAACGCAAGTTCACGCTTGAGGACATCCCGTTCAATTCCGGCGGCCCGGCGCGTTATGTGACGGTCAAGGAAACCGGTGGCAAGCTCGGCTTCATCACCCCGATGACACATAATTTCTGCGAGAGCTGCAACCGTATCCGTCTGACCTGCACCGGAACGCTTTACATGTGCCTGGGCCAGAATGACGCGGCGGACCTGCGCGCGCCGCTGCGCGCCTCGGAAGGCAACGAACTGCTGTCCGCCGCCATTGATGAAGCCATCACCCGCAAACCCAAGGGTCACGATTTCATCATTGACCGCACCACCAAACAACCCGCTGTCTCCCGCCACATGAGCGTTACCGGCGGCTGAAATCCCAACCCATTCGGGGCATGTCCATGCGCGTTGCAGTCATCGGCGGCGGGATCGCCGGATTATCCACCGCCTGGGCGCTGACCAAGGCCGGCGTTGAGACCACGCTGTTCGAGCGCGGCCCGATTCCCAATCCGCTTGGCGCTTCCGGCGATCATCACCGCATCATCCGCCGTGCCTATGGCAGCCAGGGCGGTTATCAGCGCCGCATTACCGAAGCCTACGCGTCCTGGGACGAGATGTGGCGCGACATCGGGACAAATCATCTTGTCGCCAACGGCTTTCTGCTGCTGTCGCTGTATCCCGGCGACATGGGCGAACAGATGCGTCATGGCCTGGCGGACCAGGGCGATCCTTATGAGGTCATCCCTGTCGAAGAGGCGGTTCGGCGCTATCCCTACCTGGATGCGGGCAATGTCAGGGAAGTTACCTTCAGCCCTGAAGGTGGCGCGCTGATGTGCCGCCACATCGCCGTCGATCTTGTCCGATGGCTCAGAGACAAAGGCTGCGTGGTTCGCGAAAACACCGAAATCAACCGGATTGACCACGACAGCGGTGCTCTGGGAACCGCCGCCGGTGACACATTCAGTTTCGATCGCATCGTCATAGCGGCTGGCGCCTGGGCGCCGGGTCTGGTTCCGCAATTGCAGTCGGAACTCACCCCCTGGCGGACCGCGGTGGCCTATCTCGAACCTCCAGCCGACCTGGCTGAAGCCTGGGCCGCATCGCCGGTCATCCTTGAGACCGGTGGCACGTCTGACGGTTACGTGCTGCCGCCGGTGCGCGGCACGGGGCTGAAGTTCGGGACAGGGCTGCACAAATACAAGAGCGCGCCCGACAAGAACCGCGAGGTCTTGCCCGATGAAGCCGCCGCCATTGTCTCCCATCTGCGTCCGGCCTTCGCCCGGCTGGATGAATACCGCGTCACCAATGTCGTGTCCTGCGCCTACACTTTTACGCGCGACGAACACTTTCTGACCCGCCGCGCATCCAGGTCCACCATTGTGTCGGCATGCTCGGGACACGGCTACAAATTTGGTGCTGCCGTTGGCCGCAGGGTTGCCAAAAGCCTGCTTGATGGAGACGATGCTGCGCTGACAAGCTGGATCGAAGCCCGTGACTGATCAATAACCCTGATGGATTTGCTGCCGCACAACGCTGGGTAACCGCACACGGCAATGCTAGGCTAGCGGCCGGCCAGCGATTCCATGCCGGCAAGAACCGGATGTCTGATGGCTATTACCCCCAATATGCGCGGCGCGTTGTTCATGTCCCTGTCGATGGCGGGTTTCACTTTCAATGACTCGATCATCAAGCTTCTGACCACCGACCTGAGCATCGCACAGCTGTTGTTTCTCAGGGGGCTAGTCGCCTCATTGCTGATTTATCTGCTCGCCAGGCATCGCCGGGCTCTGCGACCGCCCCGTGTGCTGCTCAACCGCTGGGTCGCGCTGCGGGTGGCGGGGGAAGTCGGCGGAACGCTGACATTTCTGAGCGGCCTGTCGCATATTCCCATCGCCAATGCGTCGGCGATCCTGCAGGCCCTGCCACTGGCGGTCACTATGGGTGCGGCGATCTTCCTGTCCGAACCGGTCGGCTGGCGGCGATGGGGGGCTATCCTGATCGGCTTTACCGGGATCCTCATAATCGTCAGACCAGGGCTTGCAGGATTCTCGCCCTATGCGTTGATGATCGTGGGAACCGTCATCTTCGCCACCGTGCGCGATATCGCCACCCGCAAGGTCGATTCGGCGATTCCATCCCTGTATCTGTCAACGGTCACCGCGATTGTCGTGACACTGGCCGGGCTTGTGTTGATCTGGCCCATGGGCGGCTGGAAGCCCGTCAATCTGTCGGAATTCGCCCTGATCAGCCTCGCAGCCTGCCTGGTTCTGATCGGTTACCAGTGCATCATCATGTCGATGCGGGAGGGCGAAATCTCGTTTGTCGCGCCATTCCGCTACACAAGCCTGCTCTGGGCTTTGTTGATGGGCGTGGTGCTGTTTGGCGAATACCCCGATGCTTACATGATCACCGGTGCCGTCATCGTCATCGGTTCGGGACTATACACACTCTATCGCGAACGCATCAAAAGCAGTGACAAACCCGCGAGCCATGCCCCGCCGCGCCATTCGCCCTGAACACGCCGCCACACACTCAGGCCGGTCCGCGACTGGAATCGGAGGACAAGTCATCCTCCGCCGGCCCAACAATCCCCGTTTGCAATTCCTTGTCAGGCATCGCATCGCGCCCAGCTTCCTCTTGCGCTTCTCTTTCCAGGGCGTCCGCTTCCCATTGCGCAAGCAGTTTGACATGCATGCACTCCCCCCAGAATGCATTGCAAAACGGGCATTGATCGAGTTCCTCGCTACCGGGCACATGACCTCCCAATATTTCGTTTGAAGCCGGGCGTTCGCCTGGCCCGATCTTATCAGTACAATATTACAAAAAATCCCCCAAAAATTAAGGGGTGTGCAAATTAAATCGCAACAGCCCAAAGTATAACCCGAACTCTTTCGCGTTAACACTCTTGAGAGCATCATCGAATGCAGGCGACAATTCGATCCCGGTCGCGTCTGATTTCATTTGCATCGGCGCGCGCGACGTCACAAAACATCACCGATGAAAAAGACGATCTTCCTGAACCGCGCAACGCCGCCGCACATCATCACGCTGGTGACGATCGCAGGTCTCAGCGCACTGACGATGAACCTGTTTTTGCCGTCAATGCCCAGCATCGCCAACTATTATCAAGCCGACTATGCGCTGGTGCAGTTGGCGATCTCCGGCTACCTCGCCTTCACCGGCCTGCTTCAACTGGTCATCGGCCCGTTGTCCGACCGCTATGGACGGCGTCCGGTGACGATTGTCAGTCTCGTTGTTTTTCTCATCGCAACCGCGCTGGCGCCCTTTGCACCGACCATCGAGACATTCCTGGCGATCCGGATGCTGCAGGCCGCGGTCGTCTCCGGCATGGTGCTGTCGCGAGCCATTGTCCGTGATATCGTGAGCACCGACCAGGCAGCCTCGATGATCGGCTATGTCACCATGGGGATGACGCTGGCGCCGATGGTCGGGCCGGCACTGGGCGGCATCATGGATGAGATGTTTGGTTGGCAATCGTCCTTCGCATTGCTGTTTGTGTTCGGGGTGGCGACCCTGGCATTGTCCATCGCGGACCTGGGAGAAACCAATCTCAACCGGTCCGCCAGCATGCTCAAACAGTTCGGCGCCTATCCCGAACTCATCCGCTCGCGGCGATTTTGGGGGTACACTCTGACCGCCACCTTCGCCTCGGGGGCGTTTTTCTCGTTTCTTGGCGCAGGCCCATTCGTGGCCACCGAAATCCTCGGCATGACGCCCTCGGAACTCGGATTCTATTTCGTCATCACGGCGGTTGGCTACATGGGCGGCAATTTCCTCTCCGGCCGTTTTGCCCAGCAGATCGGCATCAACCGCATGATGGCGACCGGCTGTATGATTGCCGCACTGGGCATGGCCCTGTCACTGATGCTGTTTCTCGCCGGGCTGCACCATCCGCTGTCATTCTTCGGCCCAATTTTCTTTCTCGGCCTTGGAAACGGCATCACACTGCCCAGCGCTAATGCCGGGATTGTCAGCGTGCGCCCACACCTCGCCGGATCAGCCTCCGGCCTGGGTGGGGCGATCACCATCGGCGGCGGTGCGGTGCTCTCGTCCATGGCAGGCGCCGTCATTTCGGTTGAAACGGGCCCCTACCCGCTGATCCTGATCATGCTTGCCTCCTGCGTGCTGAGCGTGTTCGCGACACTGTATGTCATCCGTGTCGAGCGCAGCCTGAACGCCAATACCGCGATTGAGCAGGCATCATGAGGATCATCGGCGGCATACTTGCCGGCGGACGCGGACGCCGCATGGCCGGGATCGACAAGCCCTTTGCCCAATTGGCCGGCCGCCCCCTGGTAGCCCATGTGATTGCGCGTCTCGCCACGCAGACAGAGGGGATTATTCTCAACGCCAACACAGCCCCCGAACGTTTTGACGAATTCGGTCTCGATGTCGTCGCCGACAGTCTGGACGGCTATCGCGGCCCGCTGGCTGGCGTCCATGCGCTGATGCAGGCCGCCCGTCAGCGCGGCGCCAGCCATGTGCTTGTCGTTCCCGCCGATACGCCATTCCTGCCGCGCGATCTTCTCGCCCGGCTGCTGATGGCTGACCAGGACGAGACCACGGTTCGGATCGCCTGCTCGAATGCAAGGCGCCATCCCGTCGTGGCGCTGTGGCCCGTAGCTCTTGCTGATGAACTGGGTGAACACCTTGCCGCGACGGGGGATCTGAGCATGAAGGCATTTCTCGGACGGCTCAAAACCGCCGAGGCCGACTTTTCCCGCCCCGATGAGCCAGACCCGTTCTTCAACATCAACGAACCGGCTGATTTGGCGCGCGCCGAACAATGCATCAGCGGCCCGGCAGGCGGCAACGCCTGATTTTTCACAGGTTACCTGCTTTCGCGATGGGGAAGCTGGTTTTTCCTGTTGCAATCGGCGCGGAAACAGTGGGAATATCCGTTTCAGCGCGGAGCACAAAACCCGCGACCAAACGGAATGCGGCGGCAACAAGCCGCGATCCAGCCAACAGAGAGGACACCTATGCGTATTTCCAAGCGTTTCACCCTGGCAGTTTCGGCTGCGGCACTCGCCCTGACCATGAGTGCTGCCGCGCAGGCTGCCAGCCATGGCGGAATGAAGAAAATCGTCATCGGCACCGAAGGCGCCTACCCGCCCTTCAACAATCTTGAATCCGACGGCAGCCTCGTTGGTTTCGACATCGACATCGCCAAGGCGCTTTGCGAGGAAATGAAGGTCGAGTGCGAATTTGTCACTCAGGACTGGGACGGCATCATTCCGGCTTTGATCGCCGGAAAGTTCGACGCCATCATCGCCTCGATGTCGATCACCGACGAGCGCAAGGAGAAGGTCGACTTCACCGACAAGTACTACAACACACCTCCGGCCATTGCCGTGCCGAAAGACAGCCCGATCACCGAGGCAACTGATGCAGGTCTGGCCGGCAAGATGATCGGCGCACAGTCGTCAACCACCCACTCCAATTACGCTGAAGAGAAGCTCCCGTCGGCCGAACTGAAGCTCTACCCGACACCGGACGAGTACAAGCTCGACATCGATTCCGGCCGTGTTGACGCGGTCATCGACGATGTCATCGTGCTGACCGAGTGGCTCAAGTCTGACGCAGGCACCTGCTGCAAGCTTCTGGGCACCCTGACACCTGATCCGGTGATCAACGGCGAAGGCGCCGGCATCGCCATCCGCAAG
>TARA_R110002020_G_scaffold20374_12_pt1 | contig 13033 bp, 12 predicted proteins | sample TARA_R110002020 | Tara Oceans TARA_R110002020 (sample SAMEA4396489) | marine metagenome | biome: Westerlies Biome; feature: [MES] marine water layer (ENVO:01000295) within the mesopelagic zone...; material: water (ENVO:00002006), including particulate matter (ENVO:01000060) such...
TGCGCGCGCGGTTCCGGTCGCCGTTCAGACCGCCTTCGGGAAGGCGGCCGATTCCTTGCGCCGCCAGCTCGACACGCAAGGGATCTTGGTCCGGTCGCAGCGGTCCGCATAGGTGCGCGCGATGTCGGTGACTTCCGACATCAGCCCCTTTTCCAGCGTGATCGGCGACAGGCCCAGCCCGAGGAAGCGGTCGTTGGCGACGTGGAGGTCGTTCTCCTCGGCCTCGTTGCGCGGGTTGGTGACGAACTCGATCGGCACGTCGGTCATCTCCGAGATCATCTCGGCCAGCTTCCGGATCCGGTGGGTCTCGGTCATCTGGTTGAGGATGTTGACGCGCTCGCCGGCCTGGGGCGGGTTGTCGATGGCCAGCTCGATGCATTTGCAGGTGTCGCGGATGTGGATGAAGGCGCGGGTCTGGCCGCCCGTGCCGTGGACGGTCAGCGGATAGCCGATCGCCGCCTGCATGAGGAAGCGGTTGAGCACGGTGCCGTAGTCGCCGTCGTAGTCGAAGCGGTTGATCAGCCGCTCGTCCATCGAGGTTTCGTCGGTCTGCGTTCCCCAGACGATGCCCTGATGCAGGTCGGTGATCTTCACCCCGTCGTTCTTGTTGTAGTAGTGGAAGAACAACTGATCCTGGGTCTTCGTCATGTGGTAGATCGACCCGGGATTGGCCGGGTAGAGGATCTCGTGGTCGATGAGGTCGGCGCCAGTGTCGATCTTGATCTGGAGATAGCCTTCCGGGATCTTCATTCCGGCGGTGCCGTAGCCGTAGACGCCCATGGTTCCCAGGTGGACCAGATGCACGTCCAGGCCGGATTCCACGATGGCGCAGAGCACGTCGTGAGTGGCGCACAGGTTGTTGCGGACGGTGTAGCGCTTGTGGTGCGGCGACTTCATCGAGTAGGGCGCGGCGCGCTGCTCGGCGAAATGGATCACCACGTCCGGCTTCTCGGTCTGCAGGAGCGTCAGCAGCCGGTGGTAGTGCTCGCCGACGGAGAACGATTCGTGCCGGATCTCCTTGCCGGTAAGTTCCTTCCAGACGCGCAGCCGCTCGCCGAGCGAACGGATCGGCGTCAGCGATTCAACCTCGAGCTCGACGTCGATCTTCCGGCGGGAGAGGTTGTCGACGATGACGACGTCGTGGCCCCGGTTGGACAGATAGAGGCTGGTCGGCCAACCGCAGAAACCGTCGCCGCCAAGGACCAGGACCTTTGCCATAGTGTGTCTACCCGTTTGGCTCTGCCCGGTCCCGTACGGCATGGCGGCCGATGGCGACGCGAGCACTCTTATCTGGTGGCGTGAGCGTCCGAAGCCCTGCCGGGCTCTCGTTCGCCGCGGAGGGCGGTCGGAACCGGACCGGACGCGCTTGATTTGGCTATGTGGCTTAGCGCATCCGTTCCGGCGACGCCAGCCACCGGCACGGCTAAGGGTTGCGGCCGCGCGCGGCGGTGCGCGAGACCAGCAGGGCGGCCGTCCGCATCTCCGTTTCGCGGCGCGCGCGGCGGCGCATTGCCTCCGCATCTTCGCCCCAAAGGGAGATGTTCCAATCCTCGTCGACGTGTGCCGCGGCCCAGGCCTCGTCGACGGAGAGGGCCCCGTCGCGAACCGCCAGCGCAATCAGCACCGAGCCGGTCAGCGTGGTGAGCGAATGCAGGGCGGCGAGGGCAAACGGATCGCCGGTCGGCATGCGGCTGCGCACCGCCGCCACGGCGGTCTCGCTCTGGGTGACCGGCATGACGCCTTCCGCCAGCACGAAGCGCGCGCCGAGGGTCGATTCCGCCCACGCGAGGATCGGGTCCCAGACGGCGCGCTGGCGGGCGACGAGTTCGTCAGGCGTGCCGGCACGGTAGCACAGCATGTCGGTGCCGGCGAACGCGGTGATGTCGGCTGCGACGGCATCCGGCATGTCGGCCACACCGTCGATGGCGGAGTTGAGAAGACAGGTCATCGGCATCCGCGCCGGGTTGATCTCGGTCTCCTGGGCCTCCCACTCGGCGGCGACGACCTCGGCCAACTCGGCGTCCGGGACGGCGAGCGGGCGCCGCTTCGGCGTGCGCACCGGCCGGCCGTCGAGGACGATCTGGAAGCCGTCGTCGGCCGGACGGGTGCCCACCTCCTTGTAGAAGCGCTTCGGGAGTTCGGGCCGCATCATCTTGCGGGCGAGGCCGACGGGGTCGTTGTCGGGCGGCGGCGTCGGGGTCTGGTCGGCGGTCATGATGCCGTCCTTTCGCTGAAGAGATGCGCGACCGCGCCGGGCACGTCCGCGAAGGTGTCGACGATGCGGTCGGCGCCGGCGGGCACGAGCGTCTCGACCGGATGATAACCCCACGAGACGCCGAGGGCGCCAACGCCGGCCGCCTTGGCCATCTGCATGTCGAAGGTGGTGTCGCCGATCATCACCGTGCCGGCCGGATCGGCACCGGTCTCCGACAGCGCCCGGAAGATCATGCCCGGGTGCGGCTTGGAGGGGGCGTCGTCGGCCGTCTGCAGCGTGGCGAAATGGCCGTGGAAGCCGAACCGCTCGATGATGACGTCGACGCCGCGCCGCGACTTGCCGGTGACCATGCCCAGCAGCGTGTCGTCGCGGGCGGCCAGGAGGTCCAGGATCCGCGCCACGTCCGGATAGAGCGGCTCGTGGTGGGCGGCTTCAGTGCGCAGGTCGCGAAAGGAATCCTTGTAGGCCTCGACGACGACCGGAACCGATCCGGCGAACGCGGGGCCCACCAGCTGCCCGATGGCCTCGGGCAGCGACAACCCGACGATGCCCAGGATGGCCGCGCGCGGCGGCACCGCGAGACCCTCCGCGCGAAACGCGCGCTCCATCGCCGCGACGATGATGTGCTGGCTGTCGACGAGGGTGCCGTCGCAGTCGAACAGCATCAGCTTCAGCTCGGTGGGCGGGGCCGACGAGGCGATGTCCCGCCCGGATGCGGGCGGCATGATTGACGACGTCACGATATGTCCTGTCCTGGGCGCGGGCGCGGCGCTTGGGAAGAAGCGGTCCGCAGGCAGGGAAGGGATAGCCCCGGCCGGTGCCCGGGATCAATCCAGCGCGCGGCTGCCGGCGATCACGATCCGCGCGGCGATGGCGGCGTAGTCCTCACGGCTCACCGGTCCCGTTGGCCTGAACCACAGATAGTGCCAGTTCAGCATACCGAACAGGGACATGGTGACCGGCTTCAGCAGGCGCGGGTTGGCGGCAAGGTCGGGATTGGCTTCCGCCAGCGCCTCGGCAAAGACGTCGACGAGGTCCCGCTCCATCTTCTTCAGGATGTCCTGCTTGTCGGCGGGCAGGCGGCTGAGATTGTTGATCTGCACCTTGTGCTCGGCGTCGGCGTCCCGGTAGGCCTCGAGAATGACGGTGCAGAGGCGCACCAGCCGATCTTCCGGCGCGTTGCCGCGCTCGACCTCCCGTACCGCCGCGACGAGATCCTCCAGATGGGCCTCGATGACGTCGAACAGGAGCTGCTCCTTGTTCGTGTAGTAGTGGTAGAGAAGGGCTTTCGACACGCCGCACGCGAGCGCGATCTGGCTCATCGACGCGCCGTCGAAGCCGGTGTCGGCGAACGCCCGGGCGGACGCCGAAAGGATCGCATTGCGTTTGTCGTCGTAATCGACAGCGCGCGGCCGCGCCATGTCACCGCTCCTTCACTCGCCACCGCGGTTGTCGCGGCGGCCGTCGCACGACACGAACTGCCGCTTCGCAGGCCAGACAGTCGGGACGACCCTGCCGGAACCGGCCGGGATTCGCGTTCCGGGCCGGTCCGCATGTCGGGGACGACACGACGCGGCTCGAGGGTGTCGCATGCCCGCTACCGGGCGGTGTCGCCCGAAACAGGCTCAGTCCTTCGGCCGGCGGTCGATCACCCGCCTGGCCTTGCCCATCGATCGCTCGAGGCCGCCGGGATCGGCCACCACGATGCGCGTCGACACGCCGATATTGTTCTTGATGTGCGCCCGGAGCTCGGCCGCGTGGGACGCACGGCTTGCCTCGTCCGCGAGGCCCTGGCGGGCCTCGACATGGACGGTCAGCTCATCCATGCGGCTTTCCCGAGTTACCTCAAGCAGATAGTGCGGGGCAAGGCCGGCGCAGCGCAACAGCTGTTCCTCGACCTGGGTCGGGAACACGTTGACGCCGCGGATGATCAGCATGTCGTCGGACCGGCCGGTGATCTTTTCCATCCGCCGCATGGACCGCGCCGTGCCTGGCAGCAGCCGGGTCAGATCGCGGGTGCGGTAGCGGATGATCGGAAGGGCTTCCTTGGTGAGCGAGGTGAAGACCAGCTCGCCGACTTCGCCGTCGGCCACCGGCATGCCCGTCTCGGTGTTGATGACCTCCGGGTAGAAGTGGTCTTCCCAGATGTGCAGCCCGTCCTTGGTCTCCACGCATTCGTTGGCGACACCCGGGCCCATCACCTCCGACAGCCCGTAGATGTCGACGGCATGGATGTCGAAGGCCGTCTCGATCTCCTGGCGCACCGAATTGGTCCATGGTTCGGCACCGAAGATGCCGACCTTGAGGGACGAGGTTGCCGGGTCAATGCCGCGACTGCGGAACTCGTCGAGGATCGCAAGCATGTAGGACGGCGTCACCATGATGATCTCGGGCTGGAAATCCTGGATCAGCTGAACCTGGCGCTCGGTCATGCCGCCGGAGATCGGCACCACCGTGCAGCCGAGCTTTTCCGCGCCGTAGTGGGCGCCGAGGCCGCCGGTGAACAGGCCGTAGCCGTAGGAGATGTGGCAGATCATGCCAGGGCGTCCGCCAGAGGCGCGGATGGACCGCGCCATCACGGTGGCCCAGGTGTCGATGTCGCGCTTCGTGTAGCCCACGACCGTCGGCTTGCCGGTGGTGCCCGAGGAGGCGTGGATGCGGACGATCTGGTCGCGCGGCACGGCGAACATGCCGAACGGGTAGTTGTCGCGCAGGTCCTGCTTCGCGGTGAAGGGAAACTTCGCCAGGTCCTCCAGCGACTTCAGGTCGTCCGGGTGGACGCCGGCCGCATCGAAGGCGCGCCGATAATGCGGCACGTTTTCATAGGCATGCGCGAGCGACCACTTCAGCCGCTCCAGCTGCAGCGCCGAAATCTCGTCGCGCGATGCGATTTCGATCGGGTCGAGGCTGCTGCGGTCCGGGCTCAAATCCAGCATGGCATTTCCTCCAAGTTGCCGGCGCGGGGGGAGGCGCGTCATCCGCCCCCTTTCCCGGCTTCGGCTTGAAACGCAGTTGCGCGCGGCTATTCAGCTGCCGTTGGCGGATCCGTCCCCTCCAGGAGCCGGCCCGCGATGGTGCGCGACTGGCCGCGGAATTCCGCGACCGTGGTGCCGGTCTGGTCGGTGACGGTGATGTCGTAGATGCCCGAGCGTCCCTCGCGCCATCGCTCCGCCGCCGTCGCCGTCAGTCGGTCGCCGAGTTTGACCGGTTTCAGGAAGCTGATGGCGCAGGACTGGGCAACGGTTCGCTGGTCGTAGGTGTTGCAGGAGAACGCGAAGGCCGAATCTGCCAAGAGGAACATGAAGCCGCCGTGGCAGATGGCGTGGCCGTTCACCATGTCCTCGCGGATCGTCATGGTGAGCACCGCCTTGCCGGGCTCGACGGAGACAATCTCCATGCCGAGCCCCTGCGAGGCCTTGTCCTCGGCCCACATGGCGTCGGCGCAGGCGCGGGCGGTTTCCTGTGCGTCCATGATGCCCGCCCTCAGCCCTGTCGACCGGTAAAGGCCGGCGGCCGCTTCTCCATGAAGGCGCGCACACCCTCCGCGTAGTCGGGGTGTTTGCCGGCCTTGCGTTGGAAGTCGCGCTCCAGATCCAGCTGGGCATCGAGGTCGTTGGTCTCCGACGCGTCGAGGATGCGCTTCTGAAGGGCCAGGCCGTCGGTGGGCGCCTTGGCGAAGCCCTCGGCCATGCGGACGGCCTCGTCGAGCAGCGCGTCGTCGTCGACCGCCTTCCAGATCAGCCCCCACGTTTCCGCCTTTTCGGCCGGGATCGGCTCCGCCAGCAGGCACATGCCGCGGGCACGGGCCGCGCCGACCAGACGGGGCAGCACCCAGGTGCCGCCGGAATCGGGCACGAGGCCGAGCTTGGCGAAGGCCTGGATGAATTTCGCCGAGCGGGCGGCGAGAACGATGTCGCAGTTCAGCGCGATGTTGGCGCCGGCACCTGCCGCGGTCCCGTTCACCGCGGCGATGATCGGGAAGGGCAGGGCGTGCAGCCGGCGGATCAGGGGGTTGTAGTAGGTCTCGATCGTCTGGCCGAGATCCGGCGCCTGGCCGCCTTCCGGCCGCACACGGTCGGAGAGGTCCTGGCCTGCGCAGAAGCCGCGGCCGGCGCCCGTCAGCACGACGGCCCGGCACGACGTGTCGGCTTCGGCCTCGTCGAGCGCCGCGGCGAGGGCCTTGTGCATGGCCTCGTTGAAGGAATTGAGCTTGTCGGGCCGGTTGAGCGTGATCAGCCGGTAGCCCTCGCGCACCTCGGAAAGAACCGGGGTCTCGTCCATGGCGTGTCTCCCAAAACATAGGTCGGTCATCAGAGCGCCGGACATAGCATGCCGAACCCTGTGCCGCTTCTTCGTCCGAAAATCAGGACTTGACTGACCGGACGGTTAATCAATTAATATGAGCCAAAAGAAGGGCTGTCAACGCGATCGCATTCGAGACGCGGCAGTCTTCAACACCGGGGGCGGCAAGCCCGCGGGGCGTATGGGAGAGACGCATGTCCGAGCTGTTCGACCGCCATCGCGAGACCCTCCAGCATGCCGTCGAGGCAGCGCGTTCGCGTGGCTACTGGACGCCGTATCCCGAGATGCCGTCCGGCAGGATCTACGGCGAAACCGCCAAGGCAGACGGCGAGGCAGCCTTCCAGGCACTGCTGAACGCACCCTTCGAGATCGACCAGCCGTCCACCGGCGGCCGCGTCGGCAAGGAAGAGAGCCCGTACGGTTTTGCGCTCGGCACCACGTACCCGGCGACCGATCCCGTCGCCCTCGTCGCCGCGGCGAAGGCGGCCGGAAAGACGTGGGGCGCAGCGTCCGTCGAGACGCGCGTCGGCATCTGCCTTGAGGTCCTCGACCGGATCAACAAGCAGTCCTTCCTGATGGCGAACGCCGTCATGCACACGTCCGGTCAGGCCTTCATGATGGCCTTCCAGGCGGGTGGCCCGCACGCCCAGGATCGCGGCCTGGAAGCCGTCGCCTACGCCTACGATGAAATGAGCCGCATCCCGGGCGTCGTGCGCTGGGAGAAGCCCCAGGGCAAGCAGCCGCCGGCGGTTCTCGACAAGACGTTCAAGGTCGTGCCGCGCGGGGTCGCGCTGGTGATCGGGTGCGCAACGTTCCCGAACTGGAATTCCTATTCGGCCTACTTTGCCGATCTTGCCACCGGCAACGCCGTGGTGGTGAAGCCCCATCCGATGGCGATCCTGCCGCTGGCGCTGACCGTGCGGATCACCCGCGAGGTGCTGGTCGAGCAGGGCTTCGATCCGAACGTGGCGGTGCTCGCCGCCGACCAGATCGACGCTCCGGTCACCCAGTCGTACGTCAGCCATCCGGATGTCGCGATCATCGACTTCACCGGGTCGCGCGGGTTCGGCGAATGGATCCGGTCAAACTCGGCCGGCAAGCAGGTCTTCACCGAGGAGGCCGGCGTCAATTCGATCGTCGCGCTGTCGACGGACTCGTTCCGGGGCCTGTGCGGCAACATCGCCTTCTCCCTGTCACTCTATTCTGGCCAGATGTGCACCGCGCCGCAGAACATTTTCGTGCCGCGCGAAGGCATCGAGACCGATGATGGGCACAAGAGCCCCGACGACGTCGCCAAAGGCATCGCCACCGCGCTCGACAAGCTGCTCGGCGATCCCGATCGCGCGCTCGGCATCCTGGGCGCGGTTCAGAACCCGGACACAATCGACCGCATCGATCATGCCCGTGCGCTCGGCAAGGTCGTGCACGAGTCCGCCCCGGTGACCGGCGGCGCCATCCCGGAAGGCACGCGCACCGCGACGCCGCTGCTGGTGCAGATCGATGCGGCCGACGAGGCCGCCTATCTGGAAGAGCGCTTCGGGCCGATCGCCTTCGTGGTCGTTGCCGATGATGCCGAAGACGCCATCCACCGCGCCGCCGCCTCCGCGAAGACGAAGGGGGCGATCACCGCGTCGATCTATTCGACCGACGAAAGCCAGGTTGAGATGGCTGCGGACGCCTTCGCCGACGCCGGTGCTCCGCTGTCGGTGAATCTCACTGGCCAGATCCTGGTCAACCAGTCGGCCGCGTTCTCCGACTACCACGTGACGGGGGCCAACCCGGCCGGCACCGCCTGCCTGACTGACGCCGCCTTCGTTGCCAACCGGTTCCGCGTCGCCACGGTCCGCAGACAGGGGACCTAGATCTCACCGAAAACGGGATCGAAGAGCGCCGGGAAGAGTGCTCGATCAGCCTGACCAAGAAAATCGAACGGGAGGAATACCATGTCGAACCTTAAACGCTTTGCGCGCCTTGCCACGGCGTCTGCCGCCATGCTGGCGCTTGGACTGTCGGCCGCATCTGCCGCCGACCCGATCAAGATCGGCTCCGTGCTGGCCGTGACCGGCCCGGCGTCCTTCCTCGGCGATCCCGAGGACAAGACCCTCAACATGTATGTCGAGAAGATCAACGATGCCGGCGGCGTGCTTGGCCGTCCGCTCGAGCTGATCATCTACGACTCCGGCGGCGACGCCAACAAGGCGCGCACCTTCGCCACCCGCCTGATCGAGGACGACGAGGTCGTCGCGATCGTCGGCGGCGCGACCACCGGCACCACCATGGCCATGGTCCCGCTCGTCGAGGACGCGGAAATCCCGTTCATCTCGCTGGGCGGCGCCGTGGTCATCATCGACCCGGTCAAGAAATACGTCTTCAAGACGCCGCACACCGATCGCATGGCGTGCCAGAAGATCTTCGAGGACATGAAGGCGAGCGGCTACACCAAGATCGGCATGATCTCGGGCACCGGCGGCTTCGGCAAGTCGATGCGCGAGCAGTGCCTCGACGTGGTCGGTGACTATGGCATCGAGGTGATCGCGGACGAGACCTATGGTCCCTCCGACGCCGACATGACACCGCAGCTCACCAAGATCAAGAACACCGACGGCGTCCAGGCGGTCGTCAACCCGGGCTTCGGCCAGGGGCCGGCGATCGTCACCCGCAACTATCGCCAGCTCGGCATCGACGTGCCGCTCTACCAGAGCCACGGCGTCGCATCGAAGAGCTTCATCGAGCTCGCCGGTGACGCCGCCAACGGCGTCCGCCTGCCGGCCGCGGCCCTGCTCGTCGCCGACAAGCTCGACGACAGCGACCCGCAGAAGAAGGTCGTGGTCGACTACAAGGCCATGTACGAGGAGAAGACCGGCGAGGACGTGTCGACCTTCGGTGGCCACGCCTATGACGGCCTGATGATCCTCGTCGACGCGATCGAGAAGGCCGGATCCACCGATCCCAACGCCATCCGCGACGCCATCGAAGCCACCACCGGCTTCATCGGCACCGGCGGCGAGGTCAACATGAGCGCCGAGGACCACCTCGGCCTCGACGTGTCGGCCTTCAAGATGCTGGAGATCAAGGACGGCGACTGGACCATCGTCGACGCCAACTGATCGCGCAGCCCTAGCCAGCCGAGCCGCCGGCCGGGACAGCTTTCCCGGCCGGTGGCCTCTCGGCTCGAGACGTGCCCCTCCCGCGGGCGACAGGCGACGGCAACGTTCGCCGGGTCGACGTGACACCTGGGCGGACCAATGTCGGAATTCCTGCAATTTGCATTCTCGGGGCTGACGGTGGGCGCGGTCTACGCGCTGGTCGCCATCGGCTTCACGCTCATCTACAACTCCTCCGGCGTCGTGAACTTCGCCCAGGGCGAGTTCGTGATGATCGGCGGCATGGCGACGGTGTTCATCGCGGCCGCCGGCATTCCGCTGCCGCTCGCGGCGGCCTGCGCGATCGTGGTCTCGGTCGCGGTGGGGCTGCTGCTGCACCGGCTGGCGATCGAGCCGGCGCGGGGGGCGGATGCGGTCACCCTGATCATCATCACCATCGGCGCCTCGATCTTCCTGCGCTCGGGCGCCAGCATCGTCTTCGACAAGCAGTTCCACACGCTGCCGCCGTTCACCGGCGACGCGCCAATCGTCATCGGCGGCGCGGCGATCCTGCCCCAGAGCCTCTGGGTGCTGGGCGGCGGCGTCGTCATCGTGACGCTGCTGTGGGCGTTCCTGACCCACACCATTCTCGGCAAGGCGATCCTGGCCACCGCCGCGAACCGGCTGGCGGCGCGCCTCGTCGGCATCAACACCAGCTACGTGGTCGGGCTGTCGTTCGCGGTCTCCGCGGCGATCGGGGCGATTGCCGGCATCCTGGTGTCGCCGATCACCCTGACGCGCTATGACGTCGGCACGCTGCTGGCGCTCAAGGGTTTCGCCGCGGCGATGGTCGGCGGGATGGGAAGCCCGATCGGCGCCATCGTCGGCGGCCTGCTGATCGGTCTGCTGGAGGCATTCGGCGCCGGCTACATCTCCTCCGACTACAAGGACGCGATCGCCTTCATCGTCATCCTGGGCGTCCTGTTCTTCATGCCGACGGGCCTGTTCGGCCGGGCCAGCGTGGAGCGGGTGTGACGATGGCGCGGCTTGTCTCCCATCCCCTTTTCACGCCGTTCCTGATCGCCCTCGTGGTGCTCGCGTGCGGCTTCGGCCTCGGCTCCAACTTCTATCTGCGCGTCGCCTCGCTGGTCTGGATCTCGGCGCTCGCGGCGATCGGGCTAAACCTGCTGATGGGGTTCGCCGGCCAGGTCAGCCTGGGCCATGCGGGCTTCTTCGGCATCGGCGCCTACGCGGTCGCCGTCGGTCCGAACGTGCTGCCGGTCTCGCCGCTGCTGGCGCTGGTTCTCGGCGTCGTCCTGGCGGCGCTGATCGCGTTTCTGGTCGGCCGCCCGATCCTGCGGCTCAAGGGCCACTATCTGGCCGTCGCCACGCTGGGTTTCGGCATCCTGGTCTACATGGTGCTGTCCAACGAATCGGGCCTGACCGGCGGCCCGGACGGGATGTCGGTGGCGCGGCCGGAGCTGTTCGGCTTCCGCCTGAAGGGCGTCGACACCTGGTACTGGATCTCCGGCGCGGTGCTGGTGCTGGGCGCCTGGGTGGCCGGCAACCTGGTGCGCTCGCCGACGGGGCGGGCCCTGCGTGCGCTGCACGATTCCGAGGTCGCCGCGCGGGTCGTCGGCATTGACGTCGCCCGCTACAAGCTGATCGCCTTCGTCGTGTCAGCCGTCTACACGGCGCTCGCCGGCGCCATGCTGGCGCTCTTCAACGGTTTCATCACGCCGGACGTCGCCGGCTTCATGCACTCCATCGAGTTCGTGGTGATGGTGGTGCTCGGCGGCATGGGCTCGATCTTCGGGTCGCTGGTCGGCGCGGCGCTCCTCGTCGCCCTGCCGCAGGCGCTGTCTGCCTTCCAGGAGTACGAGCACCTGGCGCTCGGCCTGATCCTGATGGTGTTCATGATCTTCCTGCGTAAAGGCATCGTTCCGAGCCTCGTGGCGCTGGTCGGCGGGAGGGGCAAATGAGCGCGCTTTCGGTCCGCGACATCGGCATCTCCTTCGGCGGCGTGAAGGCGGTCGACACGGTCTCCTTCGACGTGGAGGAGGGGGCGATCTTCTCCATCATCGGCCCCAATGGCGCCGGCAAGACCACGCTCTTCAACCTGATCTCGGGGGTCTACGTGCCGATGACCGGCAGCGTGTCGCTGTTCGGCGAGACCGTCACAGCGCTGGAGCCAGACCGGCTGGTCGCGCGCGGCCTGTCGCGGACGTTCCAGAACCTGCAGATCTTCTTCCGGATGACGGTGGCGGAGAACGTCATGGTCGGCCGGCACCTGAAGGAGGCGCGGGGCATTCTCCCGCACCTGCTGGCGCTGCCGTCGGTGGTCCGCCAGAACCGCGACAGCCGCGCCGAGGCGATCCGGCTTCTCGACCGCATCGGCCTCGCCGGGCGCGCCGACGACCTTGCCGCAAACCTTCCCTACGGCGAACTGAAACGTCTGGAGATCGCCCGGGCGCTGGCGACCCAGCCGAAGGTGCTGCTGCTCGACGAGCCGGCCGCCGGCTGCAATCCGCGCGAGACCGAGGATATCGAACGGCTCATCGAGGACATCGCCGCCGACGGCGTCACCGTGGTGCTTGTGGAGCACGACATGAAGCTCGTCATGCGCATTTCCAACCGGCTGCATGTGCTCGACTACGGCCGCACACTGACGGAAGGCAGCGCCGAAGAGGTGCGTGCCAACCCCGAGGTCATCAAGGCCTATCTCGGCACCCATGGCGCAGAGGAGGCCGCGCGTGCTCAGCGTTGAGGGAGTGAAGTCGGGCTACGGCCGCATCGAGGCGCTGCACGGCGTGTCGCTGGAGGTGAACGCCGGCGAGATCGTCACCCTGGTCGGCGGCAACGGCGCCGGAAAGACCACTCTCCTGCGGGCGGTATCGGGCGTCCAGCCGGTCAGCGGCGGCCGCGTCATGTTCGAGGGAACCGACATCACGCGGATGTCGCCGCACCGGCGCGTCGAGCTGGGCATCGCCCAGGTGCCCGAGGGGCGGCAGATCTTCAGTCCGCTCTCGGTCGAGGACAACCTCCGGCTTGGCGCCTATCGCCAGAAGCACGGCGCGGCGGAGGTGGCGAAGGACCTGGAGCGGATCAACGCGATGTTTCCGGTGCTTGCCGAACGCCGGCGCAATCCGGCGGGCGGCCTGTCCGGCGGCCAGCAGCAGATGCTGGCGATCGGCCGCGCGTTGATGGGCCGGCCGCGGCTGCTGCTGCTCGACGAGCCGTCGATGGGACTGGCGCCGATCCTCGTCGACCAGATCCTCCAGGCCATTGTCGATCTCAGAAGCGAGGGGGTCACCGTGTTCCTGGTGGAACAGAACGCCTTCGCCGCGCTCTCCATCGCCGACCGCGGTTACGTCATCGAGACGGGCACGATCGCCAAACAGGGCAGTGGTCGGGAACTGATCGCCGACCCCGC
>TARA_R110002020_G_scaffold118140_6_pt1 | contig 13027 bp, 19 predicted proteins | sample TARA_R110002020 | Tara Oceans TARA_R110002020 (sample SAMEA4396489) | marine metagenome | biome: Westerlies Biome; feature: [MES] marine water layer (ENVO:01000295) within the mesopelagic zone...; material: water (ENVO:00002006), including particulate matter (ENVO:01000060) such...
GAGTAACATATCGTGACCTAGTATCTTAGCTCCACTATATAAAACCTCTATTGATCTACTAACTCTATCAAAGTTGTCGTTTTCAGGTGGATTAAAAGTATCTGGTTTTTCTAAAGCTTTTTCTAAACCTGTTGCAGTTTGTTTTATTTTAAAAACTTGATCGCTATATGTTTTATATTCAAAATACAAAACGTATATCATATTGCCATCATTTCTACCGTTCCAGTTATAAACTAAATTATTGTTTCCTGGAAACTTTTGTATTTTTTCTAATTCTTCATCAGTTAAATTAGGAAATTCTTTTTTTAATTCAGCTAAAGTTATTGCTTTAACCTCGCCTACGTACCATAAATCTTGAAAGTTAGGATCTTCTGTATAAGAATAAACTAAATAAGCTGGATCTACATATTCTGTAACTATACCTTCTGCTTTGTTCCAGTTTGTTTTTATAGCACCAATACCTAGTATAGTTAAATCTTCATTAACTCTCTTTCTTATTAAATCATATTTATTAAAAGCTAACACATTATTGATAGCTTCTTCTTGAGCTATTTCTACAGACTGTTTATAGTCTAATTGCATGTGTAAATCAAGCTCTTCTTTATTTTGTGGTAATTCTTCAGGTTTTTCTGAAGTATATAAATTTAAACCAGTTACTTCTTTAACTTTACCCAAATAAGCATCTGCTTGCATATCTCTTAATATAGACTCTGCATATTCTGTTCTCTTTTTAATAGAACCAGGATCTTGAGCATATGCTTTTACATCATATTGCTTGTCTGACATTCCATTAACTACTATATCTACAAACTTAGGTACTATAGGTATAGGTTTCCAATCTAGATTTAAATAAGACAAATCACCATTAATAGCTAATTCATCTTTATATTTTTGCACGGGTTGTTCTGCTCTAGCGTATAAACGAAGAGTTCTAAATTGGTTAAAATTATAATTGTATCTATTTTGTACTCCAGTCCTTGTACCACTAAACCAGTCAGCTTCAATAGCTCGCCCAACTTGTCGACCATAATCAGCGCTCTGTTTAACTTCATCAGGTTGTACCTGATCAGGAAAAATACTACTATTATCCGTGTAAATCATTTATTTAATTATTTGTGAAAAAGATCCTTCGTTATTATATTGCTTTATACCTAGGTTTACTTTCTTTGTTTGTCTATCTGCAACTGGTCTGTATTTATGTCTATTGCAAGCCATTATAGCTAAACCAGAACTAATAGATGCATCATGTTTTGTCCTATTGTTTATATTAAATTGAGCCCAGTCTTCTAATGTTTTTTGATGATACATATCACCATATTTTTCGTCTACTCTACCAACAAAATTTTCTATATATGCTTCTATAGCTGCTGCGTGAGCTTGTTTTATATCTTCACTTGAATTAGGTATTCCACCTATTTCTTTTTCAGCTATAGATAATTTATTCCAAACTTTGTCTGGTCTATTTATAGAAAAAGATCTATATCCTCTTCTTTTAAAATAATATAACAATCTAGGTTTATTATTTTCAGCAAGTATAGGCATGCCGTAAAAAACACAAGCCATTAAAACATCTTCAAAAAATATTTCAGCAGTTTGAGGTCTTGATATGTATTCTAAAAAAAAATGATTAGCTGGTGCTTCTTCCATAGAGAACTTTGTCAATCCATGAAGCGCTCCTTTAGAACCACGACCGTCAACAGTACCACTAATATCATAAGAATCGCAACCAAATGCTCCAATGTGTTCATTACCAGGATATTTTCTCCCATCTCTTATTATCACTCTATTTTGTAAATTTTTAGGTGGTATCCACGATATATTAAATCTACCGTTTACGTTTGGTGTAAAAACAACTCTAGTATCTTTAATACCATTAGACCATTGAAAGTTACCACACACTACTTTTACTTTATTATCTAGCTCTTCATTATAATCTATTTGTTCATATATTTTAGTTAGATTAAATAAAGAAGTTTTAGCTTCATCTCTAAAAGCGTGTTTTTCTGTTCTTGGAAATTGTCTGTAAAATTCATTTAAACTATCTTGATCTTCTTTTAAACCTTCAACCTCGTTTTCCCAGTGTTCGATGACGCCAATTGTAACTGGTAAACCATCGATTCCTTTTGTTTTATCTTTTGGCGTTGTGAAGATAGGAGATCCGAAAGTATCCATGTATCCTTCGTAGTTCCACTCCATAGGTATGAACAAGCTATAGAGTCCAGAAGTAGTTTGTCCGTTTCTATTTCTTTTTGTAACATCGCTATTGTAGTAAAGTTTTTTAAAGTTGTCTCCACCTTTGTCTAATGAATTAGATGTTGAGCCCATCATACATTTACCAACTATTTTTCTACCTAGTCTTAATGTAGTTTTTGTAACTCTCCAGTTATTTAATATATTATCAGGTCTCTCCCACTTACCGCTCTCATCATGAGCTAGTAATTTTAATTTTTCACCATCGTAAGAGTTGTCACCAGTATTTTTCCAATCAATAGTTGTATCAAGTCCTTCTAGTTCTCTAAGTTGTTCATTCGACTCAAGCTTTTTTCTAGTAAGCTTTGATGCTGGAACACGATATGCCAATTCAGTTTTAGGGCGGTCCATCCCATCTTGAATGGGTTTAAAAAAGAACGGGTAGTTAACTGATATGGGTACAACTTTATCTGTGAACATTTTTTTGGCATCTGCACCAGACTTGGAAAGTATACCGAATCTAGCATCGGAAGATATTGTAGCTTCATTGACAAGTTCTGCGCTTGACATAAAAGAGAATCCAGATCGTCTGTTTTTAAGGTAACACATTCCGTAGGATCTGTTATCTGCTTTACAAGCTTCCCAGAATATGAAGAAAAGTCTATTTGCTTCTCTAAAGTCTGGTGCTCCAACGTCAATTTTTGACCATTGCAAGTACATGTAATGAGTACCAGTAATATATACAGGACTGCCACAATTGTAGAAATAAAAACCTTGTTCTCTACGCTTAAATTCTTCATCGATATATTCATACCATTTTTCTTTAAAATCATGTGGATACTCTTCCCAATCAAATCTGGTTTTTATCCTTTGTAGTTCTTTTGGATATTCAAATCTTTCCCAATACTGTTCCTTTTTATCTTTGCTTCGTTCAAACGGTTCATCTGCTGCTGGTAAAGCAATCCTGAGATTTTGTATTTCAATGATTTTTCCAATTTTACCTGTTTTGCTAATTATTACAATATCATATTCTTCATTGTAACCGTAATCCCATTTTTTATATCTATTTTTTTTAGACATAATTTTAGGATTTACAATGTCTTTTAATTCTTTAATTAAAGTTTGACTATATGTCATTTACTCCTCCCTTCTGCAAAACCTTTAAAACTTCTAGTTTCTTTAGGTTTATCTACCCCATTAAGTATATTTTCTTCTTCTTCAATACGTTGAAGTATTTCAAAAGCATCCATAATACATAATTTTTTAGTTGCAGCTGCGTTTTTTAATCTATCAGCCGCTACATCTTCTTCTGTATTTGTAATTATTTTTTCTTCAGCTACTTTTATTAACTCGTTTACAGCTTTACGCCCAGCTTGGATTATGTTCTTTCGTGTTTCTTTCGTGTTCATGAACTAAAGCAATATTATTAAATTTCATACAATATAATTTTTCACCTTTTATTAAAAACTCAAATTCAGAGTCTGGAGAAAAAGTTACAAGAGCTCCAGGTTTTATTTTAATGGCATCTAAGGACTTATTACCATATTTTAATATACCAAGTTGGTTTTGCTCTATAGACGTGCTTAAGGAGTCTTTATTTTTTAAAGGAGATACAAAACAATAATTTAAATGCGATTTATTGTTGTACATATAAATTTGTAAAGGATCACAAAAATATAAATTATCTTTAAAATAAGATCTACTGTTTTTTTCTTTACCTTTAATGTCGTAAAATCTTCTAAATACGTTGTGATGAACATAAACTACATCTCCTTCTTCAATATTTCCTTTATATACTCTTGGAGTAGATATTACAACAGCTTTTTTATTTACGCTTTGAAAAGTTTCAATATTTGAATTAAGTATTAATTCTTTATTATCTACACTTTTCTTATTATTATACCTTTGACCTATAGGAGATACAATAAAGTCATATAGGCTTTTCATTAATACTTTAAGTCAAATTCAACAGCTACGGCCATCTGATTATTAAACTTTTTCCAAGGAAGAACTTCGTTATTTTTCTTAATATATATAGAATATTCTCCGCTTGATTCATCATTTAATATATCACATATGATGTGACCTCCGTAAACTTCTTGGCCTACGGAATAGTGCATAGCATCATTTTTATAATCAGATCCAATACTTATTTTTCTTATATTAGACATTTTCTTCTTCTATTAAAGTATAAGTTCCATCATTGACATCTATGTTTATAGAACCATATTTTTCTTCTAATATTTTTTTACTTTCGTTTATTTCGGAATTTATTTTAGCTACCTCATGAAGCGCTGCATGTTTGTTAGCTTCTAAAACACCTATTTCATGCATTAAATCATTTATTTTATTTCTATGATTTTTTATTTGAGCTAATTCTTCTTCTGTTACTTTTTTCATTTTATTTAATTTAATTTTATTATATTATGACAACTCTATTTCCCAACCTTTATTTGCTAGAGTAGTTCTTGCTAGATCTCCAGCAGTATTTAATGTACTACCTTCTAGTAGTAATGGTACGTCTTCTGGTACATCTGCTTGAGCTGCCCAACTTACTAGTGTAGCACTTGCATTTGTTTCACTTATTGCAGTATATTCTGCAGCTGGAATACTAACTCTTCTTTTAAAATTAGCAGCGCTATTAAGTGATGGAATATCCCAACTTGCAAGGCTTTGATCAAAAGCTCCAGCATCTTCGAACATTCTTTCAAGACTTACTATTTTTCTTGTATCCCAGTTACTTAAATCTTGATTAAAAATAGCAGCTCCATCAAACATTTGTAAAAAAGTAATAACTTCACTAGTATCCCAAGCATCATAACCAGATCCATTAAATACCGCACAATTTAAGAAACAAGCTCTTAAACTTGTTATTTGAGTTTGTTGATTAGCAGTTTTAAATAATCCTGCAAACTTATTTGTATTTAATTTTATACAGTTTCTAAAAGCAAATTGACCAGCGTTAGCGTTTGTAATTTTAGGTAAATCATTAGCTGTTATTTCACCATCATTGTATATTCCTAAGTTTTGACAACCATCCATAAAAGACTGAGAATTTATAACTGTATTTTTGCCAAACTGAATAATATCAACAATAGTTCTTCTTCTGGTAGAAGTATTTCCACCTCCTACATCTAATTGAGTTATTTGAGGACCAGTTAGTAATGGATCTTTTTTAGGTGTTACCGTAACTGTATATTGATTACTACCTGGTTCAGTGTAAGTATGTGAAGGTATTGGATTTTCTTCAGATGTAACTTGTCCATCGCCCCAGTCTACGGTATAAGGATTTCCTAAGTTTCTAATACCTATTGTTACAGTTTCAGGATCATTAGTGTCTAAAGACGGTTGAACCTTAACAATATAGTCTTCGGATAATCCACATCCTTGCCCTGGTAGATTTACAATACTAGGTATTGTATTTATATTACCTATTAACATTTAGAACAATGCTATAATATCAGTAGCCGAAGTTCCATCAGTGCTTGAATACACTTTTGTAACTTGTATTGGTAAAAAAGATCCGGCTGCAACACCTTTAAATGTTACTTTATTGCCACTTTCCATTTCTACCACAACATCACCACCTACACCTACGTATAGACAAGCTCCTCTAGATAATGTTGTTATTAAATCACCGTCTGAGGGAGTAGGAGTTGATGTACTAGCTAAATTAAATACATCTACATATGCACCAGCACCAGTCGGTATAGTTAAAGATACAGCATCATGAGCAAACACTCTTGGTTGTGCTTGCATGTTACCTTCTAATCCGGCTATTTCTACTTCATTTATTTGTGCCATTTTATTTATTTATTTTTGTTATTTTTTCAGCACCACGACTTCCGAAGTATGCTACATATACTGTTACCAGTAAAGTTTTTAATAAACTTATCCACTCGTCATCTACGTCGAATTGTAAGTGAAAAGAATCTACAGCCATCATTAATACGGCTGATGCAGTTAAAAATATTAAAGCTAAAGGCCTTGTGTTTTTTGAAAGCCATGAGTCACTTTTCATATCTGCTCTCCACCTGCTAGAAACTTCTTTCATCTCAGCCATGTCTTGCTCTATAAGCTTCATAGCTTGCTCTTTATCAACTGCCTTAATCTTAGTATCACTTGATATAAGATTTTTTACTAAGCCTAGCGTTCCTTGATCAGGAAGCACATCACCTAGTGCTGCTAAAACCTTAGGCGCTTTATTAGCTAAAAAAGCTCCTATTTTAGTTTCATTAAATTTTTTCTTACTCATTATAAAACTTTCTTAACTGTGTTATATCTTCTTCTTGTTGCTTATACTTCTGCCTTTGCATCTCTTGAGTTTTGGCATAATCTTGTTGTGCCTTTTGAAAATCTTCTCTATTATTGTAAGTTCTGGCTAAACCACCTTTTAAACCATAACTACCTCTATAAAACTCATCTTTTTCATTGTACACTTTTCTATCAAACTTTTTTTGTTTAGTAGTTACAACTTCATTAGTGTTTTTATCGTAATAAGTATCAAATATTTCTTTACGCTTTGGTAGAATAGTTTTTTGTATTTTTGCTTTAGCGCCAGATCTAAACCTAGCTTTATTAAAAGATTTTTCTTTACCAAAAATGTTTTTATTACCTTTAAAGTTTTCTCTTGTTTTAGATCCTTTAAGAACTGCTTGAGATTGTATTCCTTCAGCGAAAGTAATATCTCCTTGAACTCTTTGTTTGTCTGCTAACTTGTAATTAGTAGTGAAAGAATCTTTAGGTCTATTCTTATCTTTGCTATCGTTTCTATATACATTATAACTGGAAGGCTGTAAAATACTTGACGTTGATAGTTTCTTGCTGTTATCTTTTTCTGGAGCTTTTTCGTTTGTTAATTTATTATAAAAGCCAGGTACAGAATATTCATCTCCAAAAGTTTGATCTCTATATTCAAAGTTAGAATCATCACCATAAGCCTTAACGTTAGCTTCTCCAAGATCTGATTGAGTTATCCATCTTGCTATACCACTATCTTCATCGCCATCACTAGGAAGCTGTCCAGATAATCCAGTATTAGTTCCAGGCGTATTATATGTTATACTTCTTCTTTCAGAATAATCAACTCCCGATGGTTTTTCTTTTACAGTGTTAGAAGGTCTATCGTAAAGGCCGACAAACCCATCTCTTATTGCTTTTGTTTGCTGTAGTTTATTTTGTTCTGCAATATAATCTTTATCTTCTTGAGTGTATAAGTCAGGCATCTCAATAGGATTAAACTCTAGCTTAGTTCTTTTAACAACTTCAGGTTCTTTTTTATTTAAAGGACTTATTAAGCCTTTACTTTGAAAAGACTCGTAAGGATTACTTTTGTCTCCTTTAAATTCATCTTGTCTTTTATAAGCTTCTTTTTCCCAAGGTAAATTCTTAGCACCTTCTTTCATATCGTCTCTTGAGTACTCTTTACCTTTCCATATAACTTTATCATCAGTATAATCTAAATCTCCTCTTTTCATTTGATCTAAATGTACAGACTCATGAGCTACTATATCTTTTATTTTATCAGGATCAGTAACATCTTTATTAACGTGTATAGTACCATCTTTATTTGCTGTACCAACAACTCCTTCTTCCATATCTACCTTTAATATAGGCGCATTAAATGGATTACTTTTTTGTTTGTACATATGGAAATTTTTTATTTAGAGTATCTTTTCTTCTACCACACCCGCAATCTGTATTGGTAGCTTTGTTAATTTTTTCTACAACTTTTTTTATACCGGTGTATGTAGTAAAAATATCTATAGTATCACCTAAGCCTTTTTGTTTCATATCTTTTTGTGGCTTACTACTTTATTACCTCTATAATATTTTTTACGAAGCTTTTGATGAGCTTTTCTATTACCACCTTCTGCTGTTACTGTTTTAGTTTTCTTTAATTCACCTTTTCTGTTATACTTTTTTAACTGAGAAGTGTAATTTGATCCTTCTCTATAAACTTGTTCACCTCCAGTAAAGTCTCCTGTAAATGCGTCTTTACGTAAAACTTTAGTATATTCTTTTCTTTTAACTTTGTCACCAGCTTTATTTTCTCTATAAGTTGTTCTAGTATTGTAACCATCTTTTAATATACCGCCTTTACTAGTACCTGTCTTATCACCTCTTGCCTTTAAAGGTGATTTACCACAAAAAGATTTATTGAAACTCATTTTAGCTGGAGATTCTTTCATGTCATTAATGTGTTTTTGAACTGTTTTAGCTTGTTTGCCATGAGCTATTACAGCTCCTTCAAGTTGTGTTACTACTTCTTCTAAGTTTTTTGCTTTAGCTGGGCTTGACTTTTTAGATTTTCTTATTTCTTTGTCAGTTAACGGAACATCTGCATCTGTTGATGGTCTTAATTTTATTGTTCCATTATCACAATAAAACTCTCTTCTTTCTCTTGCAGCTTCTTCTTTGCCGCCTGGTTTGTCTAAATAACCTTTTTCCCAAGCTTCCCAAGCTTTTTTACAATTACCTTTCATTATCTTTTTCTTTTGTTTACTTCAACTTCTTTAACTATTACAGTTGGCTTTCTTTTCTGTAAATCTTCTAAACGCTTTTGAAGTTCTTGAAGTTTACCATCACTTTCTGTTCCGTCTTTAACTAAACCTGATAACACATCTATCTCTTCAAATATAACATCGTCAACTTGCTCTAACATATTAACTCTTTCTAACATGTCTTCAATGTTTTCGTGGTTCCACTTTTCTTTCAGATCATACTCTAGCCTACCAACTTCTACCGGTGGCAAACTTTTAGCTGCATCTATATCTTCTTGCAAGGTGTAATACATACCAACAAGTGTTGTTGTTAGCATTATTATTCCAATTACAGTTTTTATATCAATTTTAAACTCAGTGTTTTCAGATATTTTCATACTCTCCTGTTGCGTCAAATGATGGACATGCTTTATTAGCAAACTCATTATGTGAATAAATAGTAGCTTTAGGATACATTGCTTTCATAGTTTTTAGCACTGATAATAAAGCTTGTTTTTGTTCTTCTGTTCTTGTATCTTTTGGAGTCTTACCATCTGCTTCAACGCCTCCGCAATAGCAAATTCCTATGCTATTTCTATTGTGATTCTTGCAATGAGCTCCGGTCTTGGCTATATCTCTACCTCCTTTTATTTCACCATTTATGTTTATGTAGAAATGATAACCTATGTCTGACCAACCTCTATCCTCTACATGCCACTTTTTTATGGTCTCAACTGGTACGTCTTGACCTTCTCTAGTAGCAGAGCAATGTATTATAATTTCATTTATATTTCTCATTTCTTTTTCAGTTTGTACCATTTATGAGCAGTGTACCCAATAGTCATTAAAAGTAATATAACTTCTAAAGCTGGTTCTATCCAGTCAAAACTAGCTATAGTAAATGATGTTATATTAAGGCAATATAACTTTAAATCTTCTGTACCCATCATGAATTAGCATTAAGGACTGCATTACCTTTATAAGGTATATTGTCAATTCTTCTTAATGTAGGTACTATATTTTTGTTATTAGATAACATAACTCTAGTTCCTAAAGGCTTACATCCACATTTTAGTTTAACGCCCGCAGGCTTTTGAGTTTCTCCGTAACTTGGCATAATATTTTTTTTATTTATTTATAATGTTGTATATATAATATTACGTGTTTATATATTACTTTTACTTTTTAAATGATTTTAAAGTTTTAGCTAGCTCAGCTCTTTGTTTTGTTTTCTTTCCATAATTACCTGCTAGAGCTGCATCTAGTTTACTTGAAGGTATTTTTTCACCTTCTGGTACACCTAAGTCTCTATGTAATTGTCCTGGTTTTTTAATAGCTTTACTTATCCAAGATTTTTTTTGAAATGGAGCTTGTTGACCTGGTGTTATGCTTTGATCAGTCATACCTGGTATCATAGGTTCTGGATTTTCACCCATTGAACTTGCTAGTCCAGAAAAAAGTTGTTCTTGATTAGTTTGTTGTGCTGAAACTTTTGAAGGATCTTGATAATTCATAGGATCGTTCATTAATACATTAGAGTTAACAGGTCTTCCTGCTCTACTTGGCTCTTCTGGTTGTCCAGCGTCTCCTTGCACTTCCATAGTGTTAGGATTTAAATAATTTAACGGAGTATTCATGCTTTTACGTAGTTTGTTTTTTTCTAGTCTAGCTTTTTGTATTCTAGTATTTTTTTCTTTATTATCCATACCAGTAATACCTAAAGGCCCTTTGTTTGGAATGTTTTTAATTTTTTGTTTTTCGTCTTTAAAAGCTTGTTGGAATTTGTCTCTTTTAATATCCCTACCTGCTTTAGCGTTTCTTCTTTGTGTCATTGGGTCATCACCAAAAGCTTTTACAAAATCTTTTTCTTTACCACCCATTGATAAAAACTTATTACCACTTACATTATCTGCTGGTTGATTAGTAGTATTAGAACCACTAGGGTCATTTTTTTTAATAGTAGATCTTGCTCCACTAGCAGTTACATCAATAGGTTGATTTTCTAATTGTGAAAAATCTATTGAAGAATATGCAGATCTCGTGTAGTTAAACTTCGGTTTAGTTTTTTTGTCTCTATAACTGCTCATACTTTTTTATATTAAAATTTTTAATAGCTGTGTTTAATACTTTGTTTGTGTAGGTGGAAGAGTCCTTTAATATTTGTAGTTCTTCTTCCCCTGATAGTATTCTATAAACTCTTGCTATTAATTGTTTGCTTTTCATAGATAATTTATAAATATTATATTTTTGTGTAGTTCTATTTCTTTTTCTCCACACTATTATCCAATCTTCTTTTAACAACTTGTTCCATCTTCTATTGTCCCAACTATAATAATAAACACCTTTTTTAAAATCATCTTTATTAAATAAATCTAAAGCATCTAAATAAAACATTAATTCTAAATCAGCGTCAGTTATTTTGTATTTCTTACAAGCCCACTTTCTTATTAATCTATAATGTTTTAATAATTTTAAATCTCTTAAAGATTCAGAATTTATTCTCATAATATTATAACAACATCTTGTTCTTTGATAACTATATAAGTTTTGCTTTTTATTTCAACTGAAAATCCAGCATGTCTATCAAAATATATATTATCGTCTTTTTTTATATAAGAAACTTCATTACCTGGAATTATTACAACTCCTTCTCTATATCTTATATCTTCTCTATCGTTGTTAGTAAGTAGAAGACCACCTTTTGTTTTAGAAACTTTATCTTTAATTTCTTTTATAACTATATATTTACCTACTGCTCTCATGCTCTTAAATTATTAATAACACAGTCAGTAGATAAAATAGTTGAAGCTACAGAAGCTGCATTTTTTAAAGCACTTTTAGTTACTAGCAAAGGATCAATTATACCAGACTCTACCATACTTACATAACTTCCTGTAACCACGTCTAGTCCTTTACCTTCTATATTAGGTGTTTCATAACTTGATATTCCAGCGTTTTTTAATATAGTGTTAAATGGAGACTTTATTGATTTTAACAATATCTTTTCTCCTTCATCATTAGCTGTAATATTTTGAGAAGCGTTTAACAAAGCTATACCACCACCTGGTAATATACCTTCTTTTATTGCAGCTTTAGTAGCACAAATAGCATCTTCAACTCTATCTTTTTTTTCTTTTAATTCTATCTCTGAATTAGCACCAACTTTAATTATAGCTAGTTTTGCTAATAATCTAGATAATCTTTTTTCTAGCTTCTCTTTAAATAAATTATTTTTTTCTTTATTTATTTTAATAACAAGTTCTTTCACAACATCATCTACTTCATCAGGCATTTTTTCTACTTGTATCAAAGTAGAATCAGCATCAGTAATTACTTTTTTACAACTCCCTAAATGATCTACACTTATTAAATCTATATCGTCGCCTAATTCTTCATTTATAACAGTGGCTCCTGTTATTAAAGCAAGATCATCTAAAGTTTCTTTTCTACTAACGCCAAAAACTGGTGCTGGTACAACACTCACTTTAATATTACCTTTAATCTTATTCATAGATAAAGCATTAGAAACTTGCTTATCTACATCGGCTACTATTAGTAAACTTTTATTAGCTTTTATTACGTATTCTAAAACAGATTGAATTTTTCTTATATTATCTACTACACTATCTATTATTAAAACTAAAGAATTATTTAGCTCTACTGTTCTATCAACTTTGTTTGTTATAAAGTTTTCACTAGCAAAACCGCTTTCTATTTTAACTCCTTCTATTCTTTCTACTATAGTAGTTGGTTCTTCATGAGTTTCCATTAATACTATACCTGTGTTATCTACACTTTTAAAAGCTTGGTATATTACTTCGCCTAATTCTTCGTCATTGTTGGCTGATATTGTAGCTACTTGTTTTATTTTATCATCTTCTATTGTAGACGAATTATTCTCAAGATACTGCACTACTTTTTCAACAGCCAATTTAATTCCTTTTTTTACTTCTCTTGAATTAAAATTTTCAAGCTTGTAAGTTTCTTCTAGTATAGCATGTGCTAAAACCGTAGCAGTTGTAGTTCCATCACCAGCTTCTTTAACTGTTTTCCTAGCTGCTTCTTTTATTAATTTAGCACCCATGTTTTCAACAGGGTCTAATAATACTATTGAATTAGCTACAGTAACTCCATCTTTAGTTATTTGAGGATTTCCGTTTGAGTCTTCCATTATAACACATTTGCCGCTAGCTCCTAATGTGGAGCTAACAGCGCTTGTGAGTTTTTCAATTCCTAAAAACACTTTGTCTTTAGCATCTTTGCCAAAGTTTAAATGCTTAACTATTGTCTCGTTCATTTGATTTAATTTAATATGATTTGTTTTGAATATTACTCGAAGGTTTTAACTACTTTCG
>TARA_R110002020_G_scaffold56070_3_pt1 | contig 13025 bp, 5 predicted proteins | sample TARA_R110002020 | Tara Oceans TARA_R110002020 (sample SAMEA4396489) | marine metagenome | biome: Westerlies Biome; feature: [MES] marine water layer (ENVO:01000295) within the mesopelagic zone...; material: water (ENVO:00002006), including particulate matter (ENVO:01000060) such...
TCAAGAACAGGTATTAATAATACAAATGTTTTTTCAGTAGCAGATGATATAACTAAATCAGCTGATCCAGCAAATGGATCTATACAAAAACTGTATGCAGAAGATACTAACTTAAACATATTTCAAGAATTAAAATGCTCAAGAGCTTTAATTGATAAAGACGCTATTTTTACAGCCGAAGGTAATCCAGCTGTTACAGCTAGTAATTTAGTTATTGGTGTTATTCAGCCTATAAACGGTAAATACGGTATATCTAAAAACCCAGAAAGCTTTGCTACATACGGAAATAGAAAATATTTTTCAGATGAAAACAACAACGTTGTGCTTAGACTTGCTGGCGGTGGAATAGAAGAAATATCTTCTTACGGTATGAAAGATTTTTTTAGAGATGAAATAAACAAAATAAACTCAGCTGGATCATTAGGTAAAATACTAGGATCTTATGATATATACGGAAGTGAATACGTTATATCTCTACAATCACCATCTAGATATAGAGAGGCTACTACGCGAACTAGTGGTAGTTTATATAATACATTAAACTTTGATGAAAGAGCTCAAGGTTGGGTTAGCTTTTTTGACTATGCACCAGATCAAATGTTTAGTCTAAGAAATAATTTTTATTCTGTAAAATCAAATGCAGGTTCAGCAACTGTTGTAACTTCTGCAACAGGTTTTACTTTTAATATAAATAATATAGTAGGCTTTATACAACAGTATTCTATTGTTACAGGAACTGGAATTACAGCTGGAACAACAGTAAGTAGTTTTACTCCAGATTCTAATGATCCAACTAAAGGCTCTATAACTATAACACCAGGCGCTACTTTAAGTGCTGGTGATACTCTTAGTTTTACAGCTGTTCCACAGTTGTGGAGACATTACGATGCTAGTGTAAATAGAGGTAATTTTTATGGTGCAAACTATCCAAGTTCTATTACTTTTGTTTTTAATCCAAATCCAACTAACTCTAAAACTTTTAAAACAGTAGGGTATGAAGGAAGTAATGGGTGGCAAGTAGATACTTTTTCTTCTGATAGCACAGGTGCTAGATTATCTGTAGACGGTTTAGGTTATAACTCTTCTGAAGACACAACTGATAGAATTATTTCAGGTTTTGACAGTATAAGCACGTTAAGCTACAATGATGGTGAATATGTTTTAACTGAAGGTAAAGCTTCTGTTGCTATAAATACAACTTCAGCTAACGTAGTTTTAAACTTAAGTACTTTTACTGGATATGTAAACGCTGGTGATGTTGTTACATCATCTTCTCTGCAATCTCAAAGAACAGTGGTTTCTTATAATAACGCCACTGGAGCTTTAGTTTTAAATCAATCAGGTACTTTAAACGCTGGGGATGTATTACATTTTAGTGGAGTGGTTAACAGAAGTAATTATTTATCTGTTTTTAACACGGTTAATCCTCCGTTATCAAAATATTACTCAGGTTTTAATAGAAAAGAAAATAAGTATGTTGCAAATTTACTTAATTTTTCTAATCCTAATAGCGCAGAGGTTTTATACGGACAAAACATTAGCGGTATAAAAGGTTTCTACGCAACAGTTAAAATGTCAACAGATAAAACCACTGATTTTGGTGGTGAAAAAACATTGTTTTCAGTCGAGAGTACATATGACATGAACAACGGATATTAAATTAAATTAAATGAATAAAACCTTAGTAAAGCAAGAGCATACGTTAGAGCAGTTAGAACGTGTAGAACGTTTTAGAGATTTGATAATGGAGTTTGAAGATCAATTAATAGATCTTCCTGGTTCATATGGTGATCCAAAAGAAACAGGTGTAAACGAAGTTGCGAATACAATTAATCCACTCAAGCATACGTTTGCTAATGGATTATATATTAGAGAAATATTTATGCCTAAAGGTCAAATAATCTCTACTGGTATACATAAAATAGAACATCCTTATTTTGTACAAAAAGGAGATGTTTCTGTGTTAACCGATGAAGGTATAATAAGAATAAAAGCACCTTATAATGGTATAACAAAACCAGGAACTAAAAGATTAATATACATGCATGAAGACACTATTTGGATAACTGTACATGCAACAGATAAATTAAAACCTGAAGATGTGTTAGAAGATGTTTTAGCCAAAGATTTTAATGACCCTGACATTAGTATTGAAAATATGAAAAAACAATTAAAATTAAAAGAACAATAATATGAGTATGGTAGCAGTAGGTATCGGAGGTGCAGCACTAAGTATTGGTGGTGGTATTTTCGGTAAAGCAGCGGCTCGAAGAGCTAGAAGACGAGCTGAAAGAAAAGCTAAAAAACTCGAAGGAAAACTAGCCCGACTTGAAGCTAATCGTCAAGAGATTATAAACCCTTACGAGGGAGTTACTAGTTTAAGCGCCATGCTAAGTAATCCATTTGCTAAGTTATCAGTAGCAACAAAAGCAACTGAAATACAAATAGAGCAAACTGATATAGCTTTAGCAAACACCTTAGACACGTTGAGAGCTACTGGAGCAAGTGCTGGTGGAGCTACTGCTTTAGCTCAAGCGGCTTTACAGAGTAAAAAAGGCGTAGCTGCTGATATAGAAAGACAAGAAGCAGCTAACGAACAGCAAAGAGCAGCTGGTGACCAACGACTACAACAGCAGCAAATGTCTGAAGCGCAGAGAATACAACAAGCAGATGTTTCTGGTAAACAATTTGTATTTAGTCAAACAGAAAGAAGAGAGCAACAACAACTTGATAGAGTTTCTAATTCAATAGCAGCGTTAAGAGGACAAGCAGCTCAAGCTAGAAGAGATGAAACCGCGGCAGTTACTGGTGCGATATCAAGCGTAGCAGGAATAGCAGGTAGCTTTATAGGCTCACAACAATAATAATATGGAAAACAAAAATATAACAAAAAATCTAACTATTAAGCAATTAAATCAAAGTAATGCTTTAGCTTATAGTAAAGAATATGTAGCTGCTAATATTGACACAACTTTTGGTATATTAGATAACGCTTATAAAGAAACTGGTAAGAAATACGCTAAATTAAAAATGGCTATAGAATCAGGTAAATGTGCTAGTGAAAACTGTAATTATGAACACAAGCAATTAAAAATACTAGAAGCAGCACCGCAAAAATCTTTAGATTTTATGGAAAGTTTAGTAGATCAATTATCTGTTACTGAGGATCAGTACTACGATCCCAATAACAATCCTTCTTATATGGTTGCAAATTGTATAATGACTAATAAACCAGGCTTTTCTAAAACAGAAGGTTATAATGTTTATTTAAACCTAATACAAGATGGTTCTCAAGATATAACTTTTGAAGGTCCTTTATTTGATAAAAAATTAAAAATAAATAGTAACACATTAAAAGCTTTATTAGATTCTGGAACTAGTTTAATAGCAGAAACTCCAGATATAAATAAAGACATGTTAAAATTATTGGTTGATAGCGGTGTTTTAGCAGAAGGATCTGCCGATGAAAACGGAGAGCTTATTCCTCAAGCAGCTATAGCGGATGAGTTTATACTAAAAAATGCGGATGGTAGTTATGATTATCAAATCATAGACATAGGCATGGGTAAAGGTAGAAATGTATTAAAATTTGATTTAGATAAAATAAAAAGAAAAGTAAAACCTTTTATTAATGCTGAAGTTTCAGGTCTTTTGTTACAAGAACAAGAAGTTGTTGCGGCTTGGAACGTTTTTATAGCTAGAGGTTCTAGTGTAGAAGAAGACGATCAAATGGTACAAAACGCTAATGCTGGTAGCTTATCATGGGACTACGAAAAAGTACTACCACTATCACAAAAAAATAAACAAAAGTTTGAAGAAAACTATGCTAAGTATTTTGCAAATAATTATTTAAAGCAATTCATAACTAATAAACTACCGGTTGTAGAAGAAGACGCTGCTGTATTTGATTTAGCTGAAGCTAAAAAAGCTAAAGCTCAAAAATTTATGGACGATAACAAATTAAGTTAAATGACATTACTAGACTATATAAGCTCTTTACAAGATCAGGGATTAACTCAAGAAGAAATCTTTGCTAAAGGACAAGAGTGGAAGAAAAATAATACTCAAGAAGAACCAGTTGAAGAAGAAGAAGCAGAAGATGTTGAGGTAAAGACAAACGACTCCCAGACAAAGGATCCGAGCTCGGAGTCAGAAGACAATACAGGATCCGAATCGGAAGATGGATCTTCACAGCAAAGCAGTTATACTAGTCAATTTACTGATGGAGTAGGTATAAGTAGTTTTCAAAAAACAGAAAGATTAAAATCTTATGCTGAAAATCCAGGTCAATATAATTTAACTCTTGATGAACTTAATGCTAAATTAGAACCTGAAAAAAATAAGCAAGAACAAGAGGCTGCTTACACTGCTTTAACTCAAGTTGCTAAACCAAACGAAACTTATACTAAAGGTGGTTACGAATATAAATATAGTTTTACACCAGAAGGACCAGGTTATTATGCTAGAAAAAAAGGAAGTGATGAATGGAAAACAGCTGACGAAATAGGTGGAGATGCTCCAGTTACAATACCAGCATTGTTTAAACACAACAACTTAGATACAAGTCTTCATTATAAAAACCGTAAGCTTATACAGTCAGGTAATAAAGAAAAAGAAATAAAAGAATTTCAAGGTTTTGTAAATCAAGATACTGAGGATGGTATTGATCCAGCACTAAAAAATATAGAAAAAATATTTAATGAAAAAATAAAACTAACACCTGAAGAAATATTAAAATCAAATGAAAAAGCAACAGCTTTTGCTCAAACTCCAGAAATAGAGTTTACTAGAACAGAACAAAAAATTAATAAATTTGCAAGAGAAGGTACATCTGGTGTTGTTAATGTTAAAAAAAAATACAAAGTAAATTGCGCTGGTCCTGATGGAGCAAACTATGAAGAGTGTAATAACTGGAGAAGTACTCATGATGCTGCTGTAGCAGAAGTAGCTAAAGATAAAAGAATTTCAAGAGATAAATTAAATTTAGAAGATCCTGAAGTTCAAAAGCTTATACAACAAAAAATGATTGCTAGGGAGCAAGACTCTATTGAAGATAAGTTAGAGAAAAGAAAAATGACTAATTTTATTGATAGTGTCCCTAGTGACTTTACTTGGAAAAAATTAGGAACATGGATGTATCAGAATACTGTTAATTATTCAATTGGTGGTGGCTTTGTAGATGCTAAACACGTTTGGTCTAGAGGAGAACTTCAGCGTCAAATGGAAAGTTATCAAAAAGATAAAAGCTTAATAGTTGATAAAAAAATTAACAAAATTGGCGACGTAATAAGTAAAGCTAAAATTGTAACAAGTGCTTTAGACGCTTCGTTTAAAGCTATATCAGAAGGTAATTATCAGACTGAATTACAAGTTGCCAACGCTAACAAAGCTCTTCAAAATATAAACAAACAAAGACAAGAGGTTTTTAAAGTTGTTAAAGAACAATACAAATTATTAGATGCTAGCATTGAAGAAAGAAGTGACATAGAAGGCTATTTAGGTAAATTAGAAAAAAATTACAGTGTAGTCCCTATTATGATCAACAATGCAGAAAACTCCGCTATTGAAATGGGTCAAGGTGTAGAAACTCTTTTGTTTAATGTTGCTAATCTACCTAACGATTTAGAAGAATTAACAGGTGTAAGCGCATCTGTTTTTAATCCTGTGTGGGAATTAGGAGCTAAGTACGCGGTGAATGGATGGGGTGTAGCAAGAGATAAGGTTAATGAAAACATAAATGAATATCAAAAGGGGATAATGGCTGATATTGCTGATCCTATGACTTTTGACGACTTAGAAACAGGTGGTGATTGGGGTAGATATTTATTTGCAACTGCTGGGGCTATAGCTCCACAAATGGCTGTAATGGTTGGTACTGGTGGTTATGCTGGTTTAGGCACTGTAGTTGCTTCAGCAGGTGGTGGTAAAATTAACATGTATGAGGACGAAATGAAGCAGAGCAAAAAAGCTGTTTCTGATTGGGAGGAAAGAGGTAAAAAAATAAAAAGAATAAAACTACCAGAAGACGCTACACAAGAAGAAAAAGACAAAGAAGAAGCATTTTATCAAGATCAAATAAAGCAATGGGAAGAATCTAAACCAGAAGAAATACATTATAATAAATGGCAAATGTGGGGTGGGGCACTTACAACAATGGGTGCAGAATTTGCAGGTGGTAAATTAATTGCTCTACCAATGATAAATAGAGCTAAAGCTTTTAAAGGACTTGGTGTTAAGCCAGGTTTTACTAGAGAATTTGGTAAAAAGTTTTTAAATAAATCTTATGGATACTTTGGAGATTTAGCTAGTGAAGGTGCTGAAGAGGTTTTTGCAGAAGGTGCAGGAAACTTATATGACAGAATGGTATTAGATAAGGATGTTAATATATTTGATGGTTGGAAAGATAATTTCTTCTCAGGTGTAATGATGGCAAATGGTTTTAAAACTCCTGGATTGTTTGCTCCTTATATAAATAGTGCTTCTACGCCTGGTGATCAAAGCAATATAAAGGGTAAGCAAGATGATATAAAAAGAGATATAGATATTATGCTACAAAATCCTAAAATGTCACAAAAGACTAAGGATTTGATGAATAATAATATAACTCAAAACACAGTTGAAATACAAGGCATGATGCAAAACATCATGAATAGATATAGTGACATGCCTAGAGCAGATATAGATGTACTTGGTAATATTGAGTTAGAATCTTTTAAAATTGATCAACAAATAGAAGCCGTTAAAAATGATGATGGTATAGAGGTTGGTAAAGAAAAACTTCTTGATGAATTACAAAATCAAAAAAATGCTTTAACAGGTAAAAAGAACCAACTATTAGAGCCATATGTAAATGTTGACGCTGAAGGACAAGTTACTGGTGGCGGTAATTTAATTGCTCCTAAATCAAGAAAAATACAAGAAGGTGCTGATGTAGTTGCAAATCAATTAGGTGATACAGATATTACTAGATTTGATACTACAGAAGATTTAATAGGAGGTATTGAAACCTTGAAAGCTCAAGGAATAAACGTGAACGTTCAATTAGATGCTGATGGAAATATAGAAGACGCTGCTAATCAAAGCTATGGATTAATAGCTACGTTACCAGATGGTACTCAACAGGTCATTATAAACAACGCATCTAGTGAAGCTGACGGCGTTTTACCTGCAGATAAACATGAAATACTACATGCATTTGCCGCTAAGATGGATCCAGCTAAATTAGCTAAAATGGGTAAAGATTTAAAAGCTAAACTAGACAGTGATCCTAATATAAAAATTGATGTTGAAACTCAGTCTTTATTAAACGACTATGAAGCTGATTTAAATAGTGGTAAAATAAACGAAGCTACATTTTATGAAGAAGTTATGGCTGTTACGAGTGACGCTTTAACATCCGGCGGTATTACAATAACTGAACCTGGAAAATTAAAAACGTTTTTAAATAGCTTTTTAGAAACTATAGGTTGGAAACAAAGCTTTAAAGATGGTGATCAAGTTATAGACTTTTTGAAAGGTTTTAATAAAGATGTTATAAGCGGTAAAGGTTTATCACAGCAAACTTTAGATACAGCTGGTGTAAATCTAGAATCTCAACAAACAGATACAACAACTAAAGAGTCTAAAAAAACTCAACAAAACATAGAGCAAGAAGCTAAAGTTAATGCGGTTGTAGAACAAGATGCCGATGGAAATTTTACACAAACAAAAAAAGAGTGGGACGAAGGCGGAGCAGACAAAGCTATAGACAAGCTTGTTAGAAACCAATCACTGGATCAATTAATAAAAAGTAAATTTCCTTCTAATGTACCTGGAATATCACTTGATGATTTTGTTCAACAAACTACATTAGAATTAATACCACATATTAGAAACTTTAATCCTGAAATAAATGATAGCTTAAGTGGTTGGATTAATTCTCAGTTGTCTAATAAAGTTGGTAACACTTTAAAGTCTGGTAAAGCTGGAACAAAAGACGCGTTTGAAGTTGATGTTACAGAGGCAAAATCAGTAGCTTCAGATAGTCAAACAGATGCAATAGAACTAGACGAAGTTGTAGTTACGGCTAGAAAGAAAAGTCCAAAAGGTGATGCTGTTTACGGACCTGTGTTAACGGAAAACCTAGGAACAGATGTAGCACCTGCTATTGAAACCGCTATACAATCAGATCTTAAAACTACACCTATAGCTAATATGGCTGGAACTAGGAACATAGGACCAGCTTTAGGTAAAACACTAGGAAAAGCATTTGGTTTAAATCCTGAGGTATTTACTATTAAATCTAGAAATATAGCTAAAGGAGATTTAGCTGGTTTAACAAACCTAAGACAATATTTAACTAACAACGCTCAAAGCGATTTTAGTAATCTTCCTGATGCTTATGATAGTAAAGGTAAATCTACTTTTATACCTAATTCTATTTTAGAATCTTTATATGTTAAAGATGGCAAAGGTAAATGGAAATTAGATCCTAGCAAAACACTTAATGATTATAAAAATTTAATAGGTGAAGTAGATTCAAAAAAACCTATATATAGATCTAAAGATGCTACTATAGCTAAAGGTCTAGCTGGATTATCTTTTAGAAATAAAATGTTTGAAACTGCTTTTCCTAAAGCAGAATTAAGAGTTGGAACAGGTGTTAAGTTTTCTAATAAACCTGATAAAAAACAAACAATAAAAAAACAACAAGAAGATATTGTAGAAAGCTTCGGGGCTAAAGTAATAAAAAAAGGTAGAGAAAGTGTAACTAGAGCTAGAGAGTTTATGACCAATGGCATGGTAACTGGTTTTGGAGATGCTACTACATTGCTTTTAAAACCATCTACTTTTGCCGCAGCAGGTAATAATATAGCATCAGCATTAAAAAGAGGTTTTTTAGCTATTAATGATGCTTCAAGAGCTTCAAAAAACAAACAAGATTCTATTGATGCTGTTAAAAATGGAGACGCAATTGAACTAAAAGATGTAAAAGAAGAAGTAAATCAAAAAACTAATATTAAAAACCTAGATAAAGATACAAAAAGAGATATTCAAAACGCTGTAGGTAGTCAAAAAGGTGCTGCTAAAGCTTTAAAAAATCAAGGTCAACAACAATCTGTTTTAAATGGTAAAAACTTTATTCTTAATGGTATTAGAAAAATAGTTTTAAATAATAAGTTTGACATAGCTGGTTTGCAATTTATGCTTGGCAATCAAAATGCTAACGCTGGTTTAGCTAGAAATATGGCTACCATAAATAATGATGGTAGAACAAATAAGAAAGGTAAAGCATATGAAGAGCATTGGTTTCCAATGAGTGCTTGGGCAACAAATACTTTAAAAGCGTCTGGACTTAGTGATGCCGTGTGGAATGGTTGGAAAAAATTCTCTAACGATAATTATTATCAAGAAATAGTTAATAAAGATCTTCAAGAAAACTTCTTAGATAAAACTTATGATGTAAAAATGGAAGATGGTTCTACAGTAAAATGGAACTCAAAAAGTGATTTACATCCTGTGTTACAAGATGCTATTAATAAAGGTTTAGAAACAGGTGATTTTAGTTTAGCAAACAAATTGGCAGATATAAGAAAATATCCTGGAAAAGACGTGCACACTGCTGTGAATCCATTTACACATGGTAGAAATGGTGTTAGTGATGCTGTTAGATATGATATAATAGTAGGTCAAGATTTACAAGCAAATCCTAATATACAGCACGCTACTAGTTCTTTAATAAACGAAATTATAATTGGAAAAATAACTCCTAAGCAAGCTCAAGAAAGAATAGATGCTTATGAAACTACAGCTAAAGACGAAGTTAAGTCAAGTAAGAAAAACAATAAAACTTTTGGAGATAAAGTAAATCCTGATTCTACTATAGAAGATCAAATAAAAGATTTAGGTAATTATGATAAAGCTGCAGAATTAGGTAGAGCTTTAGATACACCAACTAAAGGTATTAGCGTTTTTGATTTTGATGATACTCTTGCGAAAACTAAAGAAACCGTTATAGTTAATATGCCTGATGGTAAATCAAAAGAAATATCTGCTGCTGAGTTTGCTAAAGAAGCTTCTACATTAGAAGCTGGTGGAGCAACATTTGATTTTAGTAATTTTGACAAAGTTTCTAAAGGAACAGCAAAAGGACCTTTAGCGGATCTTGCTTTAAAACGTCAAGATAAGTTTGGTAGTAAAGATATATTTGTTTTAACAGCTAGACCACAAGTCTCAGCAAGTGCTATACAAACTTTTTTAGATGGTATAGGTTTAAATATACCAATAAGTAATATAACAGGTTTAGCAGATGGAAATCCCGCGGCAAAAGGTAGATGGGTTGCAAGTAAAGCAGCGGAAGGTTATAATGATTTTTATTTTGCTGATGATGCTGTAAAAAATGTTAAAGCAGTAAAAGAAGTATTAGATCAAATAGATGTTAAATCTGACGTTCAAATAGCTAAACAAAGTAAAAAGAAAACTTTTGATAAAATATTTAACGATATAATAGAAAGTTCTACTGGAATTGAAACATTTAAAGATTACTCTAGAGCAAAAGCTAAAACAGTTGGTAAAAATAAAGGTAAATTTAGTTTTTTTACTACACCGTCAGCTGAAGATTTTTTAGGTTTATTATATAAAACATTAGGTAAAGGAAAAGTTGGTGATGCTCAATTAGATTTTTATAAGAAAAACTTATTAGACACATACGATAGAGCTGAATTAGCTACTACACGAGCTAAAATACAGGCAGCAGCAGATTTTAAAAAGTTAAAAAGTAATTTAAAAACATTACCAAAAAGCTTAAGTAAGGAAATGGGCTATGGTGGTTTTACACATTCCCAAGCCGCTAGAGTTGCAACATGGACTAGACAAGGTATGACTATACCTGGACTATCTAAAACAGATTTAAAAGCTTTAAATGATTTCGTAGACAAGAACGCAGAAATGAATACTCTTGTAGATGAATTAATGAAAATACAAAAAGGTAAAGAATATCCTGCGCCAGGAGAAAACTGGTTAGCTGGTTCAATAACTACAGATGTTTTAAATGGTATAACAAAAGTAAATAGAAAGCAATACCTACAAGAGTGGCAAGAAAATGTTGATATAATATTTTCTGATAAAAATATGAATAAGCTAGAAGCCGCCTACGGTCCTAAGTATGTAGAAGCTTTACGTGATCAATTACGTAGAATGAAGTCAGGATCTAATAGACCTATTGGTGGTTCTAGAGTTGTTAACAACGTCCTAGATTGGCTTAATAACTCTGTGGGTGCTATCATGTTCCTTAACACTAGATCAGCAGTCTTACAGACTCTTTCAGCAGTTAACTTTATTGGAGTTGGAAACAATGGTTTAATAAATTCTGCTAAAGCATTTGCAAATCAAAAGCAATATTGGACTGATTTTAAAACTTTAATGAACTCGCCTTATTTAGTAGAAAGACGTAATGGTTTAAAAATAAACGTAAGTGAATCTGAAATAGCAGATGCAGTAGCGGAAAGTGCAGACAAACCAAAAGCTGCTTTAAGTTATTTGTTAAATAAAGGTTTTGTTTTAACAAGATTTGCTGATAGTTTTGCTATTGCTACTGGTGGTGCAGGTTTTTATAGAAATCAATTAGACATGTACGTTAAGCAAGGTATGCCTTTAGACGCTGCTAAAAAGCAAGCGTTTGAAGATTTTTATTCTATTGCAGAAAAAAATCAGCAATCAAGTAACCCAAGTAAAATATCACAACAGCAAGCTTCTGGAGCTGGTCGTGTGATATTAGCTTTTGCTAACACGCCAATGCAGTATGCTCGTATAATAAAAAGATCTTCTCAAGATTTAATTAACGGCAGAGGTGATTGGAGGAAAAATGTAGGGACAATAGCTTTCTATGGTGTAGCGCAAAACTTAATATTTAACGCCATGCAAAACGCTTTATTTGCTGATGCCTTTGGTGAAGAAGAAGAAGAAGAAAAAGACAACAACAAAACAGGTAGAATAGCTAATGGTATGGCTGATTCTTTATTAGCTGGTTTAGGTATACAAGGTAAAGCTGCTTTAGCACTTAAAAACTCTTTAATAACTTTAGCTAAAGAAAATGACAAAAAATCACCTAAGTTTGTAAAAGCTGTTTATGACTTGTTTGACTTTTCACCACCATTAGATTCTAAGTTTAGAAAATTAAGATCTGCTGCTAATACTTTTACGTGGGATAGACAGTTAATGAAAGAAAAAGGATTTAGTCTTGATAATCCAGCTTATTTGGCTGGAGCACAAGTTATATCTGGTTTGACAAATTTACCACTTGATAGAGCTATTCAAAAAATAAATAACATTAGAGGTATAATGAGTGAACAATCTCAAAACTGGCAAAAAGTTGCTTTAGCTTTAGGTTGGTCAACTTGGGATGTTGGTTTAGGTTATTATGGTGGTTTTGATAAAAAAGAACCTCTAACAGAGGATCAACAGTATGATCTAGATGTTGCAACAATGAAAAAAGACACATCAACTAAACAGCAAAAACAAATGCTATTAGACTTAGGTGTTACTAGACAGGAATTAAAAAAACTTAAATACGAAGAAGACAGAGTTAAAAAAATAATTGAGTTACAAAAAAAGAAAAAAGATAAATAAAATGGGATACGTAAGTTACGAACAACAAAAAGCAGCTCACGCTAGTAAAGCAGACGGTGGCAAAGGTAATCCAAATAAAATGATTGCTGATAACCCAATAAAGCATTGTTTTAGTAAACTAATGCATACAGAACCTTGGAACAAAATGAGAGGAACTACTGCTAAGGTATCAGGACGTGGAACTGGTAATAAAGTAGCTTTGAAACAAGCTAGAGAAAAAAGAGATACACCTTTACTTGGTAAAATAAGTGGCGCGTGTAAAACTGCTGCAAAAAAGAAATTTAAAGTTTGGCCTAGTGCTTACGCTTCTGGTTGGGGAGTAAGATGTACAAAAGCTGGTGGACCTGGTAAATTTGGTAAAAAGAAAAAGTAATGGCGTATATACAAAAAGGTTCGCCATTTCCTTGTTGGAAAACACA
>TARA_R110002020_G_scaffold154610_7_pt1 | contig 13022 bp, 18 predicted proteins | sample TARA_R110002020 | Tara Oceans TARA_R110002020 (sample SAMEA4396489) | marine metagenome | biome: Westerlies Biome; feature: [MES] marine water layer (ENVO:01000295) within the mesopelagic zone...; material: water (ENVO:00002006), including particulate matter (ENVO:01000060) such...
TTTCCTGCCCCGTCCGTACGGGCGCAGCGAGACCGGGCCGGACGAGCCCCTTTCCTAACTGATCACCCCGAACTTCAGCGCGCGCGCCACGGCCTCCATCGTGGTCTGGGCCATCAGCTTGGCGCGCACCGATGCAAGATGGGTTTCCACCGTTTCCGGGCTGGCGCCGGACTGCCTTGCGATGGCGTCGAGAGGGAGCCCCCGTGCCGCGAGTTGCAGGCAGGTGCGTTCGGCATGCGTCAGGCCGGCAGAGGTCGGGGTCATGAAAATCCGTGGGGACGAAAAAGCGGAATGTTAAATTTATAGGGGGCGTTTTCAGGGATCGGCGGGCGAGCGGCAATCGGATTTCGCCGTCATCGTATCCAAATGATGAGGGAAAACCCTAAAATACGATTGAATATGCCAGGCATGTCCGACGGCCGCCGTTGCTTCGGGCGTTGACGCCGCCATGCATTCCGCACTAGGCCGTGGCAAACGAGATCCGGGAGAGCCGCATGGACACCAAGGCAGGCATTCGCGCGGCGATGCTGGCGCTGAGGGAGGCGCTGGCGCCGGACCGCCGCATCGAGATGAGCCTCGCCATGGCGGAGGCGGCCGAGGCGCTGGCCTTCGATCCGGGAACGGTGATCGCCGGCTACCTGCCGATCCGCTCGGAGCCCGATCTCAGGCCGCTGATGGCGCGGCTCAGCGAGCGCGGCGCCCGGCTCTGCCTGCCCGTCGTGCTCGACCGCGAGACCATCGTTTTCCGCGACTTCGTCCGGGGCGCCGATCTCGTCAAGACCGGCTTCGGAACCACGGGGCCGGGACCGGAGGCGGAGGTGCTCGACCCGGACATGCTGCTGCTGCCGCTGTCGGCCTTCGATGCGGCGGGCAACCGGCTCGGCTATGGCGCAGGCCATTACGACCGGGCCATCGCCCGGCTGCGCGGCAAGGGGCTGACGCCGCGATTGGTCGGCACGGCGTTTTCGCTGCAGGAAGTCGCGGTTCTTCCGGCCGAAGCCCATGACGTCCCGCTCGACATGATCCTCAGCGAACGAGGCTTGCGCTCGTTTTCGCAATCCTTATAGAGAGCCGATGCGTCTGTTATTTCTTGGAGACATGGTCGGCCGGTCCGGCCGCACCGCGGTCTGGCACCGCCTTCCCGGGCTGATCCGCGATTTCCGTCTGGATTTCGTCATCGTCAACGGCGAGAACGCCGCCGGCGGTTTCGGTATCACCGAGGATATCTTCCTTGAGACGCTCGAGGCCGGCGCAGACGTTGTGACCACCGGCAATCATGTCTGGGACCAGCGCGAAGCCTTGACCTATGCCGATCGCCAGGACCGGTTCCTGCGTCCCGCCAACTATCCGTCCGGCACACCGGGCCGGGGCTCCAATCTCTACATCGCGCGCAACGGCGCGCGCGTCCTGGTAGCCAATGTCATGGGCCGGGTGTTCATGCATCCCGATCTCGACGATCCGTTCTCCTGCGGCGAGGCGATTCTCAACGCCTGCCCGCTGGGCGAGCAGGCGGATGCGGTGGTCTTCGATTTCCATGCCGAAGCCACCAGCGAGAAACAGTGCTTTGCCCATTTCGTCGACGGCAGGGCGAGTTTCGTGGTGGGAACCCACACCCATGTGCCGACGGCGGACGCACAGATCCTCAACGGCGGCACCGCCTACCTGTCGGATGCGGGCATGTGCGGCGATTATGATTCCTCGCTCGGCATGGACAAGGAGGAGCCGATCAACCGGTTCCTGTCGCGCATCCCCAAGGGACGCTTCGAGACCGCCTCCGGGCCGGCCACGATCTGCGGCGTGGCGGTCGAGATTTCCGACCGGACCGGGCTGGCCGAGAAGATCGCACCGTTGCGCATCGGCCCGCGGCTCAGCGAGACGATGCCCGACTTCTGGAACTGATCGCGCGGAACCGCCTCTAGAGGTCCTGCTGCGTGCCCTTGATCAGCGGGCGCTTGGCGTCGGGATCGGGCGGCAGCATGCCGCGTTCCTTGAGCCAGGGGTGGATCTCGACCGCCCGCGCCAGGGCCGTCACCGCCGCTTCGGGCCGGCCCATGCGCATCAGCAGATGATACATGCCCGACCAGGAGCCGAAATGGTCGGGCTCCAGTTCCACGGACTTCTCCAGGTCAGACAGGGCACCGTCGTCATTGTCGCGCAGGAAGCGGACGAAGGCGCGCTGGTTGAAGCCTTCGGCATAGGTTGGCGCTTCGCGCACGGCGATGTCGAAGGCCGCCTCGGCCGCCTCGAAATCGTGGCTCGCGCGCCGCTCCATGCCGCGATCGATGGCCTCGCGCACTTCGGGCGTCGGCGCCTGCTCGACCCACCATTGCCAGATGGCGTTTTCTGCGAGCCGCCCCTCGCGTTCGGTCTTTGCGTTCTTCAGCGCCGAGAAAAGGCGCTCGCGCCTGCCGGGCGATTCCGTCGCCAGCGCCGGCTGAGCCGCTGCCGCAAGCACAAGCGCCGTCAAGGCGGTGAGAAGTTGGCGACGCTTCATGCTCACACTCCGTTCAGGATCAGGATGGTGGGACGCCGCGGCAGGCTGCGGGCCGAGACGGTAAAGCTGTCGGCGTTGACATAGTCGACCAGGAACTTGTCGCCCATCATCTCGATGAAGCTCGAGATCGGCGCGCCGCGCCGGTGCATCGGCAGCAGCAGCGAGGATTGCAGCCGCTGGGCGAGCCCGGTCATCGCCTCGTGGCTCAGCGTCAGGCCTCCGTCGACCGGCACCATGACGATGTCGAGCCGGCCGATCTGGGCGAAGTGCCGGTCCTCCAGCGGATGATGCAGATGGCCGAGATGGCCGATGCACAGGTCTGCGACCTCGAAGATGAAGATCGAATTGCCGTCGGGCTCCATTCCGCCGTAGTTGCGGATGTCGGTGGTGACGTTGCGGACATAGACATCGTCCACCACCACATGGTGCTCGGCCGGTGTCGCGTCGAAATTCCAGCCGCGCAGCACATGGCCGATGCGCTCGTCGGGGGAGAGGGTGAAATGCGAGGAATGCGCCTTGTTCATGGTGACGATGTCGGGGATCGCCACGCGGCCCGACCAGCCGTTGAAATCGGTGGCGATCGTGACGCCCGCGGGCGTGGTGATCACATAGGTCGAATGGCCGGCATACATGAACTCGACCTCGCCGGACCCTGCCTGGGCAGGCTTGATCAGATCGCCGGCGAGGTCCTGCGGGGTGAGATTGGCGTATGAGGCGCCCGGCAGGGACTGGGCCACCGCCATGCACTGGCTGAAGGGGCGGGTGGCTTCCTGCGCGCTTGCAGGGGCGGGCAGGGCAATCAGGGAGAGGCTGAGCAGAAAGGCTTTCATCCGGGGCATAGGCGGCTCCGCGAGGTGGCTTTCACAACACCATCTAGTTTAGGGCGCGGGTTGGAGAGGTAAAGTGCGGCGTCCGGATTATTCGGTCACGGTCATTGGCTGTCCCCGGGCGCGGACGGCGCGTCAAACATCTCGCGCCACCTTGCGATCAGCGCCGCATAATTGTCCTCGGGCTGCGTCTCGTAGACGAGATCCTCCGCTGCGTGGCGAAAGAAGGGTTGCCTCGACCGCATCCAGATGTGGCCGGCGGGGACCAGCCAGCTGGTGTCGTCGAGCGTTCCGGCCTTGATGTTGATCTGCGCGGACCCCTCGGTGCCGTGCCAGATCCTGACGCCGCAGTCCGGGCAGAACCAGCCCTCGCGCACCGAGCCGCGGTCGCTCAAGCGCCGGAACACGCTCAGCCCGCCGGTGACCTCGAGCGCCGTGCGGTCGAACCTGAGGCTCTCGCCGAAAGCGGAGGACGTGTGACGTTGGCATTCGGTGCAATGGCACAGATAGAAGACCAGCGGCCGCGCGGTGAGCCGGTAGCGGATGCGGCCGCACTGGCATCCGCCGGTCAGCGGCAGCGGCGGGAGGGCGTGTTTGCTGGACATTGTCGGACCCTTCGGGGATTGTATCGTCTGGACGAAGACCGGGAACGGATTTATAAGGCGGCCATTCCAAGTCCAGAGCACAGAACTCAGAGCAAAAATACAGGGGCATTATGGCCGGCCATTCACAATTTAAAAACATCATGCACCGCAAGGGGCGGCAGGACGCCGTCCGTTCCAAGATGTTCTCCAAGCTCGCGCGCGAAATCACCGTCGCCGCCAAGATGGGCGCGCCCGATCCGGCGATGAACGCCCGCCTGAGGCTCGCGATCCAGAACGCCAAGTCGCAGTCCATGCCCAAGGACAACATCCAGCGCGCCATCAACAAGGCGACCGGCAGCGACAGCGAGAACTACGAGGAAGTGCGCTACGAGGGCTACGGCCCGGGCGGCGTCGCCGTCATCGTCGAGGCGCTGACCGACAACCGCAACCGCACCGCCTCGAGCGTGCGCGCGGCCTTCACCAAGTCGGGCGGGGCGCTCGGCGAAACCGGATCCGTGGGCTTCATGTTCTCGCGCGTGGGCGAAATCATCTATCCCGCCAGCGCCGGCGATGCCGACGCGATCATGGAAGCGGCGATCATGGCCGGCGCGGAAGATGTGACCAGCAACGAGGAAGAACATGCGATCCTCTGCGCCTTCGAGGATATCGGCGACGTGTCGACCGCGCTCGAGGAAGCGCTGGGCGAGGCGCAGTCGGTGCGGGCGGTGTGGAAGCCGCAAACCTCGGCGCCGGTCGACGAGGACAAGGCGCAGTCGGTGCTCAAGCTGATCGCCACGCTCGACGACGACGACGACGTGCAGAACGTCTACGCCAATTTCGAAGTCTCCGACGAGGTCATGGCGAAACTCTCCGCCTGAGCCTTTTCGGTCTCGACAGATCAGGCCGCCGGTCCCCTGGGCCGGCGGCCTTTCCGTTTCAGAGCGCCGTGCGCATCTCGCCGAAGAGATCGACCGACCGCAACCGCGCGTCGGACGAGTGGATCGGCATCGAGATCATGATCTCGTCGGCATTGGTGGCGTCGATGAAGCTGCGCATCTGCCGGATCGCCGTCTCGGGACCGCCGACCACGGAATAGCGCAGGGTGTGCTCGACGGCGATCCTCTCCTGATCGGTCCAGATCCCGTCCATGCTGTCGACCGGCCTGGGCATCTTGCCCCGCGCGTTGCGGCGCATGTTGACGAAAGTCTGCTGCAGGGTGGTGAACAGGTAGTTCGCCACCTCGTCGGTCTCCGCCATCACGCCCATGACCGCGGCCATCACATAGGGCGCGTCGAGTTGCGCCGAGGGGGTGAACTTGTCGCGGTAGATGTCGAGCGCCTCGAACAGCATGTCCGGCGCAAAATGCGAGGCAAACGCATAGGGCAGCCCCAGCGCCGCCGCCAGATGGGCGCTGTAAAGGCTCGATCCGAGGATCCACAGCGGCACATGCGAGCCGGCGCCGGGGACCGCGATCAGCTTGGTGTCGTCGGGCTCGCCCAGCCAGTGCTGCAGTTCAAGGATGTCGTCGGGGAAGCTGTTGGCGCCCGATTCCAGGTTGCGGCGGAGCGCGCGCGCGGTCGCCATGTCGGTGCCGGGCGCGCGGCCCAGGCCAAGGTCGACGCGGCCGGGAAACAGCGCTTCGAGCGTGCCGAACTGTTCGGCGATGACCAGCGGCGAATGGTTGGGCAGCATGACGCCGCCCGATCCGATGCGGATGGTGCTGGTGGCGTGTCCGGCCTCGGCGATGACCAGCGACGTGGCGGCGCTGGCGATGCCCTTCATGCCGTGATGTTCGGCGAGCCAGAAGCGGGTGAAACCCGCATCCTCTGCCTGCTTGGCCATGCGGCGGGTATCGGCGAGGGCGTCGCTGACGCTGCCTCCTTCGACAATGGGGCAAAGATCAAGGATTGAAAAAGCAGTCATCTGAAAACTTTCTTGGGAGCTGGCGAGATGGGATCGGGTCGACCTCATGTAGGTACCCGCCGGGCGAATGCAAAATGCAACTTTGCGTGACCGCGTCTGTTTTCGGTTTGTTCACATTTGTGATGGAAAGCTCGGGCCGTCACGGATAGGATTTGAACATGGCGGACGCGATTCGGATTATGGGCATAGATCCCGGGCTGAGGAACAGCGGATGGGGGATTGTCGACACGATCGGCAATTCGCTGCGCTTCGTCGCGTCCGGCACAGTCAAGTCCGACAACAAGCTCGATCTCGCCTCCCGCCTGCGCCAGCTCTATGACGGGCTGGAGGAGGTGCTGCACCATTATCAGCCCTTCGAGGCGGCGGTCGAAAACACCTTCGTCAACAAGGACGCCACGGCGACGCTGAAACTCGGCCAGGCGCGCGGCATCGCCATGGTGGTGCCGGCGAGGGCTGGCCTGCGGGTCGCCGAATATGCGCCGAACGCGGTCAAGAAGGCGGTCATCGGCGTCGGCCACGGCGACAAGAAGCAGATCCACATGATGGTCAAGGTGCTGATGCCCAAGGCGACGTTCGACAGCGACCACGCAGCCGACGCGCTGGCGATCGCCATCTGCCACGCCCATCACCGCACTTCGCCCGCCTGGCGCATGGCGGCGGAGTGATCCGATCTGTTTGTTCTTGACTTGTTCTGTTATGGATGTAAGGTAATACCTAGGAGTATTACCATGCGCGTCACCGAGAAGGGACAGGTCACCATCCCGAAGCACATTCGCGACCGGCTCGGCATCGGGCCGGGATCCGAGGTCGAGTTCGTGGCCGAGGATGGGCGGGTGCGTCTGGTAAAGGCAAGTTCGGAGGCGCTGGCCGAGCAGCGGGCGAAGCGGATGCAACAATGGATCGGGCGGGTCAAGGGCAGCGCGACTGCCGGGCTTTCCACCGTTGAGATCATGAATATGACGCGGAACGACGATGCCGGTTCTGATTGACAGCAACGTGCTCATCGATCTTTTTTCGGATGATCCCGACTGGGGCGCGTGGTCGGAGCGGCAACTGGTGGCGCAGGCAGCCCGTGACGACCTTCTGGTCAATGTCGTGGTGCTGGCGGAGGTTGCGCATGGCTTCCGCTCGTCCGCCGACATGCAAGCGGCTCTCGACACAGCCTTGATCGGCTTCGAAGCCATGCCGCGTGGAGCGGGTTTCCGGGCCGGAATCGCGCATCGCGACTATCGCCTGAAGGCCGGTTCGCGCGCCCGGACCCTCCCGGATTTCCTGATCGGCGCCCACGCCGATGTTGCCGGTCATGTCTTGCTGACCCGTGATCCCAGCCGTTACCGCACCTATTTCCCCGGCGTCGAGGTGATCGCGCCCGACACCCATCCGTGAGAGTTCAATGATCGGCAAACTCAAAGGCAGCATCGAGGAACTCGCGGAAGATCACGTGCTGATCGACGTCCACGGCGTCTGCTACGTGGCGTTCTGCTCGACACGGACGCTGGCGCGGCTCGGATCGGTGGGCGAGGCGGCGGTGCTGTACATCGAGACCTATGTGCGCGAGGACCAGTTCCGCCTGTTCGGCTTCGCCACGGCCCTGGAGCGGGAATGGTTCCGGCTGTTGCAGAGCGTCCAGGGCGTCGGCGCCAAGGTGGCGCTGGCGGTGCTGTCGACGCTGACGGCGTCAGATCTCGCCAACGCCATCGCGCTGCAGGACAAGGCGATGATCGCCCGCGCGCCCGGAATCGGTCCGAAGGTGGCGCAGCGCATCGTCACCGAACTCAAGACCAAGGCCCCGGCCTTTTCGGGCGAGAGCGGCGGCGCGATGGGCCTCAGGCAGGAACTTGGCGAAGGCGTCGCAGCAGCTCCCGTTGCTGACGCCGTCTCGGCGCTCAGCAATCTCGGCTATTCGCGCGACCAGGCGGCGACCGCGGTGGCCGCGGCGCTCAAGACCGCCGGCGAGAATCCCGATTCGGCCAAGCTGATCCGGCTGGGGTTGAAGGAACTGGCGCGGTGATGCGGTTTCTTGTTCTCTGATGGAATTCCAACTAAGCTGGAAAGAGTTGGAAAGGACTTAAAAATGCGGAAAGAAATCGTTCTTTCGGAAAAAGGGCAGATTACCCTGCCAAAGGACGTCAGGGATGCGATGGGGCTGAAGCCCAACGACAAGGTCATGTTCACGGTCGATGGTGGCCGGCTTATTCTTACGCCAAAGACCCTGAGTTTTTCCGACCTCGCCGGCTTTCTCGGATCGCCGCCGAACGGACCCGCCACGCTCGATGAAATCGAGGAGACGATCGCTTCCGCTGCCGGCGAGACAGCATCAAAGCCCCTGAAGAGATCCAAGGGACAAGCCGCGTGAACACAATCGGCATCGATACAAACGTCTTGCTCAGATTGCTGGTGGATGATGACCCCGAGCAGCGCAAGGCGGTGCTGGCCTTCGGCCAGGGTTTGGGGCACAGCTATACCGGATTCGTCACCCTGATCAGCCTGGTCGAGATCGACTGGGCGCTTCGCAAGCAATATGGCTTCAGCAAGCCGGAAAGTGCCTCCGCTTTGAGGAAAATCATGCAACTGCGCGGTGTCGAAGTCCAGTCGGCGGATGCCGTTGTCAAAGCCATCGGTGGCGTCGAGAATGGCGTAGGCGACTTCGCCGACATGCTGATCGCCCATCTCTGCCTGGATGCGAACTGCACTCATGTGGTGACGCTCGACCAGAAGGCGGCGGCCAGGATACAAGGCATGGAGCTCCTCACATGAGCGACGCCGACCGCCTGATCACGCCCGACAAGCGCGGAGAGGATTTCGACACCTCGCTGCGTCCGCAATCGCTCGACGAGTTTACCGGCCAGGCCGAGGCGCGGGCCAATCTCAAGGTGTTCATCGAGGCGGCCAAGGGCCGCGGCGAGGCGCTCGATCATGTGCTGTTCGTGGGTCCTCCCGGGCTCGGCAAGACCACGCTGGCGCAGATCATGGCCAAGGAACTGGGCGTCAATTTCCGCTCCACCTCCGGCCCGGTGATTGCCAAGGCCGGCGATCTCGCCGCCCTGCTCACCAATCTCGAGGACCGCGACGTGCTGTTCATCGACGAGATCCACCGGCTGAGCCCGGCGGTCGAGGAAATCCTCTATCCGGCGATGGAGGATTTCCAGCTCGACCTGATCATCGGCGAGGGTCCGGCGGCGCGGTCGGTCAAGATCGACCTGTCTCGCTTCACGCTGGTGGCTGCCACCACGCGGCTCGGGCTGCTGACCACGCCGCTCCGCGACCGCTTCGGCATTCCGGTGCGGCTGCAGTTCTACACCGTGGCGGAACTCGAATCGATCGTGCGCCGCGGCGCGCGCATCATGGGGCTCGGGATGACCGATGACGGTGCGCTCGAGATCGCCCGCCGGGCGCGCGGCACGCCGCGCATCGCCGGGCGGCTGCTCAGGCGCGTGCGCGATTTCGCCGAAGTGGCCAAGGTCGAGGCGGTGACGAAGACCATCGCCGACGAGGCGCTGACCCGACTGCTCGTGGACAACATGGGCCTCGACCAGCTCGACAAGCGCTATCTCAACATGATCGCCGTCAATTTTGGCGGCGGGCCGGTGGGCATCGAGACCATCGCCGCGGGCCTGTCGGAGCCGCGCGACGCCATCGAGGACATCATCGAGCCCTACATGATCCAGCAGGGCTTCATCCAGCGCACGCCGCGCGGGCGGGTGCTGACAAACAGCGCCTGGAAGCATCTCGGCTTGCAGCCGCCGAGCGACATGGAAGCCGCGCAGTTCCGGCTGACGCTCGAGGACGAGTGAGTGATCACACGGCGTGGTCTTCTCAAGCTGCTGGGAGCCGGCTTCCTCACGCTGGTGGCAACTGTGGCCTATCCGTTTTCCGAGGTTTTCGGAAAGCCGCGCATCACGCCATACGCTCTCACGCCTCGCGGCTGGCCGGCGGGCCTAAAGCTGCGGGCGGCCGTGATCGCTGACATCCATGCATGCGAGCCGTGGATGACGGTGTCGCGGATCGAGGCGATCTGCCGGCAGACGATGGACCTCGAGCCGGACATCATCCTGCTTCTGGGAGACTACGTGTCCGGCACCAAGATCGTCACGGGCAACGTGAACTCCTCCGAATGGTCGGCGGCGCTCGGCGCCTTGCAGGCGCCGCTTGGCGTCCACGCCATCCTTGGCAATCACGACTATTGGGACGACAAAACCTATCAACGCGACCAGAATGCTGTTCCGTTCGTCGTCGAGGCTTTGCGAAATGTGGGAATTTCGACCTATGTGAACGAGGCCGTCCGCATCGAAAAGGATGGTCATGGTTTCTGGCTGGCCGGCCTTGGCGATCAGCTGGCCCTGTTGCCCGGTTCCGGTCGGGCACATAGTCAGGGAATCGATGATCTCGACGCAACGCTCGCCGCGATCACGGATGACGGGCCGGTCCTGCTGATGGCCCACGAGCCGGATATCTTCCCGTCCGTCGATCATCGGGTGAGCCTGACCTTGTGCGGACATACGCATGGCGGCCAGCTCAATCTGTTCGGCTGGCGCCCGTTTTCCGCATCCCGAGGGTCCGCGGCCTATCCGGCGGGCTATTTCGAGGTAGACGGTCGCGCGCTCATCGTGTCGCGCGGCCTTGGCTGTTCCGTCCTGCCGCTGCGCATCGGCGCCTATCCTGAAATCCTCCTGCTCGAATTGGGGTGAGCCATGTCCGCACCAGCACGCACAAGGATACGCATCAAGCCGAAGAAGGGCCCGGTCTTCCAGATGCGCATCGCCGGCCTCGGCTTTAGCAACGGCCACGTGCTGGTTCACCGGGCAAAACACGAGGCGTTCTGGACCTTTCCCGGGGGCGGCGCGGAAATCGGCGAGACGAGCCGCGAGACGCTTGTCCGGGAGATGGAGGAAGAACTCGGCCACACCGTCGCCATCGGCCGGCTGCTCTGGTCGGTCGAGAACTTCTTTCGGTACGAAGGCCGGTCCCGGCACGAACTAGCGCTCTATTACGTGATGGACATCCCGCCGACCTTTCCGTTCTCGGACACGGGCAAAATCGTCCACGAGAACCGCGACGGCAAGAACGACCTCGAATTCAAATGGGTGCCCGCCACCCACGCAGCACTCGCCGAACTCGACATCCCGCCCTACTTCATCGCCGCCGAGATCGAGAGCCTGCCTGAAACGCCGCGCCATCTCGTCTGGGACGACCGGGATCTCGACCGTGACGAGGTCCGGGCGAGATTGAGAAACGGCGGCTTCGCGGGCTGAGCCTCAGGGCGCAGGCACCAGCCAGCTTGCGTCGATATCCGACGGCTTCGTGCCGCCGGCGAGCCTCAGATTGAGTTCGAAATCCGAGAGCAGGGCGCGGATTACCGCGCTCACGCCCTCTTCACCCGCGAGCGCCAGCCCGTAGGCATAGGGCCGGCCGATGGCCACCGCGGAGGCGCCGAGCGCCAGCGCCTTGATCATGTCGGCGCCGCTCCTGACGCCCGAATCGAGGATCAGCGGAATTCGCCCCTTCACCGCCGCGGCGATCGCGGGGAGCGCTGCGATGGTCGAGATCGCGCCGTCCACCTGCCGGCCGCCATGGTTGGAGACGATCAGCCCGTCAACGCCCTCGTCGACCGCGCGCGCTGCCTCCTCCGGATGCAGCACGCCCTTCAGGATGATCGGCAGCTTGGTGTAGCCGCGCAGCCGGGCGATGTGCTGCCAGTTGAGCGTCGGGTTGGTATAGATGCTGGTGAACAGCTTGACCGCCTTCTGGGCCCGGCCCGATTTGAGATTGTCGAGCGGCCTGCCGGGGTGGGCGGTGAGCATTTGCCACAGCGTCGACAGTGAGTTGAGGTTCACCTTGGGTTTCGGCGCATCCGGGTCGTCGGGCATCTCCTCGACCAGCCGCCGGAACACCGGGTCGGAGGTGTATTGCGCGATCCCCTTGCCGCGCAGGAAGGGCAGATAGGCGAGGTCCAGATCCTTGACCCGCCAGCCCAGCATCTTGGTGTCGAGCGTGACGACGATAGCCGAGCAGCCGCAATTCTCCGCCCGCGCCACCAAGCTCTTGACCAGGTCCTCCTCGCGCGACCAGTAGAGCTGGAACCAGCGCGGCGCGTCACCCATGGCCTTGGCCACCTCTTCCATCGGTCGGCTTGCCTGGTTGGACAGGATCAGCGGCACGCCGTGCCGGGCCGCCGCTCGTCCCACCGCCAGGTCGCTGTCGCGATGCGCGAGTTCCATCACGCCGAGCGGCGCGAGGAACAGCGGCGCCGGCAGGTCCATGCCGAACAATCTCACCGAAAGGTCCGCTTCGCTCACATCGTTGAGCATGCGCGGGACGATCCGCCAGCGGTCGAAATCGTCCCGGTTGGCCGCCACCGTCCGCCCCGCGCCGGCGCCCCCGGCGATATAGGCGAAGGCCTCCGCCGAGAGCCGCCTTTCCGCCGCGCGCTCAAGCGCGTTCGCATCGAGAGGCACGGGCGGCCGCTCGCCCGCGACGCCGGCGAGATAGATGGATCGCTGGTGCGCCAGCGCGGATGGCGGTGTGGTCATGACGGGCTCCTCCTCGCGGGTGAGCCTAGCCGCTTCCTCCGGTTTCCAATAGGGGCGGCCCGTATGGCGGCGGCTCAGGATGCGGAAAAGCTCTCTGCCAGCCGCGTCACGGTCTCGTCGAGCAGCGCCTCGCCGCCCGGGATCCAGCCGAGCGCTCGGATCCGCTCCGTGGACATTTCGGCGACCGCCGACCGGTCGGCAGGCGCGGGCAGGGGGTGCCGGCTGCCGGTCGCCTGTTGGAGGATCTCCAGGATCGCGCGCGTGTCGGTAACGATGTCGGAAATGTTGAAGCTGCGGCCGGCCACCTTCGGCGTGTCTGCCTCGAGCACCAGCCGGCAGGCGGCGGCCAGGTCGTGGCCATGGACCTCGCTTCCGGCCCGCGCCGGCACCGGGCGGCCCGCCAGATAGTCGGCAAACAAGCCGTCCCACTTGTTAGGGCGCTTGTCGCCATAGACGCCGGTCACCCTGAGGCTGGTGCCGAAGAAGCCCGGGCTCTCGGCGGTCATGAAGGCGAGCGCCTGTTCGGCCTTGAGCTTGATTTCGCCATAGAGCGTCGCGGGTTCGAGGTCCATGTCCTCTTCAAGGTCGGCGCCATCTTGCGCGCCGTCATAGACCGCGCGGCTCGACAGCAGCACCACCCGGCGCAGGCCGGCGCGGCGCGCGG
>TARA_R110002020_G_scaffold204645_2_pt1 | contig 13020 bp, 17 predicted proteins | sample TARA_R110002020 | Tara Oceans TARA_R110002020 (sample SAMEA4396489) | marine metagenome | biome: Westerlies Biome; feature: [MES] marine water layer (ENVO:01000295) within the mesopelagic zone...; material: water (ENVO:00002006), including particulate matter (ENVO:01000060) such...
TAACTCCACTAATTACGAATAACCCGTTTATAATCAGATAACTATAGCACCTTTCGTGATTTGTACCGAAATACAACAGTGTGTATTTCTGTGTAGTCCCGTAAAATATCGGGTAGTCTTTACACGGCAAGTGTCCATTGGACGGGTTAGGGACAGTGCGACAAGTAAAACTTACTCCTATAGGGGCCAAACAGGACCTACCCAATATGTCCCCTAAAAACTTTTAAGTGAAATTACCGCAGTGCGGACTTGTGATATCCCATTTTCGGAATCGGTCCATGCAAAATAAATATGATCGTCCGCCCGTTCCATTTGGGGGAATCCACTGCTCCTGGAACCGTCCATGGGGGCGACAGGGATGGGGACCGATCTGGTACCGGAACTGTTTACTTTCACGACCTGAAGATGGACCTTTCCATTTACGGTTGCCATCCAGCTTATAAGGGCATTTTGCCCATCCAGCAATTCAATGTCCACCCTGCCGAGGGCAAGGTCGTCTACCAAGATCGGCTCCGAAAAATCTTCGCCCCCGTTTTGGGAGAAGGCCACCTTTACTTTTGGTGCGCCGTTTGCCGCGGTAAACCAGGCCACGGCCACATTGTTGCCGATGGCATCCACTTTGGGGCCATTGACCGGACAGCCATTTATTTCCCATCCGTCATCATGGACAGGTTTGGGTACGGTCCATTGCCCGTTTACCCGCCTGCCAATGGCGATATCCCTAATTTCTTGGTCCGTCCGGTCCCTGTATACCACTATAGGCCCGTTATCGGTCATTGCCGTGGTGGTCTGGCAGCAACTACAGGTCTTTCCATCCAGCAGAAATTCGTTGCGTACCGAGCCATCGGGCGATACCTCCGCCACCCTTATGCCCATGGAACCTTCATGGCCATCATGTCCGTGGCCATTGTGGGATTGCATTTCCCTGCCGTCCAGCCACGTAATAAAAAAAGAATTTTCCAAATAAGGAATCGCCGAGACAAAACCGTGTTCGGTCTTTGTCCCATCGGTATGTAAGGGCAGATCGGTACGCCATTCGGAGGTTCCCTCGGAAAGTAGGTTGAGTGCGATATCATAGGCAAAGGTCTCTTTTGAGGACTTGCGAAGAATATGGGACATTAAATTTCCGTTGTTTTCCGAAATAGCAGGGAAGTCGGCCCAATTTACGAACCACTCCGTTCCCCGTATAATTTCCTTGGGCGATCCCCACTTTCCTTCGATCAATTGGGAATAGTTCAACTGTGCCGTGCTATCGTTTATTTGTTCGACCCATGATAAAAACAATTTACCGTCATTGCCGAAGAGATAGGGCAAGGAGGTTCCCGATCCGCCGGAAAAAGCAAGATTTTCCACCACCACCGTTTCCCTTTCCTTATGATTGCAGGAAACAAATATTCCCATTAAGGTAACCATCAATAAGCTTGTACCGTGTCCCATCATTGAAACGCATTGAGTTTTTGCAGCAATTCCTCCGAATCCCAAACCATGGCGCCCGTTATCTCCCCTATTTTTTCCCCCTTTTGGTCAAGGATAAAGGTCGTTGGCAGAGCATATATATTTAACTGGGCCAGGCTTCCCGTATATCGTACAAACGCGAGATCGAACCCTGTCCTTATCTGAAAGGACCGTATTTGTTCCAAAGATTGGTCCGATGGCAGTAGCAGTACGTATCCCTCTGCTTCCAATATCGGCAGGGAACGCATCATGGAAGGCATTTCCGCTACGCAGGGCCTGCACCAGGTCGCCCAAAAACTGAGCAGTATTTTTTTGCCCCTATACCCTTCCAATGGAACGGTGTTGCCATCCATATCCAAATAAAGATTTTCCCCCTCTGGCCCCGTACTTGAAGGGTCCTGTAAGGTGGGCCCCGAAGGCCGTTTTTCCATATTCCCGCATGAGGAACACCAACACAACAGAAGGAGGATAGCGTATATTCTTTTCATATCCTTTATAAATGCTCCTTCAAATCTAGTAAAATATATGCCATCCCCACGGTCTTCAGGGGCACTTTGATCATTGACCCGTTAAAAGGCATCAGTGTCCATGAGAACCGTACGCCGGTTCAGATCTTTTAGGATATCTTCCAATTTTTGTAGGGGGCCCTTAAAATTTCTCTTGTTCTCTGCCAGGATTGCGGCCGAACATGCGGCCAGGACCAAAATGAACAGCAGGGAAGAAGCTATGGGATAATCCATTGTTCCTCCCGGCAAAAAGAGCCTGAAGAATATCCAGACGAAGATGGCGGCACTCAAGGGCAGCAGCAGTATTTCATACCTCCTTTTAAACCTATAGAAACTGGATAAAAGCGTATGTTGTTCGAGGACATATTCCTTGATGGACAGGTCCGAAGCACTTTGATCATTATGTGCCAAGATCGCCATCCGTTTGAATTTGAGGAAGAGGACCACTGTAAAGGGCACATACAAAAACATACCCAGTAATGCTGGGAGCAAAACCCCGCTATCTCCCCCATACCTGATCATCACATGGCCCAAAAATCCGTATACTATTATTTGATAGGTCAATGATGCCCAAAAGTATTGCATCCCGATGTTCTTCTGTTTCTTGACCTGTCCCTTTAGAAGGTTTTGCCAGGCTGCCATATCCAGGGGCCCTAAATCCGAATGCGCAGTATCGGTTTTCCAACTACTTTTCAATTTTTCAAAATTTTCCATTTATCATACTTTATTAATGGTTTGTTCCCAATCCTTTTCAAGTTGTTTTTTTATCCTTACCAGACGCACACTTATGTTGGTCCTGGATAAACCGGTTATTTCCGCAATTTCTTCATAGCTGAGCTCTTCCAGATATAGCAATATAATACCCTTATTGACCTGGGATAGCTTTCCGATGGCGCTATTGAGCCATAAGAGGGCATTGTTGGACGGGGAAACTGCTTCCTCGCCCATCTGCGAATGCTGTGGGGAAAGGGCCACATGTGCGATCCGTTTGCTTTTACCGAAATATGTAAGGGCCGTATTGAGGCAAACCCTGTACATCCATGTTGAAAACTTGGAATCGCCCCTAAAAGAGGGGTAGCCTTTCCATAAGTGGTATAGCATTTCTTGGATGACATCTTCCCGCTCCGGTGAATCCCTAAAGTAGATATTGGCCACCTTATGGACAATTCCCAAATTCCTGTTTAAGTCCTCAATAAATGTTTTATCCACAATTACCATTGTTTTTAGAAGCCCTATAACTTTCATTATAAGTATGTCAACTTCAATAAAAACTACATTTTAAACGTTTTTTTTTAGTTATGGGGCAAGGTCGCAAATCCACACTAGCGGAAATGGGGAGTTGCACTCTCAGAGTGTTAAGAACCCCCCTTTTTAAATCGACCCCAGATATTCATTGCCGTAGGTGGCATCAAAGGCGGTTTGGGAGAGGTATCCCTATTGGACCGGTTCACTTTTGTCGTTCAGCTCCCTTAGGAAGCCATCCTTTAAAAAGACAATTTTATCCGCCAACCTCATTACATTTCCATGATCATGGTCGGTGATGATAAATCCCTTGGAGGGTTTCATTTTATTGATATATCGGATGATATAATCCCGAAGAATGGGCCCCACTCCGTTAAAAGGCTCGTCCAGAAGTACAAATCGCGCGTTGGAGTGAAGGATCAATAAGATTTCGATAATCCTCCGCTCCCCACCGGAGAGTTCTTGGTTCTCTTTGTTCAGTAAAGGTATTACATGTTCATTTTTAAACAGGATATCACTGCTTTCCGTGGATAGAAAACACTTTATCAGTGTTCCGATCTTTACATTGTTCGGCAAAAAGTTGTCCTGTGGCAAAAAGTTTATCAAATTTCTCCCATCGGAAACACTCCGGATTATTTTCCCACCTACCCTTACAAATTTCGAGTCGGCCCGTTCGGTACCAAAAACTATCTTAAGCAGTGTCGATTTGCCAGAACCGTTACGTCCCATCAGTCCCTTTATTTCCCCATTATTACAGGAGAGGTACACATCGCTCAATAGCATCTTGCCGGAATAGGATTTGGTAAGGCTGTCAATATGTAGACCGTTCATATCAAAGACACTAAAAGCAAGTTGAGAAACCCTATCAATATAGTGGAAATCCACAATTGAAGTTTTCCAAATCCCATATTAAAATAATAGTAATACTCATTTTTATTGTTCATTTCATACATATAGAAATGGACCAATGGCGCTACGATCAAGAAACAGAACCCCACATTGAGGGGTTTTCCACCGAATAACATTCCCAATGCAATGGATACGGAACAAGAGACAAAGAATATCCTCTTTTGGAATAATAATATGGACCTTAATCTTCCCAGAAATGCAATATTTGATCATTAATATTTTCAGGCGTTGGCATTGTTTTTATGTACACATGGCATTCAGGTAAAAACTCATGCCTTGTCTGCCCACTGTCCAAGCGTCCATTGTCTTTTCCCTAAAATAAGCCGTATTCTAAATTAAGTGTCTGAAAATTTTTAAAACGACTTCGAATGTTCTCGACAGCGCACCGAATGGAGCCAACTTTTCGTTGCTCCTTTTTCACATAAGAATATCCGCCAGGATGGCCATACCTCTGCCCATCCCATTTTCAATGTCTATCCCTCTTCTTTTTCCTTCTCCAAATGATATAAAAGATGATCATCAGGATAGGCAGAACGATATATACCGCTACATCAAATATACTGGTGAGATCGATGGGGCCATTGTCATCTGGGTTGCGTGTCCCTATTGGTAATTGTGCCAATAAACAGTACGGTCCTTTCAACATTTTTTTATTCTACAAGTTACAAATTATTAGTGGACCCAAAGCCACTTTTCCGTTCAATTTAGGGTTTTACAAAGGCAGGCACAGTAGCTATTGCTTCAAAGAGCGCAATTATTCCCAATTCGGATACAGATGTTCCCGATTTGGCTACAGGCATAAGCACGCTTATTTGGAACTTTGTTTCAACAATCCATAATAAGATAGATCATGCCATCAAAGGAAACAGGGGCTTCAGCCTCCAAAACAATTTCGGAAAATAAAATTGCCCTTGTTACGGGCGCCAATAAAGGGGTCGGATTTCAAATTGCCAAAGCCCTTTCCAATAACGGTTACATCGTGTACATTGCTTCCCGGAACCTAAAAAATGGGGCAGCTGCGGCAACCGAAATCGGGGGGAAAGCACGTGCCGTACAACTGGACGTGACCGACCCTATTGCCATCCGAAAAGCCGTTTTACAACTAGCGCAGGATTTCGGCCATCTGAATCTACTTGTCAACAATGCCGGTATTTCCCATGCAGGGGGACCCGACCGTACGCTGGAAGATATCATGGCCGCCAACCGCGCCAGCATTGCTTCCCTTGACGAAATGCGTACCGTTTGGGAAACCAATGTTTTTGGTGCACTTGCCGTAACACAGGCCTTTATTCCATTGCTAAAAAATGCGAAGTCCGCCCGCATCGTAAACGTATCGAGCGGATTGGGATCCCTTCAACTTAATATGGATCCGGGCAATCCATGGCGCAAACATTTCGAAGTGGTGTACGGTGCCTCCAAAACGGCGCTCAATGCCATTACCGTGGCCCTGGCCATTGAACTGGAAGAGAGCAACATTAAAGTAAATGCGGTAACGCCAAGCTTTACCGCTACGGCGCTCAACAATTTTCAGGGCACGGATTCCGTAGAGGTCGGTTCGCGGGAGCCGGTTCGGGTGGCCTTGGAGGAAGATGGGCCAACCGGAACGTTTACAGGTCCTGACCGAGAAGTTTTTCCTTGGTAGATAATTGTAAAGTCCCCAAAAACCTATGGTCGGAAACTCCCCATAGGTCTTAATTTATGTACATTTAAAATATGGGAAAAGAAGAGCAGCTTATACGGTTCCGTTCCATTACCGAAATACACAAGGCATTCGGGATGCCCAAACCCAAACATCCGTTGGTGAGCCTGACGCATTTTGACAAGGATCACCAACTGAATCCGGATAAGGTGCCCGGTTACGATGTGCTGAGTTTTTATAAGATCACCTTTATATTGGAAAGTACGGGAAGACTTAAATATGGCCAGCATTATTACGATTTCGAGGACGGTGGCATGTTGTTCCTAGCACCCAACCAATTAGTGGGCAGTTCGGAGAACAGCGGCGATACGGATTGTTATATACTATTGCTCCATCCCGACTTTTTATACGGCTATCCGTTGGCAACAAGGATAAAACAGTACAAATATTTTTCTTATTCGGTAAATGAGGCCCTCCATTTGTCCAACGAAGAAAAGGATACCATTCTTTCGGTATACGCCATTATCGAAAGGGAGCTCAAAAACAGGATAGATGAGTTCAGTCAAGAAGTTATTATTGCCCAGATAGCGCTTTTGTTAAGTTACGTCAACCGTTTTTACAAACGACAGTTCATTACCCGAAAGGCCGCCAGCAGCGATATATTACAAAGAACGGAGGCCATTCTGGACGATTATTTCAACGGTGAACAAACGCTTCGACACGGCATCCCCACGGTGGAATTCCTTTCGTCGCAATTGAACGTATCGCCCGGCTATCTGAGCGATATGCTGCGTTCATTGATAGGTAAGGGCGCAAAGCGGTACATTCAGGAAAAACTGATCGAAAAAGCCAAGGAAAGGCTGTCCACCACACAACTGACCGTGAGCGAAATTGCCTATGGATTGGGATTTGAGCATTCCCAGAGCTTCAACAAATTGTTCAAGACCAAGACGCTGCAAACACCTATGGAATTCAGGGCAACTTTCAATTAAATTTCACAAGCCTTTGGGACATTCGCGGTATAAATTCATTTAAAAGGTCAACTATACGATCCCTTTTCCCGTGGCACACCTGCGATTGACGGCATCCCATTTTATCTTTGTGTTTCGCCCCCGCATCCGCATCTGCACAATGGCCTTATGGGAAGCCCAATAGGGAATTATAAAGAAGTGTAAAAACATGCTTCACTCTTGGAGCAATGGTCAATGAACATTAGCTTCATCATCAGCCGGTAGCGTATCCATAATATTCTTCAGAAATTTCGTTTTGTTCTTTTTCACTTCCTTGAGAAAAGGCGAAGATCCATCCGAGCCGGATACATACTTTACTCCCCAAAGGGCTATTTCAATTAAGGCAGGTATTAAATCGATACCTTTTGGGCTAAGCCTATAAAGTCCTTTCACCTTATTGTCCGGATAGGGTAACTTGATGATTATTCCATTTTCCTCCAATAGCTGTAACCTGTTCGCCAATATGTTGGTTGCTATTTTTTCCTCAGACTTTGTAAAATCACCGTACGTACGGGTTTTGTAAAGCATTAGATCCCTCACGATCAATAGCGACCATCGGTCCCCGAAAATATCCAATGATGAACTGATTGGACAATCGGAGCGGTTTTTATTTGGTCTCATAACAATTATATATTTTTTACTTGCATATTAAAAGTAATTATTTATTTTTACACTTTCATTTTGCAAGTAATTATTATCATTTTACCACTTGCAAATAAAAAGCAAATTTAATCATTTGAAATAAAAATATTACATCATGACAAAAATTTTAGTGACAGGAGCTACAGGAGTAGTTGGAAAGGGTACAGTTGGCCATCTATTAAAAAAAGGGGTGCCCGCCAGCCAAATTATCGGACTTTCCCGAAAAAAAGAAAACCTGGAAGACTTAGCTGCGAAAGGCGTAGAGGTACGAGAAGGTGATTATTCCGATTATGGTTCCCTACTACGTGCATTTGAAGGTGTTGATAAAATCATGCTAACCAGTGCAATCGCTTTTACAGACCGATCTACCCAACATTATAATGTAATCACCGCTGCCCGACAGGCCGGTGTTAAGCACTTGGTATATATGGCGATCATGCGCAGGGATGGTTCAGGACGTATTATGCCCGAAGTTACCGAATCGGACCTGTTTACGGAACAAGTACTTAGATCCTCAGGGCTTGATTTTACCATTTTGTACCACCCGCCCTTTGCCGACCTTTTATCGTTCTACTATAGTCCCGATCCTTATGAAAATGGAATAAAAGTTCCTGCAAAAAATGGAAAAATGGCCCCTGCAACAAGGGATGAATTGGCGGAAGCCCACGCTGAAATACTTACTACCGCGGGACACGAAAATAAAACCTATTCATTAGGTGGCTCCGATGCCATTTCGTTTTCCGACATAGCAAAAATTCTTTCGGAAATAAAAGGGCAGCCCGTTCCTTTTACCACCATTACCGCGGAAGAATATATTGATGGGATGGTTGCCCAAGGAGTCGCTCGTCATGTTGCCGAATTTATCACGGGTTGGGTATTGGCAATTGAAGGAGGTGAATTTGAACATCGATCAGGTGATTTGGAGCGGTTATTGGGTAGAAGGACAAAAACTTTCAGGGAGCTCATGGAAACAACTTTAGCTTAGAGTACTTGCGGGTCATAAACAAAGTGGTGACAGAAAATATATCCGTTCGGCCACTTCCATTTAAGTCCATCAGATTTTAACTGTAAAAAAACGTATGAAAATAGGAATTATTGGTGCAGGACAGATTGGCCGGGCACTCGCACAGAAATTGGTAAGCGCAGGCTATCCTGTTGTCATTTCCAATTCAAGAGGAATTGAATCATTACAACCCTATGTGGAAGAACTCGGAACGTTGGCCAAAGCTGGCACAAACGAAGATGCCTGTGATGCAGATGTAGTTATTTTAGCTGTGATGTGGTGGCATATACCCGATGTCCTAAATAAGCTAAAGAAACAGCTTAAAGGAAAAATAGTCGTTGATGTAAGTAATAATTTTACAAAGAACGGCGATTCTCCCAAATTGGAAAAGCCAACGGGTGTTATCGTAGCAGAACTAATACCTGATACTAAAATCGTCAAAGCATTCAACCATTTATTTGGCAAGTGGATCGAAGCAGACCCTAGAGTAGCGAACGGCAAACGTGTCAGCTTTATTTCAGGGGACCACCCATCTGCCAAAGAGACCGTGGGGAAAATAATAACAGAGTTAGGATTTAAGGTGGTCGACCTTGGTAACCTGGAACAGGGGGGGCGCATAACCGATGTTGGAAATGCCTTATCTGCGCTGAATTTGGTGAGTTACCCAAATTAACTTTAATAACAATTTTCATGAAAGCATTGGTTTATCGTCATAAAAACACCCTAGATGACTTTGGAATAAGGTTGGAAGAAGTTGCCGATCCGAAAATCAGGGAAACCGACATTTTAGTCCGTGTCAAAGCATTCGGGATCAATCCTGGAGAGGCACTGTTTAGGCGGATTTTGGACGCACCCAAAGGTAGATACAGAATTTTGGGATATGAGTTTAGCGGGATAGTGGAGCAAACGGGAACAAAAGCAACTGGGTTCAACATAGGTGACCGGGTTTTCGGTCTTGGCGATACTACAAGACAAGGTGCCTATGCCGAGCTTATAGCTGTAGATCACCGTTCCATAGCGAAAATTCCGGACTTTGTACCTTTTGATCATGCGGCGGCGGTTCCAGTAGCCACGGTGACCGCTTATCAGTCATTGTTCCGCTTTAACAATGGGATACCCCCCAATGTTAAGAACGTTTTAGTTTTGGGAGCAGCAGGGGGTGTGGGATCAATGGCAATTCAGCTATTAAAAGCAAAGACGGATGTAAAGGTCATTGCCACCGCTTCCAGACCTGACTCCCAGAGCTGGGTAAAGGAACTTGGAGCGGATATTATTGTGGATCACCACTCGGATGTTATAAACCAATTGAAAAGTGCAGGAATTGATCAGGTTGATTTTGTCTTTGCGGTCAATGGTCTGAAAAATGCCATATCCTGGCTTCCAGAGGTCATCAAACCTTACGGCTATCTTGCAGCAATCGAAGGAAATAGCGATATAGATCTCTGGCAGTTGATGGACAAATCCGTAACTGTTTTTTTGGAAATGGTTTTTTCCAGGTCGCTTTTTGGGGTAGATCAAGAAAGTCAGGGAGCTATATTACGTGAATTGATCGGACTTTTAATTGAAGGTAAAATCAAGTCTCCCGTTAAGAAGACATTTAACGGTTTGAGCGTGGGTACTATTTTTAAGGCGCATACCATACTTGAACAAAGGAACACAATAGGTAAAATCACAATAAACCTTTAATACAAATAACAGCGAGAAGCATATATTAAAAGTGTAAGCTTCCTCTCTTCTGTGCCGTTTATTTTTGGAGAATCATTTCATTATGCCCCCTGTCAAGTTGACCATGGACAATCCAATTTCCTGATGCTGTGCATATAGTTCACGGTCCGTGCCGGTGACATCGCTTTAATAACCCATGGTTCGTGTCGCAAAAGGCGCCGGTGCAGTGGCAAATGGGTATTTGTCCCCAAGACGCTGATGATGGAATTATGGGATCGTTTGATAATACGGTCATCTTTAAAGAACAAGTGTGCGAACGTATGGGGAAATTTAGTACATTGCTGTTATATCCCTTCTTTGTATATCACCCTACATAGCTGATCTTCAGAAGGAAATAAGATGTTGAAATTTCTATCTTCTAAAAACATGGCCTGGACATTAATAGTTAGTATCCTGACTTTTTACGCAATATTGATAGTAGTGAATATTCCTGCTCCCTTTATGGGTCTTGAGTTTGACAAGGGCGAAACGCCAAAACTCTGGTATGCACCACCAGGGTTCGTAATACCGGTAGTTTGGTTCATATTGTTCACACTTTTAGGTATAGGAAGGTACAATCTTACCCTGACGGAAATGAATAATTATCAATGGTGGCTGTACGGACTTGCTTTTCTATGTGCGGCATACGCATACTATACCTTAGGGCTTGCAAAGCTGACAAACATTTCAGCGTTGTGGTTCGGGCTAATTGGAAACATTGTTGTCATTTTATTTGCTGTATTTATAGTTTTAAAACTCTTGCCCATTAATAGGACAGCAGCTTTGTTGACCATTCCTGTGGTTTTATGGACGGCTTTTGCCAGTCTGATCGTTATTGGAGAGATGAAACTTGAAAAATTATTATAGGCAAAAGATTGCTGCCTCCGTTTAACAATGGAACGGGGACCGAAGAAATATTATGGTCATAAGACCTTGGCAGGGTATGACTCCCCGAAATTTTGGGTATTTGGTAGGGTTCCGTATCCGTTGACAGGTTCGTAGCCCTTGCGAGGGGCATCTGGGGCATCTTGGTGATGGTGGGAAGATCCCCAGCAAAACGACCGAAATTTATACCCACGTGGTGGATATAACATATAGGATTTAAAGTATTTGTTTATTCTGGACGTATAGATGATTGATTATATACACCCATTTCGTCAACCATATTAATCATAGATAAATCCATAAAGAATGAATTTGGTATTGAATATAACGCTCCTTTTGACTTCTCTAATTTGTGTCGGTCAGAGCAGCCTAACCTTAGACTCTTTGCGTAAAGCCTACAATGCGGAGATGAAAATTGCCGGTAACACCTTTTCAGAAAAATATTACCCGAATATACAAACCATTTATTCTTTGCATGAAAAGCAATTTCTGGGAAAAGTAGATTCACTAAAACAGCCATTTTTGGAGGTTTCGAAAAAATACGAGAAACGATTTAATTCTATAGACAAAACTTTTATTGCTAATGAGGAACGGGATATTTCATATTTTTTCGATAAAACAATAGTCGATTATCCCTACTTCCACGAAAACTATACTGGTAACAAAACAAAATCATCAACACGGGTACAAAAAAAGCTAAATGCTCATTTAAAAGATTTCAACGACCCTGGTCTTTTATCGAACAAAGACTTTCTAGCCTATGTAAATGCTGTTCTACGACATAGAACAACAGTTGAGTTGAAAAAAGAAAAGTATAAAAAGTCCGATAACAAAAGGCTTTGTAAGCTTCCCTTAAAGCCGAACTGTTTACTCTTCTAAATTTCATTAAAGTTATTGTTTTTAATTCTATTGGGGCTAGCCCCAATAGAATTGAGTTCTGCATATTTCACTGGCGGTATTTTACCCAGGGCGTCGTGGGGCCTGTGATGGTTATAGTCCTCCATCCAGATATCGGTCCGCTCCCTTACCTGGTTGATATCCTCGAATATGTATTTATCCAGGACCCCTCTTCGATAGCTTCCATTGAACCTTTCCACAAAAGCATTTTGGGTCGGTTTCCCCGGTTGGATATATTTGAAATCTATCCCGTGCATCTTGCTCCAATCTTTGGTTATGTCCGCTATGAATTCCGGGCCATTGTCCATTCGGATCTTCTTTGGTTTCCCTTTCTTATTGATAAGATGGTTCAACACCCACACAATGCGGTTGCTGGGCAATGAAAAATCGACCTCTATATGAAGCACCTCCCTATTGAAATCATCGATGACGTTAAATGACCTGAAGCGCCTCTTGTTTTCCAGGACATCGGTCACGAAATCCATGCTCCAGGTATGGTTGGGCGCATTGGGGACCTCCAAGGGTTCCTTGACCCTTGCGGGCAGGCGTTTCTTTGCTTTTCTCCTCAAGGGAAGCCCAAGGGACCTGTAGACACGGTGGACACGTTTGTGGTTCCATTGCTTTCCTTCACCGCGCAAACGGTCATAGGCCTTCCAAAAGCCTTCCTCCGAGTGTTCCCTGGCTTTTTGCCGCAGGGATTCCTCTATCTCGCCATCATCTTTTGGCAACGGTCTATAATAATATACGCTCTTGCTCATATTTAGGACACGGCACGCCCTGCTTATACCGTAATGAACAAGCTCCTTTGCGATTTTGCGCTTACGGCAGGGCCTTAGAGCTTTTTTTCAATGATCTCCTTTGCCATTTGATGGTCCAGGGCCAAATTGGCGTACATCTGCTTGTTTTTGTGGTTCTCCTCCTCAAGTTCCTTGATCCGTTTGAGTTCCTTTCCGCTCATGCCGGCGTAACGCTCCCGCCATTTATAGAAGGCCGCTGTGCTCACACCGTGTTCCCGGCTGATCTCGGTGGCGGTCTTGCCGTTATCGAATTCCTTCAGGATCTTGGCGATCTGTGTTGGTGAAAATTTACTTGTCTTCATAATTACTGTTTAAAGTTAAAACTATTTTT
>TARA_R110002020_G_scaffold424896_4_pt1 | contig 13020 bp, 14 predicted proteins | sample TARA_R110002020 | Tara Oceans TARA_R110002020 (sample SAMEA4396489) | marine metagenome | biome: Westerlies Biome; feature: [MES] marine water layer (ENVO:01000295) within the mesopelagic zone...; material: water (ENVO:00002006), including particulate matter (ENVO:01000060) such...
GCCCGTCAATCCGGCAGTCTGCGCCAGCAGCAACTCGTCCGGCGGGCCTGCCAGCATTACGCCCAGATAATTGTAGAGATCCGCCCGCAGACGGTCCTCCTCTTCAATCTGAACCTGTTCTTGCGCAAGCATCATGCATCATCCCTGTCAAATCGAAAGGCCATCCGGCGCGGTGCGACAGATTGAGGCCCTTCCACCCGATTTTCCAGAACGGCCCCGGCTACTGGCGCTGGATCTTCGAGGGTTACAGTTTCGGCCAATTTCTCGTGTTTGTCGAGAGGCTTGGCGCATGCTTTTGTCTCTGCCTCCTGGTTCGCTGTTTCTGCCTCCTGCTCCGCCAACTCAAGCACATGTTTCAGCAGCCCCTTGCCGACCTGATAGCTGGTCTTGATTGATGCATTTCCGTAGCTTCCGGTCAGGTAGTCGTCGTCGTAATCATTCAATCCATCGACACAGGCCAGTACCGGATTGCTCCGCCACAGCTTACGCAAGGCGCGCTTGCGGATGTGCTCGGGGACGGCCTGCATCATGAAGGCTGCGAAATCATCCCCCTTGTCCATGGTGTCCGGGTCCGGCAAGCCGAGCTCCGCTAATATATCCGCGTCGCTTTTCTCTGGCGACAGCTGCTCTTCAACAATCTCCTCCGGCGCCTGGCGTGCCGCGGCGGCCTCTTCCTCAGCTTTCACGGCAGCGCGTCTGCGCCCCCAGAACGTAGAATCAGCTGTCATTTCGCGCGTCCTTCCGGCTGCGCGGTGCGCGGTAGACATCGCTGTCCTGCACAATACGCGGATCACCGACACCGCCTTGGGGGGCGTCCTCACGCCAATTGCCGCGCTTGCGCTTCACGAAGGCCTCCTCCTCGTGATGCTGTCGAAGATAATCCGCGACCCATGCCTTCATGCCTTCGGGCATAGGGATCTTCTCGACCTGGACCTCGGCGGCATCGCAATAATCCTGCGCCTCATAGGGCGAGGCGGTGGCCAGCATCACTTTCCACGGCCTGTCTTGCCGCGACTCATCAGGGCTCAGGACGATGTAGACGGATGGCGCGCGTGTAGACATTTCGTGCAGATAGGCTTCCGTGTCGGAGACATAGAGGCTCAGCGGAACGGTCGCTGCATGATATTCGGTTACCTCCGCCTCATCACGCAAGACCGTCCAGTCCGCAGGACCCGCACCAGGAAGGATATCAACCACGCGCCAGACCCACTTCGCCCACCGCGTCATGCCTGGCGATTTGCGCACCACAATCCCCAGAGGGATAGTTTGGGATTTTGGAAAGACGAAGGACAAGCGGGCTCCTCTTGGCTTACGGAATTGGCAGGGTGTTCACTCTAACGGTTTTGTGTCCAATTCATAGAGGCATCTGAGGTAATTACCTCTCATCGCTGTCCGTCATCCCATACGGACCTTTCATCCACCCCCGTTCCAATCTAACAATGCACCGAATGGAGGCGACATGAAGAAAACCCTGCTGATCTGTGATTGCCTTGGCACCCAGAAACTCGACGCTGACGCGTTGGCTACGGCCACAGGCATGACCTGTTCCCGTGTGCACACCGGGCTGTGCCAGTCCCAGTTTGATCGCGCTGCCAAAGCGATAGAGGCAGGCAACGTGATGATCGCCTGTCAGCAGGAAGCGCCGCTCTTTGCAGCGCATGCCGAAGACAGCGGCGCCCCTGCCCCCACGTTTGTTGACATCCGCGACCGCGCGGGATGGGCCGCCGACACGGCAGAGACGACCCCCAAAATGGCCGCATTGGTCGCGGAAGCAGCCCTGCCCGGACCGCAACCGAAGTCCGTTGATGTGGTCTCGGACGGGATTTGCCTGATCATCGGCGCGCCGGATGCCGCCTTGGCCGCCGCTGACAAGCTGGCGGACATTCTGACGGTAACTGTGCTGTTGACCGAAGAAGCGGAGCTGCCGGTGACCGCCCGTTACGATATCTGCGTCGGGCAACTGCGCCGCGCGGCAGGGTCGCTGGGGCGGTTCGAAGTCACGATTGACCAGTTCCGCCACATCATCCCCGGCGGGCGTGGCGCGCCGATGTTGAGTGATCCGCGTGATGGCGCGCACTCGGATTGTGACGTGATCCTTGACCTTACTGGCGGCACGCCGTTGTTCCCCGCCCATGAGAAACGCGACGGCTACCTGCGCGCCGATCCGGGCAGCCTGACCGCTGTGGCAGGTGCAGTGCTGGATGCCAGCCAGATGGTCGGGACCTTTGAAAAACCGCTGCACGTCCGGCTGGAAACCTCGCTTTGCGCCCATTCGCGGGCGCAGCAGCCCGCCTGCTCCAACTGCCTCAACGTCTGCCCCACCGGCGCGATCCTGTCTGCGGGCGAGCACGTGAGCATTGATCCCCTGATCTGCGCGGGCTGCGGCGCGTGCTCGGCCGTTTGCCCGTCCGGCGCCATTAGTTTTGACGCGCCGCCGGTGGATTTTGTATTCCGGCGCATCGGCACGCTGGCCTCCGCCTACCGCAAGGCGGGCGGGATGGACGGCGCACTGCTGGTGCATGACGCACATGGTGCCGACATGATCCGCCTTGCAGCACGGTTCGGCAACGGATTGCCTGCACATGTGATCCCACTGGAGATCGACGCGCTGGCGATGTTCGGCCATGCAGAGATGATGGGTGCACTGGCCAGCGGCTTTGGCCGCGTCGATGTCCTGCTCTCGCCCAAAAGTGACCGTGACGTGATTGCCGCGCAGGCGGAGCTGGCGCAAGCGATGGGCGGCGAGGCTGTTTCGCTGCTGGACTTTGCCGATCCTGATGCGCTTTCCGACCACCTGTTTACAGGCGACATCGCCATGGAGCCGGTCAAAAACCCGATCCTGCTGCAAGGCTCGCGCCGCCAGATCACCCGCCTCGCCGCGAAGGCGCTGACACCTGACGCGACTGTGACCCCCCTGCCCGATCACGCCCCCTACGGCGCTGTGATCGTGGACACGGATGCCTGCACCCTATGCCTGTCGTGTGTGTCGCTCTGCCCCTCCGGGGCGCTGGTTGACAACCCCGACATGCCACAGCTCCGGTTTCAGGAGGATGCCTGCCTGCAATGCGGCCTCTGCACAAACGTCTGCCCCGAGGATGCGATCACCCTGCAACCGCAGCTGAACCTGACCGACACCGCACTCGCGCAGGTGGTCCTGAACGAGGAAGAACCCTTTGCCTGCGTGGAATGTGGCAGCCTCTTCGGCGTGAAATCCACAGTCGAGCGGATCATGGAGAAACTGGCGGGCAATCACGCGATGTTCGCCACCTCTGCCGCCGCGCGCATGATCCAGATGTGCGACAACTGCCGTGTGCAGGCGCAGTTCCATGCGCAGAACAACCCCCTCGCGGGGCAGGAGCGCCCGCGCGTGCGCACGACGGATGACTATCTGTCCAAGCGGCGCGATCACTGAACACAACAGGAGACGAAGATGAGCGAAGATTTCAACATGTCCATGCGCAAGTTCCTCAAGCAGGTCGGTGTGACCTCGCAGCAGGCAATCGAGGAAGCGTTCCGCGATACGCAAGGCACCGAGGGCAAGGAGTTTACCGCGCGCGTGGTACTGACGGTCGATGGTGTCGATCTGGAGCACGTCGTCACCGGCAAGATCAAAGGTTGATCCTCAGATGACCCTTGCCCGCGAGGATGTACTGGCCATCCTGAAAACGCTGACCGACCCGGTCAGCGGCACTTCTATTGTGGATGCCGGTCTGGTCAAGGCATTGACCGTCGATGGCGGCGCTGTGCGCTTTGTGCTGGAGGTCAGCGGCAAACATGCGGCGGCGTATGGTGCAGTAAAGGAAGAAGCGGAGACCAAGATCAACGCGCTTGCGGGGGTTGAAAAACTGTCGGTCGTGATGACCGCCCACAGCGCGCCCGCCCCCCCGCCGGATCTCAACCTAAAACGCGCGGCAGAGCCGACCGGCCCGCAGAAAATTCCCGGTGTTGACCGGATCATCGCCGTGGCATCGGGCAAAGGTGGCGTCGGCAAATCCACAGTGGCGTCCAATCTGGCTTGCGCGCTGGCCGCTGAGGGACGCCGTGTGGGCCTGCTGGATGCGGATGTCTACGGCCCGTCGCAGCCGCGGATGCTGGGCGTGTCCGGCAGGCCCTCCTCGCCCGATGGCAAGACGATCCTACCGATGCGCAACTATGGCGTGACGATGATGTCGCTGGGTTTGATGACCAACGACGATCAGGCAGTCGTCTGGCGCGGTCCGATGCTGATGGGCGCGTTACAGCAGATGCTGAGCCAGGTACAATGGGGCGCATTGGATGTGCTGATCGTCGATCTGCCGCCCGGCACGGGTGACGTGCAGATGACACTGGCGCAAAAAGCGCAGCTCAATGGCGCAATCATCGTGTCCACTCCGCAAGACGTGGCGCTGCTTGATGCGCGCAAGGGGATCGACATGTTCAACCAGCTCGGCACGCCGATCCTTGGTATGATTGAAAACATGTCCACACACATCTGTTCCAACTGCGGCCATGAGGAACATACATTCGGCCATGGTGGTGTCGCGGCAGAAGCGGCAAAGCTTGGCGTGCCCCTGCTGGCGGAAATTCCGCTGCACCTTGATATCCGTATGGCGGCAGACGGCGGCGCACCGATTGTCGTGTCCAAGCCCGACAGCGCGCAGGCGGCCGGCTTCCGCAGCGTGGCGCAACAACTGATCGCCCTCGGCCACGCGTGATGCAACCGGTCTTTCCACCTCTGTTCACAGGCCTTGATGCCGCGGGCGCGGATCCTTTTGGGTTGGCCTGTGCGCAGGCAGCAGATGTATGCGATGCGGGGCTGGTCGTGTATGACCTTGCCCATGACCGCTTGCGCGCGGCCATCGTCTTTGCGCCTGAGGTGCCGTTGCGCCGCGCGGCGTCGATGCTGCCGCTTTGCGGTCTGGGTTTCCAGAACGCCCTGGGCGCGATTGGTCCGCCCGAAGTGCCGGTGCATCTGGATTGGAGCGGCGGCATCTACCTCAATGGCGGACACTGCGGCGCGCTGAACATTGCCGCCTCGGGCACCGACCCCGACACCGTGCCGGCCTGGCTGGTAGTGGGCCTGACACTGGAACTGTGGCCGCCCTCGGACGAGACGGGGCTGACCCCGGACGCCACCGCGCTTTATGCCGAAGGCTGCGGCGAGGTGGATGCCGTGTCACTGCTGGAGGCATGGGTCCGTCACACGCTGGTGCAGATCAATGTGTGGAGCGACGAAGGACCGGCGCAGCTGCACCGCAACTGGCTCGACATCGCGCAGGGCAAAGACGCCGGAGTGACTGTTGCCGGACAGCAGGGCATCTTCCTCGGCATCGACGAAAACATGGGGCTATTGCTCAAAACCGATCAAGGGACGCGCCTGATCGCGCTTACCGCACTCCTGAAGGAGCCGACATGAAACTTGCACGCGCGATCCATTTCGATGAAAGCGACACCCGCGTTTTTCACAACCCTGCCCGGACGGGCGAATGGTGCATTTCCGGCGGATTCGAATTTTCCAACTGGTCAGAGGCGGATCTGACCGGCAAGGCGCGCCAAGCCTTTGCGAACGGATGGATGGGCTGCGAGACCTCGGGCCGCACCACCTTTGTTGCCGTCACTGCGATTGAGAGGTCGGAGTACAATGCGCTTGCCGATCTGCTAGCGCAACATTTCGTCGATATCTACGGCGCACCATCGGTCGAGGCCGCGCGACACGTGGCGCTGGAGGAGTTGTCGCAGATGGCGGATTTGTGTGATGAACATGACGCCAACACCCTGCTGACCGTCGCGCGTGAACTGACGGCAGTGGGTGTGCGCGAGACGTACCGCGTGATCCAACCGCAAGCCGCCGAGCTGGACCAATTCGCCATCCATGGCGCCCTTGACGATCTGCCTGAGTAGCCACATCCGCCGCTGCTCAGACCCAGTGCGACTTGGTCTGTGATCACCGGGCGGCATATTATGTCCAGACACTCCAGCCGTATGGCAGGTGCGTCGACCAGCTTTCTTTCCCTTGTGAATGGATGCGCCCAGTACAGCGAAGCTCCACATCGGGCGGCGCTGGCAAACCGATGCTTTGGTCTTTGGGACGCGTCTTGGCTGGTTTTTGTGGCCGATTTTTCCTTTATTTCCACATCCATCGGGTTCGCCAACCGGCTCACGCCCTACAGCCGTAAGAATGCTGTGGATACTTATGCATTATTGTGCAAAATTTCCCAAAAACGGGAAAGAACGCAAAGTTGGAAAGTTTTTCTTCCATATTGTTGGAGGCCATCGGACTGATCCTGTCGCGGGATGCGGACGTGATGGAGATCATCGGCCTGTCGCTGCGCGTCACCCTGACCGCCGTGGTGATGGCGTGTCTGATTGGGCTGCCCATGGGCGCCATCGTGGGTGCGTTCCGCTTTCCGCTGCGCACCGGCGTGATCGTTGCGATGAATACACTGATGGGTCTGCCGCCCGTGGTGGTCGGTCTGCTGGTCTACCTGATGCTGTCCGCTTCAGGGCCAATGGGCGTTCTGGGTCTGCTCTATACCCCGACCGCAATGGTGATCGCCCAGACCATTCTGGTCACGCCCATCGTCGCCGCGCTGACGCGACAGGTGATCGAGGATCTCAACACCGAATACAGCGAACAATTCGCCTCGCTCGGGGTTGGCCCGCTGGACCGTGTGCTGGCCCTGCTTTGGGATGCGCGGTATAGCCTGCTGACTGTCGCACTCGCTGGGTTTGGCCGCGCCGTGGCCGAGGTGGGCGCGGTGATCATCGTGGGTGGCAACATCAACCATGTCACGCGCGTGATGACGACGACCATCGCGCTGGAAACCTCAAAGGGGAATCTGCAACTGGCACTGGCGCTTGGGCTGATCCTGCTAACGATTGCGGTGATTGTGAACGGCCTGCTGATGGCCATTCGCGGAACCGCAGCGCGGGCCGCCTATGTCTGACGTCGCAAACCATGCGCGGCACAGCGCCACCATGCACAGGGTCACTCCGACACCGCGCAACACACCGTTGCTGGCGGCGCATGATCTCAGCTTTGATGCCCGCGGACAGCGGTTGATCGACGGCATCACGCTCGAGATAGCGCCCCTGCGCAGCACGATCATCATGGGCGCTAACGGCAGCGGCAAGAGCCTGTTGTTACGGCTGCTGCATGGGCTGATCGCACCCGCGGCAGGCACGGTGAGCTGGCGCGGCGGCCTATTTGACCGCAGCGCGCGGCGCGAACAGGCGATGGTGTTCCAGCGCCCCGTGATGCTGCGCCGTTCGGTCGCGGCCAACCTGGGCTTTGCCCTGTCTGCCCACCGCGTCCCCCGCGCGGAACGCAAGGCGCGCGAAGCCGAGATGCTGGCGCTCACACGGCTGGAGCACCTGCGCGACAGGCCCGCGCGCGTGCTATCGGGCGGAGAGCAACAGCGCCTTGCCATGGCGCGCGCGATGATCTGTACGCCGCGCCTGTTGTTTCTGGACGAGCCGACCGCCAGCCTCGATCCCGCATCTACCCTCGCCATCGAAGACCTGATCGCCAAGGCCCGCGCCAAAGGCACCACCATCGTCATGGTCACCCATGATGCGGGCCAGGCGCGCAGGCTGGGCGATGATCTGGTCTTTCTGAGCGACGGCAAAGTGGCCGAAGCGGGTCCCGTCGGGCAGGTTCTCGACGCGCCAAAAACAGAGGCCGCGCAGGCATGGCTGGGCGGACGTCTGTTTGTCACAGGCAAATCTCGACAACAAGACATCATGTAAGGAGTATGATCATGATCAAACGCAGCTTCCTCGGCTTGGCAGCGGCCAGCCTTATGGCGCTCGGCCTGTCGGGCCCTGCCTCGGCACAGGAGGATTTCATCATCGTGCAATCCACCACCTCCACCCAGAACTCAGGGTTGTTCGAACACATCCTTCCGATGTTCCGCGACAAGACCGGTATCGAGGTGCGCGTGGTCGCTGTGGGGACCGGTCAGGCGATCAAGAACGCTGCGAACGGGGATGGCGATGTGCTGTTCGTCCATGCCAAGGCGGCGGAAGAGAAATTTGTAGCAGATGGCGACGGGGTCAGCCGCAGCGATGTGATGTACAACGATTTCGTCATCGTCGGGCCCCCTTCTGATCCGGCCGGCGTTGCAGGCATGTCCGATGTGACCGCGGCACTTGGCAAGATTGCCGAGGCGCAAGCCCCCTTCGCCTCGCGCGGCGATGACAGCGGCACCCACAAGGCCGAGTTGCGCCTTTGGAGCGAGGCCGGCGTTGATGTGGATGCGGCCTCTGGCAGTTGGTATCGCGAAACCGGGTCGGGCATGGGTGCCACGCTCAACACCGGTACGGGCATGGGTGCCTACATCATGACCGACCGCGCCACATGGATCAGCTTTGGCAACAAAGGCGACTACCAGATTGCGGTGGAGGGCGACGAGAAGATGTTCAACCAATACGGCATCATCCTTGTCAGCGCTGACAAACATCCGAATGTGAAAAGCGAAGCAGGCGAGCAATTTATCGACTGGATCCTCTCGGATGAGGGTCAGGCCGCGATTGCCGGCTACAAGATCGACGGCCAGCAGCTGTTCTTCCCGAACGCCGGATAATCCAACTCAAGGCGCGCCACAGTGAGGCGCGCCTTGCCAACCAGAGCTATGGCGATACCCAGCGAATGGCGCCAAGATCCGACAGATCATACCCCCCCATCGCCTCCGCTTTCTCTTTGCACGCGTGGCTACTGGCAAAGTGGAACAGCTTCTGCACCCCTTCGGTGAAATAGGCGCGCCGGTCGACAACCAGATCAAATCGTTCCTGCGTCAGCGGCAGAAAATCCAGATTGAACTGGCGCGCCATCGCCTCGATGCCCGGCGCGGCGTCCGCCTGCCCGACGGCCACCATTGCAGCGGCATCATATTCCGTATGAGCCATTCCGGTGACCAATTCCATATCGGTCAGGCGCATACCCGCCTTAGACAACATACCGTCGAAAAACGTGGCGGCCCCGGCCCCCGGCTGGCGCCGCACCACACGCTTTCCCTTCAGCTCTGTGAAACTGGTGATGGACGTGCCTTTTGACAGGACAAGGCCGCGCGTGCGCGTGGCCCATGCAATCAGAACGCAATCCTTCAATCCCTGGGCGGTGACAGTTTCCACGTTCCAGTCCACGGCTTCGGGCACATGCATACCGCTCAGTGCCGCATGCCCCTGAGCAAAACAGCTCAACCCTTCGCCACTGCCGTTGAACAATGTCGCAAGCCCTGAGCCTGAATCGCGCACTGCCCAATCAAGCAAAGGGTCGTGCGATCCAGTCAGCACATTGGGCCGCGCAACCGCAACCGCAACACTGCCCGCCTCGATCCAGTCCATCAGCTCGGCCCTCGGGAACAACAGTTTGCCCGTGATGCGCCGGTGTGGGATTTCGCCCGCCCCCGCAAGATCATAGACCTTACGTTCCTTGACCCGCAAAAGCTCGGCCACCTCCTTGGTTGTCAGAAAGCTTGGATCAATTATGCGTTCCTCCATCATCGGGCGACCTTGTGCAACGATCCAGTCAGGACCGGTTATGGCTTGCTGAGAGCAATTCTTGTTCAATCTAGAAGATGAATACGCTTTTGACGCTCTAAAAAGCAAACTCTGTATCTGCTTGCAGGCAGGTAGCCATCCGCACCTTCACGCAAAGTAAAAATCTCCGGCATGCAGACCAGAGGGCATATTCAACCGCCGTTGTTAGCCACAAGGCGCGTTCGTTCAAATCCGCATACGTGGCACATCCACAGGGTCAAGTCGCAGATCCATAAGGAAAGGGCCGGAGCGCTTCGCCATGGCCTCGATCGCCGCTTCAAGCTGTTCTCTCGAGCGGACTTCGACCCCCTGCCCCCCCAGCGACGTCGCAATGTCAGCAAAGGACGGCCAGTGGAATTCCGTCAGCCCCGGATCCATCTTGCGGTCGATAAACTGGATGTGCTCGGCACCGTAGGCTGAATCGTTGGCGATGATCACAATCAGATCAAGACCCAGACGCACGGCGGTGTTGAACTCGTTGATGCCACCCATCATGAAGCCACCGTCACCGCTGAACAACACGACCGGCCGGTCCGGGGCCGCCACCCCTGCGCCGATGGCTTCTTGTAGGCCCAAACCGATTGCGCCGAAATTCACCGTGCCGACAAAACTCTGTGGATCAGGAACAGACAGGCGGCACCACACCTCGGTCATAAACCGGCCCCCGTCTGTTACCAGAATACGGTCTCGGGGCAGCGCCTCTTCCAACCGTTCCAGCGCGTGTACAAAGCTCACTACGCCATCTTTTACCTTCTCCTGCCCTGCCGGATGGGAGGTGAGAATCTCAATGTTTAGCTCGCGGGTGAAACCGCTTGGCGCTATCTCCGCCTCGTCGAGCCAATGGACAATGGTGTCAGCGGTCAAACCTGCATCCGCCACCAAAGCCGCATCGGGATGAAGTCCGCCGCCAATGGCGACCGGATTTACATCAATCTGAATAATACGCTTGGACTTCATCAGCTTCCCGCGATCGGTGGTGAAATCGTGAAGTGCGGTGCCAAAGCAGATGATGCAATCAGACTGCGCGATCAGATCGTAGGCCGCAGGCGTGGACAGCGTGCCGAAAATATCAATGTTGTAGGGATGTGCGTTGAACAGCCCTTTCGCCTTTAGTGTTGTGGCAAGCGGCGCCTCTAGACGGTCAGCCAACCGGATCAGCTGATCCCGCGCATCGACCGCACCGCCACCCGCAAGGATTAGCGGCCGTCGTGCGGAGGCGATCATCCCGATTGCATTGTCCAGAATGTCCCCCTGCGCCACACCGCCGGGTGCTGTGAACACATCCAGCACCTGCATGTCATACTCGGCTTCCTGCCACATGAAATCCGCAGGCATGTTCAGCACGATCGGGCGCCGCTCGACGCGCGCACGGTAGAAAGCCCGCGCGACGTCCTTTCCCACAGTGGCGGGGGTCCGCAGCTGCTCGAACCCCGCCCCCGTCACCTTGACCAATTCGCGCTGGTCGATGCCTTGCAGGTGGCGCGGATTGTCTGCGGGCGTATCCCCCGCCAGCAATACCAACGGCGCGTGGGCGCGCACAGCCTCGGTAAGTGTCGTGATACAGTTGGTCAGGGCAGGTCCGTGGGTCACTGTGGCAACGCCGACCTTCCCCGAAACATGCGCATAGGCGGCCGCCATGAGGATCGTACTCCCCTCATGGGCTGCCGGCACAAATCGGCCTCCGAAATCGCGCACGAAGCTATCAACCATAAACAGGTTCGCATCCCCCATCAGCCCGAACATTGTAGTGGCTCCATGATCATGGGTGGCACGGGCGATGGACTGATAGACATTACTGAGAGTGGTCATGGCGATCTTCTTTCTAATTCGTTTCAACCTGAATATCGCAAAGCCCCCGCGCATATTCCGCATTATTGCGCAGCTAAAACAGATAATGCGCGTGATAGTGGCATACTTGGATTAAAACCCGTGAATCTCACGCATGTCGACTGATCGCCACACCCCCGACACCCAAACACATCGACGCAGCGAGGGGTGTAGATGACAAGAATGAGGTGTTGCGAATGATAGACTGGCGCATGCAATCATGCGCCGGGCCTTTGCGACACCTTGCGCAAATCCGCCTGCGTTGAACGCAAATCCGCGTGCGCGTGTCCAGGCGGGGCCGCGTTCCAGTTCGGGTGAAAGGCCCGGAACAACTTTTTGCAAGCGCCACCGCACGAGATATGCCCTTTCGCCTGCTGACAGTCCTCAAATCATCTGATGTTTCCCAAACGCAGTTGCCGTCATTCCAAGTGACGCAACGGGACATGACGCCGCTTCCGCAGCAGAAGCGGGGGGGGCATGACCTTCGCGCATTACGCGGATAAATACGCCGCCTTTCTGGACGAAGTCGCAGCATATGACTGTGAACCAGAGGGGAAAACATGATCCAGCCATGCTTGCCCGATCGATGTGGTCTGACCAATATCACCGTTCCAGCGGCGCGGATCGGGACGCCAATCAGCTGGACCGGGGCCAATCCCGGCCTGTATCAGAGCTGGAAGGTAGACGCGTCGGGTCTGGTCGCGCTGCCGCCGAAGAAGCGTGCGCGCGCGGTGTACGGCTGCTGCGGACCCACATAGATTTCTCTCCCCTGCTCGAAAATGCGCCCGTGTGGCACGTCGCCCAACAGGTGCGCTGCGGAATGTCACCCCGAGTGATCTTGCTATTTGCAACCCTCTCAAGGATCAGCCACGTGATAAGCGACGATTTGGAGGAGTTCTGCCGCCAGATCGTGCACAGCGGAGGCGCGTATCACCCTAACGAAGGATCCAAATCAGCTGAGAAGCAGATATCATAAAATGCAAGACAGACCTGATCGCCGCATGCATTGACCTTGAAGACGCCGCAAGCCCGATGGAACGCAAAACCGAGATTTCTACTGGTAGGCACGATCCTGAAGCGGCAGGTGGCGGATGTTGTCAGGGTTTTGCGGAAACCCCCACAGCAACCACTCAGCTCAGAACAATCATCGCAATGTGCGGTGCCCGTGCGCAGTGATTGCATTCTGCAGACAGCATTACCGGACCAGATCATCGCTCTGGCGGAGGGGCATCTGGTGGTCGAACCGAGGGCGATCTGGAAACCGCAAGCAGCGCAATGGGTCCTGCGGTGCGGCTTTTCGCAACTGCTACGCTGGGAGGCGTCTATCGCCGCCGTCCGCTTCGAAGGCCAGCCCAGGTCCCGCGGGCTGATCACTGTCACCACCTATGGTTCAAAACGCTGGCACGCGGTGTATCCTTGGACATTGAAAAGGGAGTGTTCGCCTCAATCATCGAGTATTTACCTTTCAGGAGGTCACCTTGCTGCCACGCGATGGACCATGGCGAATATCGAGCGGCGCATGGATTGCAGCACTTCGTCTCCGTACAGTCTGCAACCCGCACTTCCTTCTCTGTACCAGTATGGCGATGATCCGCTCTCAGCATCGGCTTGAAGCCTTCAAGGCGCAAGAGAACTAAGCCCTCAGGATAAAGCCGCAACTATGCGTGCCGATAA
>TARA_R110002020_G_scaffold143475_3_pt1 | contig 13015 bp, 4 predicted proteins | sample TARA_R110002020 | Tara Oceans TARA_R110002020 (sample SAMEA4396489) | marine metagenome | biome: Westerlies Biome; feature: [MES] marine water layer (ENVO:01000295) within the mesopelagic zone...; material: water (ENVO:00002006), including particulate matter (ENVO:01000060) such...
GATAGAGCATTTCGTTGATACCAAATAAGCCCGCTTCGGGATCTTGTTTTTTAAATTCAAGTGTTGGAAATTTGTTCCAATATTTGTTTCTCTCTAATACATGGCTTTCAATTGTTGTAAAAATTCTATCCGAGAAATTCGCACTCACAGGGAACACTTGAGTAAGCATTGAAGTGATAGAGTCATCGACCCATTTATAATAATCAAAAAACTTTTCAAAATCCATAGTAGAGTTCTGAACCTTTCTGAAAAATAATTCCCTCATTTTTCCCAAAGATTTATAATCCTGACGGTAACGATTAACCGGCTCACCAATTAGATTGTTGAAGTCCATAATCGTGGCAAAAAGCCTTACCATTTCCTCAGAAATTATTGAGTTCATACTCTTCTCTATGGCAAAGAAGTATCGGACTGGTCTTGTATCTTTAGTAAAGATTTCAATATCACCCTCGTTCTTGATCTCTATCATGTCTGAGCTATTCAGAGTCTCAGGGGGTAGCTGTTTCGCTGTATAAACGTATTCTCTTTTTATTGCCTCTTCTGAAGAATTGGCAAATCCAATGGCCTTACCGGGGTGGCGAATTCTTGCCTCGTTTCCGAGCCAGCCATAGTTTTCAGAGTCACTGATTGAACCTGATGAAAAATCATCTACAACAAATTCTCCAGAGTCATCTGAGCCTGTAACTTGATCAAAGTTCCACTGGAGTGCTAGTGTCTCAATCTGTGGTATTGGTGTTGCGTTACCAAAGTAAGATCCAGGAATTTGATTTACAAAAGAATTTTGTCCAGGATGGTAGCGACCATAGTTAGATGGATCTTTAGCATGAGCTAGAATGGTCCTATCATCTAAGTAATCTCTCCAAAATCTAACAGAGCTTATCCTTACATCTGATTTCTGTAACACACTGGACGTAAAGTCTGTTCTATGAGCACCAACAAATGCTCTTTTTGATCGTGTTAAGAAATTTGTACCGTCTGTATAGGACATTGAACCAGTTACTTTAAAAGAGTTTTCAACCGTATCAAGGATCGTATTATATCCCAAGAACTCAACATCATAATCGGAAGCTGTGCTTCCCGTAACTTGCGGTGCCCAAGGATTGGTTGAAGGCTTCAATCGTACTGCTAGGTTCCAAGAACTGTTATCATATACATCTCGGATTACACTACTTGTAAGAAGAGGGATCGAGCCGCCAGCGGTTCCAGTGAGCATAAAATAAGCGTCTTTTCCATAGGGCTCGGTTCGAACGACACTTGTTTGAAAGTTTGCAAGATCTGGAGATGCCCACTGTAGATCGGGGTTTTCATGTTGCCTGACCGTATGTAGACCAAATATCGATGAAGCCGTAAAAGGAACAAGAAAGTTTTTATTTAAGTTTGCCTGAGTCTGTGCTTTTGGAAAGAACACTTCTGCCTGAAATGTATGACCGAAGCTTCCGACTGTAGAAGACGCAGACAAGTAAGATCTAGCACCTGTATCTGTGGCGCTGGCTGATTGATAAACTGATGCTTCAAAGCTGGAGGTGTTATAAAAGTTTGCATATTTTTTACGAGTGACCGTAGAATTAAAATTTTCTTTTATATCGAATGTAACTTCGTCACCATAGAGGTTTAGTTTTACAAGCTCATCTCCAATTCCATAACACCTTATCAAGTTTCTAAAGGACTTCTCAGTTCCTTTACTTTTTAGAACATGGGTTATATTGTTGTATATGTTTTGATATATTCTATTCTTAGTATCGCCCAGCTTTTTGGAAAAAAGCCTGAAATCATCTCTAGAAGAAAGCTCTTCGATCTGAGAAGCTTCTGAAAAGAGGTCGTAAGTAGTTAACCCAGTGGACTCAACCAGGCGATCAATGAAAGGGAGCGGCTTTTGACTGCTGCTTATATAATTTACATCCTTGAGTCTCGGTAAATTTTTTATTTGTAACTGTAACTGATCAAAATAGCTTGAAATAACTTGTGTGAGTTTAAGGAGAGTGTTGCCGTTATTTACAATATCTTCGTCACGTATCCACCCAGGAATTGATTGGTAGATGGAGGCATTGTTGTTTACATCGTACTCGACACCTTCATCGACTAACTCAGTCAGGGCAGAAGAAACATTTGGGTTGTACGAGTACAATATCGGATCTTTAAACTCTTCTGCTGCTGCTCCGGCCTCAACAATCGCTGATTCAGATGAGCGCTGATTCGGCTCGGTTCCGTAAGCATTCCATTTTCCATTTGTTATTCTTCCGGAATAGTCTAAAATTTTTGAATCTATTGTCCCTAACCCAGTTACACCTTCGTTAAATTTGTAATAGACACCCAAGTCAACTAAGTTTGTTAAAGAGTATTTTGTAGGGGCATTGTTTTTGTATTCAAAGTCTGTGTTTGTTCCGCCATCGACTTGTGTGAACCAATTTTGACCCACTTGTTCATCGGTTCTTCTGGTTTTCCAAAACCTAAATTCATCCAGAGAGCCACTTAGAAGCCCATAGCCTCTTTGTGCTGATGCTCCAGACACTTGCGTGATTAAGGATCCGATTTGACCAATCATAGAACCTGTGATTAGATTTATAGTCGTGCCATCGTTAGTCTTGTCAACTAAGTCTCCGTTTTGGTATAGTAAACCTTGCATCTCACTGCCATTGTTTTTGAAGGATAAGGCAAAATGATTCCAAGAGCCAGTCAATGTTAGGGCAGTTAACGTAGTTGTTGGGCTAGATAGCGATATATTATCAGAGGAAAACCCAGCGGTTCCAGATAATAACTCAACATGAAATTTTGGCAACATTGAGGAGTCACCGGGCGAGCCAGAGACTTCCACCCTGAAACGACCATAGCCGTCTGTGCCCCAAGAGCCACTATTCCACAAGTCACAAATTACTTGGCGAGGTGATTCTGAAGCAGCAACATAAGATTCTTTATTCAGCCAAAACTCAAGAGTTATACCTCGGGTGCCATCAATTTCTAGATTTGATTGTTGATTTATATTTGAGTTATAATAATTTGATCCAGGGATCGCATTATTTCTAGATGGAAAGAATTTCTTTAAAGAATCACCTTCGGCGATTTGAGGAGCAGGATGTGGTCCACCTTCAAAATAAATATACTCATTTCTGGATGGCGTAAAATATCCGTGAGAGTTTCCGGAACTCCATGTGGAATTCTTTCCTATCGTAACGTAACCATTTGTTCTTGGATATTTATTTTCAAAAATATAATTATCAAATGGGGTTCCTTGCAATTGCCAATCTATTTTTTCTTTTCCAGAACCATCATAAGGAAATTCTTTTTCAATATATTCAAAAGAGTCTCTATAATACTGTTCAGCGGAACCATAAAAAACGAATTCCCCAAGGTTTGAAAAATCTACATATGGCTCAACTCGATTCTTTAGTTGTATGCTGGCATTTGCATAGTCTGCTGACTCTACGCCCGGATCCAGATCGTTTATACTCTTTGATGCTAGAGATTTCTGGTGTTTGCCTGCATTGAAAAGATCTTTAATGTTCGCCATGAAACTACTCTACTACTTTGAATTTATATGTATGATTGTGCTCGTCGTAAGAACCGTCTATGTAATAACAGAAGCGAATTCCGTACTCGAAACCCGATTCAAGAAGCGAAATGTCCAAATCAAAATAGCTTCCCGACACATCGTATGACAGTCTTGTGTGATTCAAACTTCCAGTTCCATACGGAATAACCGCATAATCATCTATAGTTCTTGATACCTTGTAATATATGTCATCAATGATGTAATTCTCTGCGCCGGCCTGGGCGACGGTGTAGATTGTAGGGTTCCAATTCTTTTTACGTGTATACACCCTTAATCTCGCGCCGTCGATTCGAGAATATTCATGACGCAAATTACTCACCGAGGTTATATATTCTTGAGTTTGGTATATATTTGAAGAAAGATATCTTATCGGCTTGAAGCTGCCAGTGTGATAGCATATAGTTGTATCAGTGCCACGCCAGCGATCAAACACAACATCCTCAGTTGTACTCATTGCAAATGAAGCACTATAAATTCCAGTATCTACCCAGCCGCCAGTCACAGGATTCTCTGGAGATGTTGCTATCTTTGTGCCATCTTTGTGAGAATCATAAACGTCTACATATATGCTCCCAGTCGATACAGGAGATGGTAAGTCAACCAATTGACCACGGAAATAATTATAAAAATAAATCGTATTAAGATTATCGGTGGCACTCAAATTAGAACTAGAGACATAAAATGATCCGCGCTGGTCTTTTATGCTAGAGTCCCACCTAGCTTCTATGACAGGTCTTTTGAAAAAATATTCGCTACTACGGGCAGAAAACATTTTACTATAATAAGATCTGTTTCCACCTTCTTGGCTACCAGTAAGAAAAATACCAACTCCATAGTTTTCGTAACCGCCGACGCCACTATGGTCTCCTTTTATCCACTGCTCCACCAGCCCAGTAATATCAATTTCCAAATCTTCGCCTCCATTTGCAAAGACTTGAGAATAATTATATTCAGAATATTGCGAACCAGTGAGGTAGTCCCCACCTTCCATGACCCAGGGGTTATGAGCTGAGGAGTTAATCCAGTTGGAGCCAGTTCCGTTATACGTAAGATCTGAATAATTCTCCATGTCTAATCCATAACCCTCTTGCCAGGAGCAGGATACAGGACTTGTCACCAAGGTAAAATCACGTGGTAAAGTTTTATCAGTTGCTACATTAAAAACTCTTAAAAAGAAATTAACGCTACCGCTGGAAGGTATTTTTCCAGCTGTTCTATCAGCCAGGATAGTGTCTCCAGTATCGCTAGACGAAACAGGAAACTGAACCAAAAACCTTGCCGCTTCCAAAGAAGAACTACTTTCTTGACCAAAAATTGAAAACACTTCTAGTGAATCAGCTAAGCCCATGCTACTACCAGTTCCACGGGTAGTTAAGTTCGACTTATATGCATTCGTTATAGTGTTGTCTTTGGTCGCTGTATATCTTCTAATTGACATTTATAGTACACTCCCTCTTATGTCATCAGAAGGATATTTTAGTTCTAAAACTACATTATCCGGTACTAAAATATACCTACCATCTGGCGATATGGCAGACTGTATATCAAAGTTAGTAGAAGAATATAATCCACCACTGACTTTATACACATCGACCTCTGTTGTGTCTACTACTCCAGGAACCGAATTCAAAACAGAATATACATCTGTTATAAAAAATGATTCCCCAATCTCTAATTTTTGTGAATAGTAGTTCGCCAAAGCCAAATTTGCATTATTTAAAACCTCATACTTGTTGGAGTCAAGGCTGGCAACCACGGTAAAGTTTATTGCAAAGTTTACAATCTTAGCATCAAGTATATCAACACTGTCGTTCATCATTCTGTGTCTATTTAGCCAAGTCTTTAGGTTCTCTTTAATGGTTGTGTTTGTTGTTTCAAGATTTGAGTCGGCATCTTCAGAAATTACATAAAGGTTCAAACTTCTCTTTACTGAGTCTAAGTCTCTAACAATTCCAACCCTCTTTATGGCACCGAATTGTGGAGGCATTTGATATGTCAAAGCCTTATAATCTTGAGCCGTGACCGCCCTGTTTTGTGCAGCGAAGGTGTTAGAAATTCTTATTTTTAATTCAGATGTGGTCGGTAGGGAAACATCCCCAAGGATTGGATTATCATTTGAAACTTCAATTGAATTACGAACTGAAGATATCGTATTTTGATTTAAGTTCGCTGAATTTTCAAATTCAAACTGAGCATTGGCAACATTATTTAGCCCGTTCGCTCCAACATTCACATCATCAGTTGTGTTGACTCTATATACCACACGCAGTATTGTATTCGCTGGAGATACTCCTAACTTATCTGTCCCAAGTAGATTAGTTGGATCAAAAGAGGAATCAGTTACATAATCCCTTGCATAAAAATCTAACACAGATGTAGATGGGTCAATCAAAGGATCGGATACCGTATCTCTCTCAGAGCCGAATCCGAACTGTAAAAAGGTGTTTTCTCGTTCCCTTTCTACAATAAACCTTCTTGGAACAACAATGGGTCTCATAAGGCTAGGTGCTGCGCTATTACTTGAAGGATCTCTATTTGTTACCGATTTATATATAACGTCTTGAGACAAATAATCTACTCTAAAATATTCATGACCATCGCTATCAAAGCATCCCAAAACTTCAGTTATGTTTTCATCAGATAATTGAATCTTTCTAAACTTCTCAAAATTTCCAATATCTATATTTTCCTCTTTTACTTCTCCAGATATTACTTGCCCACTTGCCTTAATTGCAAAAAACGTAGGCGCTCCGGTTGTTTCATTTGCTGCCGACACCACTATGTCATTCTTTGGATCAGAGAATACGACATCTTCGTTTAATACAAAGATCGTTCCATTATCTGAGGTTACTGAAGTTCCACGCTTTAGGATTGGGATGTATCTGGTGTCGGGTCCTAAGCCCGTTACATTAGCTGGGACAACTATAAAGAAGGATGCAATCCCCGAAGAAGAGGGGTTTCCTGTAAATCTAAAACCTAATTGTCTGCCGTGCTTTAATACATTATCATATTCAATTGACGTATCCAAAAATGATTCATTTGCACTATAATCAACATAATAGGAGAGGATGTCCCCTACATACGAAACAGTGTCCAACATCAGAGCGCCGAAGCCAGCTTCATTGAAATCCCTAAATGTATCAGGATAATATCTTTTAGCATAATTAACTAAGTCACTCTTTATAGAGTTGAAGTCCCTAGACGTATAATTTATTGCTGGGTATAATTTATTTTTTGCCATTAGTGTAACAACCTATTTTAATTAGTTGCGAGGTGCAGATATTGCGAGGATATCCACCGTATCCAGAGGCACAATCTCATATTCAATGGACAGAGATAATAAATTAGTATCTATACCTTGATTTTCAAGCTGGGAAGGATTTGAAAAAGAAATGTCGATTATTGCTATAAATGGCATGTATGTTTGTATTTGCCTCTCAATGGCTTCGGATATTCCCGAGTACAAAAGTTCTCCGTCGTTTTCAAATAAAAAGTTTCTAATACCTACTCCAAAATTAGGATCCATAATCCTCTCCCCAGGAGCGGTCAATATGAGATTTTTAAAGTTCTGCTTTATTAAATTTTTATATGTCTTTATTAGTTTATAATTTCCATTATCGCCACCAAGAGTGAGCGGTAATTTTGGTGTAAGTCCTGCCATTTATTTTTTCCCCTTTTTATTATTTATCACATTCATCAGATTTTGTACGAAGATTAGGACCACCCTTCTTAATAATTTCACATCTTTCTTTTTCTTTTTCATTTTGACCGGCGTCGAGAACCAAGCGTCCGGGAAAAAAACTCGCCCCAAAAAATTTCAAGTATGTGTATCCAAGTGGACCAAGGGGTGGACCTAGCAATGTCTTGAATAAATCCATTGGTAACAGACCTAATGAAATAAGCACTATTGGTATCTCTGGTATTGGAAACGGCGGATCTGGTAAATCACATTCCGTTATAGGTTCTCCCGCAGGTCTTGGATCAACATCTGCTCCCAATTCAGAAAGTCGAGTTGATGATTTGTTAGCAAGCTCTTTAGCCTTGTTTATTGTATTGACCAGTAATGGTCCAATAGACTCTATAGCAATTTGTATTTTTCTTGCTATCGCAATATTTGGACTAAAAGCTTCGCCAATACCTTTGCCTATACCGAATATAAATTGTGTAGCAGCCAACCCAATGTCAATTCCTGGAATTTCAATTCCATTGGCAATCGAGTCTGTCATCGACTTTTGTGTAAACTCTAAGTCTTTATATTTATAATTTCCGCTATTTGCCACAGATAAGAAAGCCATACGGAGGCTCTCCTTGGTTGACATAAACACGTTATTTAGATCTGGGTAGGGCAACACAAACGTTTCGTTGTATAGGGCCGACAAAGAAACATCCCTCTCAAGGGGAAAACAATAGTCAAATAAAAACTCATATTCATTCGTACCCTTAATCATTTCTATCAGCTTACCTAAATTTTCTTCATAACCAGAAGTAAAAAATTCGGGACTAATCCTAGAGACATCATCTATACCTACAATCGGGATCTCAACACACACAATAGGAAAATTAGCTGCATTAAAACGGCTTGGTTCGTAAGGATCTGAGACGGCATCATCTATATAAGATTTATTTTTTATTGCCTTATCTAAGTCAAACCCATTGTCACTTAATTGGCTCCTCCAATACGTATTAAACTCTCCTATAGCGTGGGTTTTTACAACTAAACGCAATCCATATCTGAGTGTGTTAAAAAACTTACCAGAAGAAAGTTCTTCGGCTTCCGGTGATGAGCCTTCCCCTAGTGTAATTGCTTGATTCTCTCCGTTGCCAGTGGGGGTTGTCACGGAAGAATCCTCAAAGGGTTCGCATTCTGCATCTGGAAGAACTGTATCAAATTGTGTTACTCCGGAGCCTACAGGGGGTGTGACTGCTTGTTCCACCTGAAGTGATGGTAGTGCCGGAGATTGGGTGTTCCCAGCAAATAGACCAAAGCTAGAAACATCAAACACTCCAGTTCTACTGTCCGCATGGGCGATGTCTTTCCAGTTGTTGCTTGGCTCGGAGCGAATATACTTCTCTAGAATTATGGAACCAGCCGTAAAATCTTTTATACCCAAGATCTCACTCTTATCATCAACGTGATAAGCAGATTGAATCTCAGAGGCAGGCTGATTCAAAATGACCTGACTTGGACCAGTTGGGGATGAAAAATTCTTTTCTTTGCCAACTTCAAATTCAGGCAACCAACCTCTTTTTAATTTATCCTCATTGTTGTTGTATAGCAGCATATCAACGGAATTGGTTACATTCTCCAAACCACTTATAGAAAGAATCTTATCAACTGAGTATAGAACTTGTTGTTTTATAAAGTAGTTGGCGGCGACTTCATAATCTTCGGTAGGCGTAATGCCTCCTCTACTTTTGGATTCAAGGTTATAAGCTTTTATCGTTTGTGATACGAAATCGTCCAAGTATCCTTTATTTCTTATTTCATTTGTCATTTTTTCTTGGACATATGTAATAAAAACAGGATCTAAATCTGATGCCTGTAACATATTAAACGTTACAAGATTTCTCAATACAACTTCAACACAATAGAGTCTCACTGTCGCCTTGACCAATCCATATAAGGCGGCTGATTCTAGCGCATTGTCCCTGTTATTTCCCAAACCAGTGACATCAGGAAAAGAATTCTCAATACATAGAGAATCTTTATAGATACCCTCTACATCATCTTTTATATCCTCCAAGCCAAGTAAACCCAGATCCTTTCCATCACCACATGGGGTGGGAGCTAGGTTGATCAGGTCCATCAAATTTCCATATTGCTTGTTCAACAATTGATTATTTTTTCCTACTTCCGATAAACAAGCAGCCATTAAATTTCTTGACAACTCTTGAAACAAGGAGCCGATTTTATTGCCTACTGAAATATTACGTAATAAACCTAATTTTATTTCATTATTCTGTGGTGTTTGTTGAATAAAGTTTTTTGAATAGTCGGGGTTGGATACTCTCGTAGGGATATTATTTTCGAGTGAATATATACTCTCTCCTTGAGTCCAGGTGGTTTCTAAAAGCTTTACAAAGTGCTTTTCCTTAGTAGAAAAAGAGTTCTGCCCAGACCAATCCAAATCCCTAGACACAATAACATCTGTGACTTCTGGTTCGATACCTAGATCAAATATTTTATTATAAATATTCGATGGTGCTCCCTCATCATAGACCCCAGAAATAATGATTGAAAACTTATCCCGACCAGTGGGAACATCTGAATAATAAGATAATAGTAGCGCGTATCCATCCGGACCTAATAATTCTCCAATTCCAGCATTAGTGTTAGATACCGCTTCCCTTAGTTCGGGACTTTTCCTAACTTCGTTTAGAAATGTAGAATAAAGATCGCCATTTGATTTCTTTAGAGAGGTTTTTGTAATATTCTCCACGGAAAATCGAATGCTTTTCTTGTTCGTATTCATCCTCTCTCTGGCAAGATTATTATCTGGTTGTTCCGCAAAGGGCATCCAATAGCCTGTTTGAAAAGTAGAATAAACTCCTGCGGAGCCATTATCACTAGACATCCCTGGGCAAAATTCTACGGTCGTAACTGGTTTTATTAGAGGTGGCTTGTCTTGATTATATTCTATTGTCTTCTCTCTATAGTCTTCTATAGGATCTCCATCCTCATCCACGGGGGGACTCTTCCAGAATGGAGGCACTGCGCTATATCCCTGATTGACTGCAAGTTCAAAATCTGGGTTGATCATTTTATATTCCCTACTCACTCTGGGGACAGTGAGACCAGCGGCAGAAAATGATGATGTATCCAAAGTCACTGTCTCTATGAGGACAGCACCCTGTTCGGGTCTTCCCGTAATCACTCTATCGATAATTTCCGTGCTTGTTCCGTTTGTTCCGCCACCGGGGACTTCTATCTGTAATGCCTTTGGTACTTTTAGGACATCATAAGTGAATGCGTTTCCAACACCATCAAAAGTTGTTCCAAGTGTCTCTCTCATCATATATGTGAAAGAAGCGTGATCGTTCGGTACAAGACCATCAATAATTTTTCCAGTTATTGGGTCATATGAGCAATAAACTGGAGGAACCGAATTTTGTAAGGATGTACTGGGATCATCCAAGATATCCTGTAATTGATTGATCCTTTTCCTTGATCTATTAGCTGATTCATTATCTTGAGCATCACACCACCAATCCGGAGCAGATCTCTGTTCTAAATAAAAGCATCTAAGATCTGAATCTCTCCTATCAGTGAGACACCCTGAAGAATCTGGGAATATATCCTCCGCCTGTTCGATTATTTGCTCTAGTTCATCTTGATCGACCAGTGCTCCAACATTTCCAAAAAAGTCGTTAACACTATCTTGATCAGGGAGCAGTTCGCATAGACTGGAGTAAACTGCCGGATTTTCGGCACACAACCTATCCGCAATGGATTTCATTATTTTTGCAGATTCAGGTGAAGACTTGCCCTGTAGTAGACTATTTGTCTCACCGCAAGTCAACGTAGCAGAAGCCTCATCTAAAAATTTACCAATAGGAGATTTTGATATTTGACTTGAGATTTCTCCAGATATTTGAGAAGCTGGTTCTGAAATTGGAGTGGTTAGTGTCTTTATTTGTTCGGGACTTACTTTCTTCTCTAAATTACTTAAGAATTGTTTAGAATTTTGATTTAGGTTCGATGAAACTAAGCCATTGCTTACTCCACCAACTGCCGCAGACCCCGCAGTAGCCAAGACTGGACCAACAAGACCTTTGCCCAGTTCTTGTAGGCCGCCTTTTTGTAATAGTGCGCCGATCTGGATGCCTCCGAAATTTGCAGCGCACGGATCGTTACAATTATCTAATAGGGTGTATATTATGTTTTTCAACATTGACCACAATGCATTTTTTACTGCCTCAAGAATAGCTAGGAAAACTTGTTTTAGAATATCTCCCATTATGTCCACAGTGGGTAGTAGGTCATCTAAAGTTACAACTGGTATCTCCAATATTTCCATCACTTCAGAAGTAAAATTTCTGACATCTCTAAGGAAATCTTTAAATTCATCAATTGGCAGATCAATGGCTAAACATCTTAAAGCAGCACGTACAATATACGTCATTCCGGTTTTATCTAATATTTCATTATACTGATCTTCTAGGCTGTGAATCTGGTATATTGTTTTATCTAAATTTCCTAATACATTGTCACCAATGAAATCTCTTGATCTCTTTTGTTGCAAAGCCATAGCTTTTTTAAATTCTTCATTTTGTAACTTTCTATTTTCTTTCTCTAGGGTTGCAGAATCTTTTACAGGCTGAGAATTTATCTTGGATTTGTCTTTTTTTAATTGTTCCCCGCCAGTCACTCTTTCTCTTTGTTTATGTGAATCTGTAGTGGTATGTTCGACTGATGCTCGTGGATATAAGATATATTTGTCTAGAAAGTCTTCCCACCCTAGAGTGTTTGTAGTGGTTTCGGATGAGGGTGTGCTGGCACCGATATCTCTGGAAAGTTTACTTATAGCCTCAATATTTTTATAAATATTGAGAGTGTTTCCATTAGCGTAGTTTGATTTCCTAAACTCTGAAAAGCCAAGAGGAAGATCATCAAAAGTTCCGCTCTGATTTATTTGCGCATACAGTGGCAAATAATCCATACTTGTCCCTATGATCATTAGGTCGGACTTATCATTTGAGTATTCGTAATCATTATCTATGACCAGCTCAGATAAAATAGAGGCAAAATTGACCACATTTATGGCTTCTTGCTCGAAACTAAAGTTATATATTTTACCCTCGTAGTCTTTGGACTCTTTATCGTATTTGTTGAGTAATTTTGAAATATTTTCAGCCTTTTTTGAAAGCCCATATGTGTTGATCTGGATCTCATCGTATGCCGCAATAAGTTCGGTCTCCACATCCTTTGCCTCATTTAAACTATCTTCTTCAATAGTTACTAAGACTTTAATATTATCATTTGGGCGGATTGGTATATATGCACCTTCAACGCCATATATGTTTTGCCCACTTGAGCCTGGAATCGATGCAGAAACTAGAGTGTAGTCTAGCACGGGCTCTTTATTATAAAATTGTAAAATTTTATTAGTGCCCCTCAAAATAAGAGAGTCTTTCTCTAGTTCAATAAAGTCTGGATAATTTACGACCCCCGTATCCACAGATACGCAATATCTACCTGGATGAATTGAGGAAGATTGTTCGTAGAAAGGCGTCTCACCCACTGTGCTTGTCCAATCGACATCCAGGAGTGAATTTTCGTTTTTATTTATCCTTGCCATAACTATGTTGTGTTATTGTACCTACTGTTTATATACTTGTCCCCAGAAGGCGTAAAATATTTAAACTTATATGTACCTAAATTGGATTTATGAATCATCAAAGATCTTTTAGTTTGGGACATGTGATCCCACATTGTTTTTGCTCCAACTGCTTTGACTGGGTAAGATG
>TARA_R110002020_G_scaffold6022_1_pt1 | contig 13011 bp, 18 predicted proteins | sample TARA_R110002020 | Tara Oceans TARA_R110002020 (sample SAMEA4396489) | marine metagenome | biome: Westerlies Biome; feature: [MES] marine water layer (ENVO:01000295) within the mesopelagic zone...; material: water (ENVO:00002006), including particulate matter (ENVO:01000060) such...
TGGGCGAGCATTGGACCACATGTGAGACTCTACCCACCCGCCCTGGTTTTGATACAATGGCTTGAGTCCAAGAGGAGTTCCTGATGAGCGCCAATCTAAAAACGGTAGACGTAGCGAATCTGACGTACAAGATTATTTACGATTCGACACTTACGAACACCGCGATCATCGATGTTACTCAGCAGTCTGGCTATCTCTATGACATCACAGTCGCAAACACTGACGCTGGCGATGCGGGTGTCTTGAAGATTTGCCTGAACTCATCCGACCCCGTTGTGGGTACTACAGTTCCTGACATCTACATCTCAGTCGCTGCCAGCACGACTATTCGGATCGTTATCCCTGGTGGAGTCCCCTTTAGCAAGCTCAGCATGTGGCAGACGACTAACCCTTCAACAGCCTCTACTTCATCGACATCTACCGCATTCGCGGTTTGGCTCACAACTTCGTAGGAGCTCACCATGGCCGTCACCAAGTCTATTGTATCTCCTCCTCTGGGTACAAAGCTCTTCATTGATGCAACAACAGACACCAACTCGGACGCAGCAGAAGACAATGTTACGGGCGGTGCCACGAATGTGAAGTACATAGAGATCGACAATACGAGCAATGGCGCTGCGACTTACGTGAAGCTGCAAAACAGCACTAACGCGACACCAAGCTCAAGTGTTCCTGACCATGTTTTTTACGCCGCAGGTTCCTCAAAGGTGGCTTACGTGATTGAAACCGGGATTGTGTTCAACACAGGTCTCTCTTACTGGGGAACGTCTACCGCAGCCTCTGGTACATCTCAAACCGACCCGCAAGTCGCGGTCGTCAGCAAAATCCTTACTGGATGAGGTCCACATGAAGAACTTGATCAAGACACTTTTCGATTCCCAGCATCGCATTTCCTGGCGACGTCTCGCCGTTCTCACCATCGGCACGGGCCTCTTGGCTGCGGGGATGCTGGACTCTACTCAGTGGCTCTACCTGGGTCTCGCCTACATTGCAGGTGACTCGGCTGAGAAGGCCATGGCTGCGTTGAAGAAGTAGTAGATGGCATCGACACTGCAGGCAACTGGGTTTCATGATGCTGTAGACTACAAGGTCATCAAGGCATCATTGCTGGATAATGGTACCGACGTTCAGAAGAACGTGACCGGCGGCCCTGGACGTCTGCATTCGATCCGACTCGACGGGTCAAATGCCGGTGCTGACTACTGGATCAAGATATTCGACGGCGGAAACCCATCACCGGGTTCGTCAGTGCCGCAGTTGATTCTCAAAGGTAAGTCTCTCTCAGTTACGGCGTATCAGATCCCATACGGGTATGCGTTTACCGAGCTCAGCTTCTGGGTGACATCAACTTCTAACCAGACCAGCACGGGTAACCTTACTGGAAACGCAACTGTAGAACTGATTTGCAGCTGAGGTACCGATGCCCGTCACGAAGACTACAACAACCACGGCACTTGGGGGCGTACTTGTAGTTGATCTGGATGCAGACTCAACTATCGAGAACAACGTCACTGGGAACTCGTCGGGTAGCCTTTACCTCGTAGACGTCGACAACACAGCAAATACTGCTGCGGCGGTGTATTTGCGCATCGTCGATGCTGCGAGTGCCGCGAATGTTGCCGTGGACCATACGTGGTTGTTCTACGTTTCAGCGGGACAACGGATGAGCTACGTGATGGATGCTGGAGTTGCCTACGCCGCAGGTGTTACCATGTGGTGTACTTCAAACCCGGCTGACGGGGATGGTACAAACCCTTCTTCTCCAGTCATTGTCCGCATCGTCGCGTCGTGAGGTCCCTTGGATGATGTCACCACCATTCTCGTCACGCTCGGAGTGGGGGCGCTTCTCGCCTTTCTGGGGCTGAGAGGTATTCGTCGGCAAAACGAGGACAGCCCGGTACCGCCAGGCAACCAAGCTGCCGATGCCGCGCGAGACATCATTCATAAGACACTTGAAGATGACGTAGCTGACATCCAGTCTGACATCTCAGGTGACGATCCGGCAGGTGACCTCGCTGACAGAGGGAACGCTCGCAGGAGACGCCGTCGATGATGTGGTTTTTGTTGGCTGGCGTGGCGCTCGGGGATGGCTTGCCGCCGCGCCCTGATGTTCCTGCGTCCGTCGCCGGTCAATGTTCAAAAGTGTACCCCCTTCGAGAGGGGCAACCATTCCCATCCTCCCTACTCGCATCTCCACGAGTATCTCCAACGTGTTCCGGGGTGGTTGTCCCTCTCTCTGACTATGCTGACCTCCTTGCTGTGGAGAAGTGGGCCACAGCGATTGAGGCTCAATATGCGGTAGATACCAAGGCGCTTGAGATGGATCGGGATTGGTACAAGACTAAGCTCGAGAAAGAACTGGAGCCTAAACCATGGCTTGAAAGGCCCGGAACTCAACGCTGGTTGGGTCGACTGGAGACACTTGTTACAGTTGGGGTAGTTGCTGTTGGCCTCAGTGCTGCTTATCAATATGGCTCCGGGGGTTTCAAATGAAGCAAATCGACACCAAGCTGATCGTATGGGTCATCACCGTCATCTTCTTGGCTGGTGGTGGTTGGTGGACTCTTCATGATGTTTCTGCTGATGTGGCCCAGATCCAAGAGACGCTCGATGGCCAGGAGAGTGAGCTCACTATTCATGTTGCGTCTGATGGACATATCGCAGGCGAGAGTCGCATCGAGAAGATTGAGGCCAGCCAAGACGAGATGGGCCGAGACATCAAATCCCTAATGACTAATCAAAGCGCCATTTGTCAGGCGACGGGGGCTCGTTGCAGATGAGGCCGCTTCTACTGGACTACGTTGCGTCTCTTGGGCACGCTGTGTTCGAGAACGGACTATACAACCTGAACATCATCGGCATCCGCACACCGGATGACAGCGCGAACAAGTTCAACGACCGCATGTGCGTGGTCTACAAGGATGAGCAGGGATGGGTCACTCGTACTTGGCCATGCACAACCGACCCAGGCACCTACTGGCGCGAGCACCCGATGAAGGTCACAGGGACTGCGATCATGGCTCCGGGGCAGTACAGGGGCTCTCACAAGCTCGGACGGCATCGAGGCCAGTACGCCGCTCTTGTGCAGTCAGGTGGCCGCGTGAGCTACTACAGGGACGCGAACAAGGACGACATCCTCGACATGGACCCAGAGACTGAGCAGTCAGGCTACATAGGCTTGAATATTCACAAATCTTCGAGCCGTGAAAGTGGGTCAGAGAACGTGGATCGCTGGAGCGCAGGCTGCCAGGTTTTTGCGAAGCCGGGGTCAGATGGCTTTGAGGCCTTCATGGCGCTGTGCGACAAGTCTGCAGAGACGTATGGCCCTAAGTTCACCTACACTTTGATTGAAGCACCTGAGCTCTAATGGAGGAGCAAGTCGTAACCGACACTACCAGCAGCGTGGTCACCGCACTGCTGGAGTATGGAGCGATGGGTATCTTTGCTATCTACTTGATTGTCACCAACTGGTTTGCTCAGAAGCGGATTGACCGCATGACGGATGAGATTGGAACTCAGCTAACTGAGCAGACGACCAAGCTCGACGCCATTATCAAGAGCAAAGAAGAGGACAAGCTCAAGAAGGACATTGCTAAGATGATTGAGGTTGGGGCTCAGTCTTAGTCTTTGTCCTCTTGGACCATCTTCCTGGGCCGCATCTGGCTGCGATTCTGGAGCGCTCGCCAAGGTCCACCAACAGCGTGACCCAATCTGCGTAGCGTTGCGGCTGACCTTCTGTGGACACGGGCGCGGCAAAGAAGGCTTCCGACAATCCCTTGACGTGCCTCAAAGTCGGTAGTCGGACACCCGACTCAAGCCTGCTCACCTCTGGTTGAGTAAGCGCTGCGCGTCGAGCCAGCTCTGCGATACTCCACTGACGGTTCAGCCTATTCGTGCGTACAAATCTGATAAAAGCACTCTCGGTTTCTGACATAGTTCCTCCTGAGACATACACCAGAATGGTAGCCTCTTAGAGAGGCGTCGTCAACTTTAGTCCTTGACGGTGTGGTAGCGCTGTACTATTAATGGGTCGAGAGGTAGTACCCATGTGGGACCAACCGCATTTCCGTTACGTTGTCGAGGCTCGGGGCCAGTGGGACTTCCTGCGCCACTTTGAGCTTCTTGTGCCGGGCACCTTAGCTTGGGGACTCAGGACATACGTGAACCGACAAGGAGACCTCAAGTCACGTAGACTTAGAGTCGAACGCAGTGTCCCGCAGGATCTGGAGGATCTTTCCTCATGCGAACTATTCGTACCGCTACATGGTGCATGGCTCGTCGAGCAAGAGTTGCAGCGCGCACACATGGAATACGAGTACTCATCCGTGCGTACGGGTGGCGTGACGCCATGGCCCACAAGTGGCGGCAGGGAAAGTCTCGAGCACAACGGTCGACGTCTAACAACCGCAGCCGTAAACCGGGGAGAGTTACGATCACACGTCATTGATCTCGCAACTCGCTACCAGTTTGCTTCTGCAGGTTGGGCGACTGGTCGTCCTTGGGTGATGAATGTCTGGAGTTGCGGTAGCGGGAAGACTTTAGGCGCTATTCTTGGCAGCTTTACGCGCGCCGGCCCCGTACTTGTTGTCGCGCCAGCTAAAGCGCGCCACGTTTGGTGGTCTCAGGTGCAGGAATACACGCACTTAAAGCCGTTCCGGGTACGCCCAGCGTCGGAAAGGCGCAAGAAAGAGCTCACATTTGATGAGTATATGGCGGAATGTCGTGCATCTACGCAACGTCCGTTCGTCATTGTTGGCGCTGAGTCGCTCGTTGACAACTTAGACTTGGTGCGAGAGCTGCAGCCCGAGGTCCTTATCCTCGATGAGATCCACACTCATGGTAGCCACAAGAGGTGGAAGGCTATTCAAGAGGCTGATGGCACCGTCACTTTCCACAGGCGCAAGACCGCTGCCAGTGAGCGCGTCAACTCTACGGTGGACAAGGAGAACAGGGCGGTAGCCATTATGGATGTGAGCCGTATGGATAGCCTTGACTTGCGCATTGGTCTTACAGCTACGCCCCTGGATGACGGCAGACCTCGCAGGCTCTGGTCTCAGCTTGACCTGCTGTGCCCTGGAGGCTTCAGTCACAGCTACTCTCGGTTCGCACTCCGGTACTGCAACGCAAAGCCCGGAGATTACGGCGGTCTTGACGACAGAGGGGCTTCAAACCTCCCAGAACTCAAGGCTCGGTGCTCTTTCATGACACATGAGGTCCCGTACTCCGAATCTCACGCCGAGTTGCCCGATACGCGGGTGCAGGTGGTCTATTTGAGCCCGACAGAGCTCAATCGGGCCGACAGATGGAGTGATGAGCAGACTTTTGGCCAAGCACTGCGCGATATGGCGAAGGATGTGCGGTCTGGGGGCGTTTCAGTCCGTGAAAGGGCCGTAGAGGCCCGTTTGGCGGAGTCTTGCAGCCGAAAACGGCGGTATGTGGTGGACGAAGTGGTCCAGGGGCTCCAAGGTGGGGGCAAAGTGGTGGTATTCACGGCTCGTCGGCGGGAGACCGAGCTGTGGGCCCATCAGATTCGTCGTGCGGTTAGCCGAGGCGATGAATCACTCGGCGAGGTCCCAGTCTGGATGGCCCATGGGGGCGTTCCGGAGGGTGAACGGGACGAGATGGTCGATTCCTTTCGCACGTCTGGGGGTCCATGCTGTTTGATCGCTACTGGTCAGAGCATGGGGACGGGCGTTGACGGAATGCAGACTGCGGACCTCGCCATCTTTGCTATGCTGCCTTGGAAGCCTGGGGACTTCATTCAATGGAAGGGTAGGTTCGACCGCCTCGGTGGTAATCCCACATTGCTGAAAGTCATAGTAGCTGAAGGCACTTACGACACCAGGGTGGTGGACATCCTTGTGGAGAAGTTCGGACCCATCAATCAGTTCTTGCAGGCCGACGAGCTACTCGGCCTGGACAATAAGCTGCTTGGTCTTGAAGACCGAGAGGCCCTTTTTGATTCTATCGTGGCTCGCCTGGAGGCAGAATGATTGAAGTGACGTTTAACTGCGACACATGTGAGAAGTCTGTGCGTCGTAAGTATAAAACTATGTCGGCTCTCGTACAGACGGGACAACCGAAAACCTTCCGACTTTATAACGGCGCAGTTTCTTGCGTAAAATGCCGCCGTAAAATCATGGGGCCTAAGAAGTTCGCGCAGAACAAGAAGGTATCTGACGCGCGCGCCGAGAAGAAACGTATAAGAGAAGAAGAGCGGAGATTAGAGGTTGAGGAGAGACGGCGGCTGACACAGTTGCGTAATGATGCATACTTGACGGCTCTAAACAGACGCCATGGCTTATGGGATACTTAAAATGAGCGGTAGTTTACTCATCGACGCCGGGCGTTCATCATCGGGGTGGTCTCGTATCGGGACCTTCTTTAGGTGCCCGCAGCTCTTTGCCTACGGTGAGCGTCTTGGCTTGGAGATGATCCCTGCCAGTGCGCTGACGCGCGGCTCGATGGGTCACGTCATGCAAGCACACCAACATGCAATATGGGGTGCCCAGCAGCGAGGAGTGTGGGTGGACGACGAGTGGCACGAAGACCCCTCTGTGTTCATGACACCTGAAGATGCCGTCAAAGCCTGGTGTGACCTCAACGGCGGACATGAGCACCTTGACCGCATGATTGAGACTTTCAGGCGTTACATGGCGAGTCACCCAGAGTCACCCGGTAGGGTAGTTGAGGTCGAATACCCGGTCACTGCCGTGCTGGGAGAGAAGGGCGGCTCGTGGGGACTATGGGTTGTGGCTCTTGACGAAGCCGAGTTCGACCGTAGCCGGGTTGATGTCAAATCCTGGGATGGGGATGTCATCAAAGTGTCCCCCCTCGACTGCCCAGGACACCCAGACTCAGGTAAGGCCATTGTCCTGACGCGCCGCTTGGACCTCTCGATTGAGGATCGTATGGGACGCATCTTTATCTGGGACCACAAGCACCAGGCGCGGGTTCAAGCCAACCGGTCAGTAGATGGCTACGCGATTGACGGTGGGTTCGCTGCTTTCCGCATCATGGGCAAGCAGATGTACGGCAGCAAGTTCGGCGGCGTGGCGCTCAATCTGATTGAGACTCAGGCTCCGTGGAAAGTGGCGCGACCAATGGTCCCTGCAACTCCACACCGTGATGGACACTTCGCTCAGATGCTGTGGCAGGCTGAGCATCAACTCGCCCGCTTAGACCGAGACAATCCCGATCATTGGTCGTGGCCGAAGGTGCAGCATGAGACTGCGTGCGTCACTCGATACGGCCCATGTCGGGGGTTACGACACTGTTTCTATGGAGAAGCCGCTGATTGACTTGACGCCTATCTGGGCGCTGTTAATCCAAGTAAGACTGTTTGACTCAAGGACCCTGGAGGATCTGTGAAACAACAACATGTGCTGCCTACCGTCATGGTGACGGTGTATGGACAGCCCAAGAAGAAGAAGACCAGCGATGCGCTGGCAGCTTTCCCGACGGCGCTGTTTCTTGGCGTGCCCTCGGCATTGACTCTCGTGGCTCAGAATGAGCTCGGGTTTACCCCTACGGTGCATCCGCAGTCACCGCAGACACTTCCGGAGTTGGTCCAGATGCTGGAGCAGCTCAGCATGGATCGCTCGTCGCTGCAGCCGTACGGTGCCTTGGTCATTGATGATGCCAGTCACATCTGCAAGCGCTCGATGCTCTTGTGGGAAGAAGAGGCACCCACTGGGCGTAGTGGCAAGAAGGACCGCTTCTACCAGTACCAGCAGCTTGACCGTCATCTCCTGCAGATGTCGGGACTTGCCCGTCACCTTGGTGTGCATCTGGTTCTGACATTCCATGAGCGCCTGCCGGGCACCAACGTCGACGGTATCTTCTGCGCAGGTGGTCCCGATGTCCCTTCACGGAATCAGGTGAAGACACTGCCGTCGTGGTGCGACATCAATGTGCGCGCCATGATTGACCCGAACTACCCTGACCCGTGGTTTCCGGGCATCTACTATTGCGACCCTACTGACCCTGAATGGATCACTGGTGACCGCACTGGAGTATGTACCAACAGGACACCGGGAAACCTTCGTGAGATACTGCGCGCAAGCCAATCAGGCTACCGCCTTGTCAGACTTCCAGGCCTCGAGTGGCAGGATGATGTAGCTGACAACGTGGCGTCACTGATTATGGCAGGCGTCCCCGTAAGAGACGCTGTTGTTGAAGCCACAAATGGGCGCACAGATAACCAACTACACTTGCGCTGGGCTTGTCAAGATGGTATAGCTCGTGGTATACTTGCTGTGAACGCAAGGAGCTCACTCTTTGACTTCTCTCCGGTGGAGGAGGAGGCCAAGCAATCTGCAACACCACCACCTCCGCCACCGGTAAACGTATCTTGACGACTGACTGTCGTTTGGACCTCGGACTTCATCGTCCTTTCACCAACACATAGGAGGCCATCGTGGCCACTTTTCAAATCCCAGGTACTGCTATGCAGGGCATCTCTTCCTTGGGCTCTCGCCCCCCTGAAGCAGGGTTTCATACTGTCTCCATCGTAGAAGTGGAGAAGAACGCCAACGACCGTCCCGGCAAGCGGCGTGTCCACGTTCAGTTCGAGAACGGCTTCCGCATGTTCGACTTCATGAGTCTGCCGTTCAACGATGATGGCTCTGCTATTGCCGGTCTGACCGACAAGCAGGTACGTGGTCAGCTTGCGGCCTTCCGCACAATCCTTGAGTCTCTGGGCTATGTCGGCTCCGAGATTGAGGGAGCTCAAGCCATCACTGATGACTGGCTGCTGTCGTCTGCTAATGGTGGTCGTAAGGGCTACGTCGAGTTCGTCCCTGGTCAGCAGGGCGTGCAGGGTTCCTACAGCACCATCAATCGGTGGATGCGTAAGGAGCAGTACGAGTCGCTGAAGGACAGCGGCACGGTCAACAAGACCGAAACTAAGGCAGCTGCTGCACCAGCCGCCAACGTAGCTCCCCCAGTGAACGGCGGTGGTACTGCGGCTCCCGTTCCGGGTGTTGCCCTCCCCCCGCCACCGTCAGCGGCGCAGACCATCGTTAGCTGATGGGAGCTTGAGATAGACCGAGGGTGCCGATACATCCTCCTGTACTGAGCAGGCGAGGCATGTCAGTGGTCGAATAGATGCCTCTATTCAAAAGGAAACAATGCGATACGACCCCCGAGACCACGGTGCGCTATGTGATGAGTGCCCGCTTGGTCCAAGGGGCGTTCTCCGCAAGGAAGACTGGGAACCTATAGGCCCCGAGATTCACGCCGACGCAGACGTACTGGCTGTGGCTGAGAGTCCGGGGGCAGAAGAGGTCATCCACGGTAGGCCTTTGGTGGGTCGCTCAGGCAATGAGTGGAACCATGCGCTGACTTCTTGCGGCAAGAAGCGGACAGATATTGACCTTGACACCGTTATTTCGTGCAAACCCCCCGGTCAGGCATCCGGTGCGTGGCGAAGACTTGATAAGTCACTCGACAAGTTGAACAAGCAACGAGCGAAGGACGGAGAGGAGCCGATGCCACATCCCGTAGTGTGCTGCCGTCCACGACTGCTTCAGACAGCTCAGGGGTACCGCCGCATCATCCCACTGGGAAAGACGGCTACAGCGTCCCTGACGGGCTTGGGTGGGAGCATCCACTCCACCAGAGGCGGTCCTCTACGTGTGGATGACACATGGTCGGTCGTGGGAGAAGAAGGCACTCGACGGATGCTGCCTACCCTACACCCGGCCTTCATTCTTCGCTCACCTGGGTGGCGTCATGTCTTGCACTCAGACATGAGCAAAGCCTTCCGGTGGTTTGATGACAACCTTCAATGGGAAGAGCCCGACATACTGTGGCGTCCCACACCTGCGGAACTAAAGGAATGGCTGGCTGAGTCGGCTCCCTTCTTTGCCTATGATGTTGAGACCGACGGCATTGAGCCATTGACGTGTCAACTTAGGACGCTGGCTATAGCCACTCCTGACCTCGATGCTCAGGGTCGATCTGCGAGGGACGGCTGTATTGACAAGCTCTCCCGTGCTGTAGCCATAGGCTTCCTCTCGGTAGATGGGTCGACTCGCTTCTACTCGATGGCAGATGAGCGGCAGCTCAAAGACCTTCTGTGCGAGGCGTTCACAGATGGACGTGTCTGGGTAGGTCACAACGCTGGGTACTACGACCGTATGGTCATCGAGCACCACTTCGGTGTCACGCCTAAGCCTCTGGTGGACACACTGTTCCCTGCCAGGTTCAGGGCACCTGACTTGCCCAAGGGCCTGAAGACCATCGGCTCCATCCTCACAGACGTAGAGCGGTGGGAGACCACAGAGAAGGGCACTAAGATTAGTACCGGGTCAGAGGATGACGATGAGCTCCTTCGGTACAACATCATTGATACCGTTGTGAATGCCAGAATCACAGTGCCGCTTATCGATGCGGCTACGGAGGCAGGAGCGTTCCGACCACTGCCCGACTCACTGAAGCCTGGTGCGTGGCCTACAGAGCAGCCGTGGAATCTCAACGAGGTGGACCACACTACACAAGATATGTGTGTAGAGATGCACAAGAACGGTGTGTGGGTAGACCAGCAGCTTCGGTCAAGGCTTGAAGCTGAGTACCTGATCAGTGTGGACAAGCGGTTCAAGCGGCTCACCCAGTTGGCAAAGGATGCTGGTGCGGGAAAGCTGGATGCGGTGCAGGCTGCTGCTGATGACAACTTGAACCCTGGTAGTGCGGCTCAGGTCAGGACACTGCTCTATGACAAGTGGAATCTGGGGATGCCAGCTCAGATGGACGTCAAGGACTTCTACACTGAGGCAGGGCTGCCCAGTACTGGTGACGCTGTACTGCGGGCACACCTGGCTGGTGGCCTCTTGACTGATGAGCAGTCTGCTTTCGTTCGTGAGCTGCGCCTGTATCGCAGAGAGAAGAACAAGATTCTCGGTACCGTGCTCATCCCCATGCGCCTCAAGGCAGACGACCTCAAGAAGGGACTCGTGTGGAGTGACGGGCGTGTGCGGTCCACATGGAATGCTCATGTCACCAGCGTGGGGCGACTCTCCAGCAGTGGCCCTAACCTGCAGAACATCGGGAACAGGAAGGGACAGGGACGGCTGAAGGGTATCTTCGCTGCCGCCCCTGGACATATCCTTGTAGGCGCTGACTTGGACCAGGCTCACTTACGAATCACCGCCAACTACTGGAAGATTCCTCTACTGCTTGAGTGCTTCGACGAAGGCAAGGACCCACACAACACACTGTCATACTCAGCTTTCGGCGACCGGTTCAAGAACGCAGACGGCTGGGGACCTGACGGGTTCAGCCTGTACAACAAGCCAGCGGGTGGTGCAGCCAAGGCGATGCGCGATGTCAGTAAGACTCTACGCTACGCATCTATCTATGGGGCTAACCCCGCAACTGTATGGCAAGTCATCACCTCGACAGAGACAGATGATGGAGATCTTCCGTACATCGGTATGACCTTGCGTGAAGTGCGTGTGATGCACGATGCGTGGCTGGAGAGTGAGCCCCAGTGGGGGGAAGCCTGGGAGCAGATGATGGTTAGGTATGGGCGGCAGAGCTGGATGGAAGAGCCCATCATGGGTCGACGCTCAGGCCCACTCAGTGACGGAAAGCTGAATGAAGTCGTGAACTTCCCGGTGCTCGCAGCAGAGGGTGCAGTGATGCGACTTGCCGAGATTGCCGTGCGAGATGCGTTTCCCTTCCAGAAGTGGGGACCAGGGACTGGAATGATTCACCAGTGCCATGACTCCATCGCAGTCGAAGTGCCCGAGCACCTGGGTGAAGAGATGGTTGAGGTTCTGGAGAAGTGCATGACTGTGACTATCCCAGGTTGGGATGTACCCATGACGGCAGAGGCTGAACTGGGCAGAACACTCAAGGATATTTAGGAGGCGACATGGGAGAAGGACGCTGGTTCCTGGCTCATTCCAGGCATGATGAAGACACAGACATAGATGTGTGGTGCAGTCGTATCTGTGAGATGCTGACAAGCTGCCCTGACTGGACGGCTAAGGTGACGGCTGGTCGAGACGACTACGAGACTCGGGCGAAGGCTCTGGGTGGTTGGAAGTCGTGGTGTCGAGATGTACCCCGTGCCGAGGACTACACAGGCAACCCGATGTTCCACGGCATCATCGTGCCCGTGGATGCGGAAGACAAGACACCGATGGTGGGGCGCGCAACGGGCCAACTTGTCGAAGGGTTCATCGCGCAGGGTAAGCACGTATTTGGTTGGTGCCCACACCGTGAAGAGTTCCGCCGCATTACCGCTGTGGCTGACACGGAGGGGGACTCTTGGAAGGAGTGGTCTACACTTCTGTTCGAAGATAATGACAACGACGACAAAGATGATACTTGACGCATTGGTATAGATGGTTTAGACTTTCGATAGTCATACGTGACTGACTTCAGACTGACAACAAGGAGACCCTCATGGGTAAGAAGAAGGGACGCCCCTACGTGGCGTCAGTGCATAGCAATCTCAAGTCGCCACTTCCGGGTGGTGATGCCTGGAGCCTTGAGCTCCACCCCAAGACCTTGCTGGTTGGTTCCAACACGAGCCACAAGAGCGGTGTCATTCAGTCAGTTGAGCTTGCGCTTGCTGGTTCTGCTGATGACATCGTAGGGCGTAATGCCGTAGCAGATGCTGCGTTGCTGATGACGCTCACCTCAACCGAGGAACTCGGTGTGTCTGCCCGTCTCTCTGACGGAGAGGCTGCGCTGTTCAACGTGTCGCGCAAGGACGGGGCCATCAAGAAGCCGCAGCATGTCGGCCCTGGTGAGTCAGCCCTGTGCTACCGGGACATTCGGAAGGCACTCGCTGGTTCTTCAGCCACTGCGCGTAAGGCATTCCTTGGTTGGGTTGCCTCTGGCGTGACCAAGAACGATGTGCTGGCGCACTTGGACACCGACGTACACAGCCGGTACCAAGACATCGCTGAACATGTTGGTCGTGACAAGGATGCCGTCGAAACTCTACTCGCTATCACTGAGTACGCAGGCAAGAAGGCACGCGAGACCTCTAAGGAG
>TARA_R110002020_G_scaffold252173_2_pt1 | contig 13009 bp, 24 predicted proteins | sample TARA_R110002020 | Tara Oceans TARA_R110002020 (sample SAMEA4396489) | marine metagenome | biome: Westerlies Biome; feature: [MES] marine water layer (ENVO:01000295) within the mesopelagic zone...; material: water (ENVO:00002006), including particulate matter (ENVO:01000060) such...
TTTTTTATATTAGATTTATATTTTTTTGTGTTTGTTCTTAACATTTTCTTAAATTTAATTAGTATTTATTTTAGTAATTGACAAGGGAATTATTTCCCTTGTTTCGCTGTTCTCAGCTCATCAGAATTACAGCCAGTAAAGGGTTGTTTCTAAACTATCAGGAATACACCAGTTTTGCGCATTTTCTTCACTTATCCACCCATTTTTTTGAAAGCTGTCCATGATATTATTATATCTTTCGCGTCTTGCTGGTCTGTCTGGTATTCCATCTTTTTCACATTCTCGCGCAATTAGTGGAAGTATCTCCATTTTAAAATATTGGTTAAATTCTTTATGTGTCATAATTATATATATTAAATTAATATTGGTTTGTACTGCGAAAACCCCAGAGCGTTCTGGCTCTGGGGTGTTTGGTGGGTCTGGAATTTTATCTGTCAATATCTCCAGTTATACAATTGACTAAAAAATCCCATTTAGAGAGATGAAAATCTTTTAATAAGAGGTTCGCGATCGTTTGCGCTTCTTCCCTTGTGCAAAGTGGGTTTTTACTTTCAATTAATTCAAATAATTTGTATATATATTGTTCATGAACTTTATATTGTACATCTTCAATCCTCCATTCTAACGCCATTTGGTTGTTATCTTCGTGCATATCATCTAATTCTGCAAATTCTGCGCGTACTTTGTCAACTGCGATTTTTTCGGCAGTTTTAAACTCTCTTACATATTCATGTAAATTTTTAGTTTTCTTCATTTGTTTAAATTTAATTTATATTCGGTTTGTTAATCGGCAATATACAAAAACTATTTAATTAAAGTATAATAAAAGTATAATATTTATTTAATTATGTCTATTTATAGTTAATTTATATTCATTCTAAATAACAATATGATATTCAAGTATTTAGCTGCTGTTTGTCGGTCGGTTTTGTTTGTTCTGGTGGGTATTCGGTCGGGTATAAAAGGGAAGGCGCGAACGTGGGAAGGGTGGGAGACTGGGACAGCAGGAGCGCGAAAGGTGGCGCGAGTGCAGACAATAACAGCAAGAGACAGAGACAGAAACAGCATCAGCCAGAGCGACAGCGACAGCCAGACCAAGACCAACAACAGCAAAACCAAAAGCCAAAACAACAGCACAAAAAAAATCAAAACAACAACCCCCCCACCAAAAAAATATGGTTTTTCTGGCGCACACCCGAGCCGCAAAAGCAAGTAGTACCCTCAACCCCAATATATGTGACAAAAATTTATTATCTTTACAAAAAATAACACTATGAAAAAGAATAGCACAACATCAGACTTCGTCAGTGGACTCTATGTAAAAGACGGTAGGTTAATTAACGGTAGGCCTAATGGTATGTCGGGTATAGAGCAAGCATCTATGTATAGACAGCAAATGAAAAAACAATATAAGATCGATTGTATAGCTGATGGTATAGAAAGAGCAAAGATGAGAATGGACGGAGACAAAAATATTTACGAAATGTAAAACTTCCCGTTGTTTTAGTTAGTGAAAAGTAGGATAGTCATATGATTATCCTATTTTTTTTATATATATGTTGCCTTATGTCGTGTTTATGTCGTGTTTGTGTCGTGTCAAAAACTTTAGATAACTTAACTTAACTAATTGATTTATAATATATTATATTTATTTACTATTATTATTCCATATTTAATTAATAAATAATAAAATAAAAAAAGAAAATAAAAAAAGAAAAAACTATAGTCTCAGTTATTGACGTGCAAAAACGGAATCTCGGAATGTGTCTTAAATATATTTTTATATATTTGCAATAATCAAATTAAATTAAATTCATATGACTTACATACCTAAACAGTTAAGTTTTGATTCTGAAGGTAGATCAAAATTAATATCAGGAATAACATCTATATCTAAAACAGTAAAGAGTACATTAGGCCCATTAGGTCGTACTGTGTTATTAGAATCTCCAGAACATACATCGGGCATGACAATTACTAAAGACGGTGTTACTGTAGCGCGTTCTATATTTTTAGATGACCCTATAGAAAACCTTGCGGTACAAATGATGAAGGGAGCAGCAGACAGAACAGCTAACTCTGCTGGTGATGGTACAACAACTGCCATTGTATTGACCGAGGCTATTGTAATGTCAGGACAAGAGTTTCTTGAACCTAAACATAATACCACAGAAGTTATAAGGCATATTAATAAATTAACCGAAGAAGTTATTATTGGTATAAATAAAAAATCAAAAAAGGTTACAAAAGATAGATTATTAGATGTTGCTTGTATTTCTGCAAACAATGATAGGTCTATTGGAAAAATTATAGCAGATGCATATGACAAGGTTGGGATTAATGGTATAGTGACTGTAGAGAGATCTAAATCTTCTGATACCTATGCTGAGGTTACTAATGGGTTAAAAATAGAAAGAGGATATTCTTCTAATCTATTTATCAATAATCAAAAGAAAGACGAGTGTATATTAGAAGATGTTAAGATATTAGTATGTGATGCAAGTATAGAAAACATATTGCAAATAGAGAATGTATTAAAACCTGTTATTAATAACGGTGATAAATTATTAATTATTGCTCCTTGTTCCACTAACGTTATAAATACATTAGCAGCTAACGTAGTTCGTAATGGATTAAAGTTTTGTAATATAGCTCCGCCATCATTTGGATATAAGACACAAGAGTTAATGCAAGATATAGCGTTAGCTGTAGGCGCTAAATATTACAGCGAAAAGACGGGTGATGATTTAAGTTTAATAATGCCAAAAGATTTAGGCCATGCTCAAAAGATTATCTGTAATAATGAAAGTACTATTATTTTAAAAGAAGAAAACCAAACCACAGAGATACAAACAAGGATAGATGAGTTAATTGAAGCCAGAGATTCTACAGAAAAAAATGTAGATCGTAAATTTATAAACGAAAGAATAGCAAGCTTAGCTGGGTCTATTGGTTGCATATATGTAGGTGGTAATAGTGATATAGAACAAAAAGAAAAATTTGACAGAGTAGATGACTCGGTGTGTGCTGTACGATCTGCATTAGAAGAAGGTATAGTAGCTGGCGGTGGAATCTCATTATTTAGGTCATCTTTACTTTTGGACAAACATAAAAGCAAAGATGAAAATGCTAAGGTTGCAGCGTTAATTTTAAAGTCCGCATTGAGAGCGCCTATAAAACAAATCATAGATAACGGTGGAAAAGATTATGATAAAATAATAAGTCATATATTTGACAAACCTTACAACACGGGTTACGATTTAAAAAACGAAGCCTATGGAGATATGTATAAGATGGGGGTTATAGATCCATTAAAGGTTACTAAAAACGCATTATTAAATGCAGTAAGTGTAGCTGTAACAATTTTAAGTACTAACGCAATAGTAACAAATAAAAGAGCATGAAGGCAATAGGAAAAAATGTTATCATTCAACCTATAGAAGAGGAGATGAAAACCAAGTCTGGACTATTGTTAACAGCAGCAGATGTTGATGGGTTTAGATATAAAAAGGGAAAAGTAATACAACCAGGTACAGATGTACAAACGATCAAAGCAAACGACACTATCTATTATGATAAGTCTGCTGGTTTCAGCTTGCTTATCAATAATAATTCTTACACTATTATTACTGAGAGAGATATCGTTGTTGTTTTATAAACTCATTCAGTTTCTTTATAGAGTTTCTGTAAAGCTTATCAGTAAACGAAACATCTTTTCTAAATAAAGGATTAATACCAGGGCTTTCGGCTATCTCCTCCCCGTTTAATTTACGATATATTGTTCTTGCTATAGTCTTACCCTTATGTGACAACTCATATAGAGTAGTGTGCTTACCATATCCTTTTCTCCACACCTGAATATAATTAGCAGCAAGTAGTTTGTCAAACCTTTTTACGTCCCATGACATTAATTGTTCAAATTCTTTGAATTTTGTTTTATTAAAGTAATCTTCACTGTATAAAAACAAAATCATATCTATATCTGGAGTGCTTATATTGTATTTGGCCTTAGCCCAGTAGCGTATAACACGCCAAAACTTCATGTAATCGTGGGAAATTTTAGTCATATTTAAATTATATCTTTGTAAAAATACAAAAATGGAAATAATAAAAGGATCAAAAGAGTATTATGATTATGTTATGGAGTATATGATACCTAATGGTGAAGAGCTATATGAAATATTTACACTTGAAGAGGATTTATTTGTAGATATGGTAGATACAGACACATCTTATATGTTTACTGACGAACAGGTAGAAGAAAGTATGAAGGCAAACGGAGATACATTAATAATACCATAAATACATGAAATCACCTATAGATTTTAAGGATTTTGCTGCAAATCCAGTAACAGGTTTGCTGTTTTTTTGTTTAATAGCTATTGGTTATTTATATATAGACAATAAAACTACATTAACTAATCAAATAGTAGCATTACAAGAAGAGGTTATAGTGTTAAGAAGTGATTATAAAAAACTAAACGATAAGTTTATAGAAACATTACAAGAGATTAATGATTAAGGTTGTATCTATATTATTGCTATTGTTATTTGCCTGTACCGAGCCAGAACAATTACCCGCTCTGAGTAATCCTGTTAAAATAAATATAGATAGTTTAGCTGATGCTACAATAAAACAAGTAAACAAACAAAAAAAACAAAAAGTTTTACTTGAACAAGATCTTTGGCGTAAAAAAAGAGATATAAAAGAAATAGAAAAAAAGTTTAACGAAAGTGTTTACGAGTTAAACAATCTTAAATTAATAAGTGAAGACAGCTTAGTGTTTGATTATAAGATAGTTGTAAAAGAAATAGTAGACAGCGTAAGAATTACTGTTAGCGATTCTTTATGCGTAAACTGTAGGGCAGAACAAAAGAAAAAAGAAAACACTTTAGTTAGTAAAGCGTTTAAGTGGTTTAAAAAGAATATAAAATTATAATTATCTTTGTTTAAATTAAAAAAACAATTATGGCTAAAAAAACTTCAAGAGAAAAATTAAATAAACTAATAAAGAAAAGAGAAAAGCTTAAGAAAAGAAAAGATGAAGGTAAGAAAACTCTTTTAGGAAACCTCAGAAGAAAAAGAATACAGAATAAAATTAATAAAAATAAATCTGCTCAGGAAGATTTAGCCGCTTCAAAAAGAAAAAAGAAAGAAAATCTTGATGCAGAGGGAAACGTAAAAAAAACTAAAACAACCAACACAAAACAAACTCTTAACAATAAAATGAGAGTTAGACCTGATAAAACAAAAAAGAAAAAAACTAAGACTGATTTTTTCCCAATGTAAATAAAAATATAAAATGGCAAAGAAAAAGAAAATGAAGAATCCATGTTGGAAAGGATTTATAGCGTACGGAATGAAAATGAAAGGAGGAAAGAAAGTCCCTAACTGCGTTCGTAAGAAGAAAAAGTAATGGCTACAAAGGGTAGGACAAAGAAGGCTCAAATAAAACGTACTACTGGTAAAGGAGGTAACTACCGTTCTACAAAGTCAGGAGCTGGTATGACAAAAAAAGGAGTAGCAGCCTACAATAGAAAAACAGGTGGTAATTTAAAAACCGCTGTTACAGAAAAAAATGCTACAGGCAAAAGAGCTGCAAGAAGAAGATCTTTTTGCGCAAGAATGAAAGGTATGAAGGGGCCGCTAAAAGATAAAAAAGGAAGACCTACAAGAAAGGCTATGTCTTTAAGGCGCTGGAGATGTTAATAAATTAATTATTATATTTGCACTATGGGAAAAATGACAAAGAAAGATTATAACAGTATCAACTTTAGTAATAAAGATATAGATAAGTTGTCTGTAAAACAAACGAAAATCGCGAAAATGGCTCCGCCATTTAATAAAATCACTGGAAGTGATTTTGCGGCATTAAGAAATAAAAAAGCATAACTATGCCTACAGTAACTTACTCATGCCCTGACACAGGCAAAACAATGAAAAAACAATTTCCATATAATGCTATGGGAAAAGCGCAAGCAAGCTCATTTCAAAAAATGATGGGAGGCAAAATGAAGAACAACCCAGGAACTCACAGTGAGGTCAAGATGGGAGGAAAAATGTATTAATTATTAAATTTTAAAATTATGAAACAAGGATATAACGATAGAATGGACGAGTCTTTAGGTGCAAGAAACGGAAAGAAATCTCAATCTATGAAAGACAGAAGAGACGAGTCTAAAGCTATGTCAAAAAAAATGTATGGTCATTCTTACGGAGCTGATAAGTCTATGTCTTATAGACACACATCTTCATGGAAGACTCATGATCATTTAAAGTAATGGCTGGTCGTACTAAAAAAGGCGACTTTCCTGAAATTAAAAAAGCAAACCAGGGTAAGTTTACATCTTGGGCTAAAAGAAATGGTTTTAGTGATGCTTGTAGTGCAGCTAATGCTGTCATGAAAAACACTAAAAAATATTCTGAGCCAGTTGTAAAGATGGCTAATTATGCTAAGAACTTTGGTTGTAGTAGAAAGTAATATAAATCAAATCAAATAAAATGGCAAAAAAAATTAAAGGTAAAAGAAAGAACTTATTAAAAAAAGACCCTTCTCAAGAGGAAAATCTAACTTATGAAAAAAAGGTTGGCCTTACAGCTACTGTAAATCCAATGCTGGGAAAAGTAGAACCAGAAAAAAAGGAAGAGCCTAAAAAAGTTTTTTACAATAATTCTCGTCCTAAAACTGCATTTAATATGAGGAAAAGGGTCGATCAAACAAACTAAAAAAATGAAAGAAAAATTAATATCTTTGTATCATCATTTACAATGTAGCTGGAATAGTTTAATGAGTTTTTTAACTATGGACGTTGAACAATGTCCTAACGACAAATGTTCATGCAAAATCTAAACAAGTCAAGAGGCTTAGGAGACACTATTGCAAAAGTAACAAGAGCAACAGGGCTTGATAAAGTAGCAAAAACTATGGCAAAGGCAGCTGGTAAATCAGACTGTGGTTGTGATGACAGAAGAGATACTCTTAATAGAGTATTTCCATATAAAAAATAAAGAGATTTTTAACCTCTAAATAAAAAAAAATGGCATACCCAAAAATTACGGTTAATACAGGATTAGTATTAGACCTTTTAGTAAAAAGCGATACAGTAGATATTCCTTGGCCTGGCGCTCAAATAACAGGATCGGGAACTTTCTTAGACAGCGGAGCTAACACCTCAACAAATACCAATCAATTAATAGACGGTGGAGCAACTTTTACTTCAGCTACAGCTCCTTTTCCAGTAGTTGTTGGTGATAAAGTATATAATACAACAACACCAGGCAATGCATTGGTAACTGGAGTAGCTCCAACAACATTAGACTTTGGTTCTAATATATTTCCAAATACTCCTGAAAATTATTTAATAACAAGACCAAATCATTTAATAGATACAACCGCAACATTTATTACTTCTGGAGTTAAGTCAGGAGATATTATATGGAATACATTAACTTTTGAAGCAGCATATGTATTAGTAGTAAATAATGAGGTAGACCTAACATTAAGTGCTGACCTTTTTGGAACTAACGTAACGGCTAATGATAGTTATACTATTTTCACTGGACAAGAGGGAGGGTTAAAATCTTCTGAGGGTTGTCTTTTATATGTAGGAGATTCTTCAGGAGCATCAGAAAACACAAGTGTTTTACCTGTAGGAAATACCACTGGAGTTTTATTTAAAAAATTTCCAACAGGAAGTTACTTACCTGTTCAGGTTAAAAAATTATTTTCTACAGGATCTGAAGCGGACGGTTATTTAGCTATTTGGTAATATGACAATTATTTCTGAAAACACAAAAGTTAGTCTAAGTCCCAAAAACTTTATTACTATTATTGTGTTGGTAGGAAGTATGGTGGGAATGTATTATTCTTTACAGGCCCAAATAGAAGAGGCAAAAGAATTACCTAAACCGAGTCAAACTCCTACAGAACAAATGATTGAAATACAAAAAGAGTTAGTTTTTATAAAAACAGAAATGTCAGAAATGAAAGAAACTCTAAATAGGTTAGACGATAGGATATATCAACTTAGAAAATAATGAATGAGAGCAATAAAAAAAATTATTGTGCATTGTTCAGCAACTCCACGCAATAAAGATTTTTCAGCAGAAGATATTAGAGACTGGCATGTTAAGGGAAACGGCTGGGACGATATAGGTTATCATTTTGTAATTAGACTTAATGGTGATATAGAATATGGTAGAATGGTTGACAAGTATGGTGCCCATGTTAAGGGACATAACTATGATAGTTTGGGAATATGTTATATCGGTGGTATGGATAAGGAAATGAAAGAATGGGAGGACACAAGAACAGACAAACAAAAGGAATCATTATTAATACTTTTAAAAAGTTTAAAAAAACTACACCCAGAGTCAGTTATATATGGTCATAGGGATTTTTCTTCTAAAGATTGCCCAAGTTTTGACGCAACAAAAGAATATAAAGAATTATGAATATATGGAATAAATTTTTTGGATCAGCAGGTATAGAGGTTGCAGATAAAGTAACAAATATAGTAGATAAATTTGTACAAACTCCTGATGAAAAAGTAGCCTTTAAAAAAGAAATGTTAAGGATACTACATGATGCATCAAGCGAAGAGCAAAAGAATATAACGGAACGTTGGAAAAGCGATATGACCTCTGACAGTAAATTATCTAAAACCGTAAGACCAGCTGTCTTAATTTTTTTAATAGCAAGTACTATATTGCTTATTTTTATTGACTCAGGATTTATTACCTTTGTAGTTGATGATGAGTGGAAGGATTTGCTAAAGGTGTTACTCATAACTGTTGTAGCCGCCTACTTTGGTGGTCGCTCATATGAAAAAGGAACTAAAATAAAAAATAAGTAAATATGTCAAGAATTGTTAGCTATCCATTACAAAATGTAGTAATAGGATCAGATAAATGGATAGGATCTGACATGGCAAATGATGGGGTAACAAAAAACTTTAGTGCTGACGCTGTTGCTGTTTTCTTAAATACTTTTAATAAAATTGAAGTAAACGCATTAAAGTATAGGTATCAAAACTGGAACACAGGAGATGTTAGAGATCCAGGAACTATATCTTTTTCTACTCCAAATTCAGGGTCAAAAACATTTTCTACCATAACAACTTTTATGTTAAGTAAAAGTCAGCTGCAATCAGCAATAGACGTATCTTCTTATTACTCAGTACCTTTAGTAGGATCAACAGTTTGTATATCATCAGCGTCTGATCCATCAAAATTTGGTATATACTCATGGAACAGCGTTACACAAAATGCAACTGAACCAGATTTTTTTGATATAGTTGTTACTATGCAGGCGGCAACAGGTAGCTTAATTTCAAACAAAGATTATTTTATATCTTTGCTGACGTACGCAAGCAACACGCCAGGAGATAAAAACTTTGTGTTTAGTCAATCAACAAACGCAAATCCTTGGGTGGTAAATCACGGGTTAAATAAATACCCATCAGTAAGCGTAGTAAACAGCGCTAACATAACTGTTTACGGAGAGGTAGAGTATGACTCATTAAATGAAGTTACTATAACTTTTAATAGTCCTACAAACGGAAAGGCATATTTTAACTAATAAAAAAAACAAAAAAATGAAAAACATATTTACAATATTATTACTAAGCTTAATTGCATGTGTAACACCAAAAGAGTGTTGTGCACAATTTATGGTAACAAGCATGGTTAGCTCACCAGCAGATGGAGAAGACATGAGTTTAGATAATTTAACGGATAACATAGGGGTAATGTACTCTATGGATAAAATAAGTGCAGGAATAATGATGGACGGAGATGATTATAATTTAGTGGCAAGATATTCTTTTGGAGATAGATTATTTGCATATGGACTAATGACTGAAGAAGAAGAAATTTCTTTAGGAGTAGGATACGCTTTAAATGTATGGAACGAATTATATATTGAACCATCATATTTATTAGACATGGAATCAGAAGACAGTGAAGGAGAACTTAAATTAAGTTTAACCTATAAATTTTAAAATAAACAAACAGAAACGCTATGGCAATTAATTTTTTACAAGACATATCCTTAAATAATGGGCAGGTAACCAACTTTAAGGTTCAAAATATTACTGGATCACTTCCATCAACATTAGCTGGTGAAGGACAGTTAATATATAAATCAGATACTAACGAGTTATATCTACACAAAGGAGCAAATTCTTGGGAAGAATTAAGTACAGGTGGGTCTGTAACTTCTGTTGGAATTACAGAAACTGGGAGTGCATTATCAATAACAAACACCCCAATAACATCTTCAGGTAATATTAATATAGCGGGAGCTGGTACATCATCACAGGTAATCTTAGGAGATCTATCATTAGCAACATTACCAGTTAGTGGTGTTACTTCTGTAGCAACATCTAACGGAACATTTGTAAATGTGACTGGTGGAACTATAACATCTACAGGTACAATTACTGGAGATTTATCAGCTTCAGGAACTCCTTCAGGAACAACATTTTTAAGAGGAGATAATGTTTGGGCAACACCATCAGGATCATATACTTCATGGAGTTTAGAGGGTGATAACGCAACAACAGTAGATATTACAGATGGATTAAGAGTAGATTTTACAGGGGGTGCTGGAATAAGCACATCTGTAGCATCTGCAACTCCAAACACTTTAACTATTACTAACACTGGTGTAACTTCGCTTTCAGGCTCGTCTCCAATATCTGTAGATTCTGCATCAGGAGCTGTTACTATTTCATATACAGGTGGAACTGGAACCATGTCAAGCTGGAATTTACAGGGAGATACTGGAGGGGCAACTGCAATCGGTGATAGCGAAACTGTAGATATTGCAGGTACTGGAGTTATATCAACTTCACGTTCTGGAAACACAATAACTATTAGCTCAACTGCTGGTGCTGGAACAATGTCATCATGGATATTAAGTGACGGGTCAAATACTACTTCAATCACTAACGGAGCTACAGCAACATTTAGTGAAGGCGCATATATGACGGTTGGTGAGTCTTCAGGAACTATATCTATTGCTCACAATACTACATCAAGAAGCGATACTACGTCTAATGACACGGTAGGTTCTGGAGGAACATTTACTAAGGTAGACTCTATATCTACAAACTCTACGGGCCATGTTACAGCTATTAATGTAGAAACCATAACGATGGGATCTTTTGATAACTATGGATCATGGACTTTAGCAGGCGATGGTGGATCAAGTCAAACAATAGCATCTTCAAACACAGCTACTTTTGTAGGAGGAGCAGGTATATCTACAGAAGCTGGAACAGCAGCTGATGCGCTCACAATAACAAATACTGGTGTAACATCAGCAACTGGAAGTACTGGGCTTAGCGTAAGTAGTGGTACGGGAGCGGTAACATTTAGCAATACAGGTGTAACTTCGGTAACTGGCGGAACAGGAATTAACGTAAGCTCAGGAACGGGAGCGGTAACAATCACTAATACATCTACTAATACTGATGCAAACTACGCATTAAGTGTAGGGGCTGTATCATCAAACGAATCTACATTATCGTTAGTTGGTTCAAGTGGTGGATCCACAACAACAGCTAAATTCTCAGGAACAAGTAATGAGATTGAAATAACAACACCAACTACAGGTAACGGTGGCGACATAACTATTGGTTTACCTGCTGCTGTTACTGTTCAAACAACTTTAACTGTAGGATCAGGAGGTATTGACACCTCGGGGGCGTTAAGTGTAACAGGAACTGGGCAATCAGGTTTTGCTGGACAAGTAACAATTCCTTCTACACCATCTGCTTCAACAGACGCTGCTTCTAAAAATTATGTAGATACAAGTATTGCAGGCTCAGGCTCTTTAATTTATCAAGGAGGATATAATGCAAGTACTAACTCTCCAAACTTAACAAGTACAGGTCAAGGAATATTAAAAGGATTTACTTATGCTGTAACAGCAGCAGGTAATGCATCAGGATTCTGGAGTCCTACTTTAGAAATTGGTGATTTAGTTATTGCAAATCAAGACAACCCTGCATCGGCAGCTGATTGGACTGAAATTAACAAAAACATTGACGTTGCTACAGCAACAGTTCAAGGTATTGCTAACTTCCCAACAGCAGGAGGCCTTTCAGTTTCTGCTGGAGCTGTAAGTATGCCAACACAGTCTTCTAACGGAACTTATGGTGGGGTTACAAAATCATTATCAACTACAATAGATACTAAGGGTAGGGTTACTGCGATGTCAGAAAATACTATTGCAATACCAGCATCACAGATTACAGATTTTTGTACTGCGGTAGCAAGTTGTATTAACACAAACTATAACTTTAAAACTACAATTACAGGATCATCACCATATACTGTAAGTCATAACTTAGGAACAAGAGACGTTATGGTGTATGTATATGATAATGCTTCTCCATATGATCAGAAATTTGTTGAAGTAGTTCATACTAATACAGATGATGTTACTATTAGCACGGCAACTGATTTAGGAACAGATGTGTTAAAAGTACTTGTAGTAGAGGTACTGTAACAAACTTACATATACGAGTTAGATTATTAGCAAAACGCTTTTAATTTAATTCGTATATTTGTAAAAATCTATTTTTCATGGCTATAAATTTCTTGATATCCCAAAATATTGATGGAGGCATAACAACCAGCTCTTCATCAAGCATGGCGGGTATCAATATGACGTCTGGTATTGCTATGGGTACTTATGCTATTACAGGAATGGCCAACCCATCATCTGCACAAGACGCAGCAACAAAAGCATATGTAGATGGCGCATTACCAACTGTTAATGACGCTACCATAACTATTAATACCTCTACAGGTTTAGACGGAGGATTTGCGTTTACTACCAATCAGTCATCTAACGAAACAGCTAATATATCTTTAGATTTAAGTGAGCTTCAAGACTCAGGAACTTTAGTTGGGTCAGATCATTTAATATCCTTAGATGGTAATGTAGAGTCCAAAAGCACAATATCATCTATACCTTTAAGTATATTTAATAATAAT
>TARA_R110002020_G_scaffold13279_6_pt1 | contig 13005 bp, 6 predicted proteins | sample TARA_R110002020 | Tara Oceans TARA_R110002020 (sample SAMEA4396489) | marine metagenome | biome: Westerlies Biome; feature: [MES] marine water layer (ENVO:01000295) within the mesopelagic zone...; material: water (ENVO:00002006), including particulate matter (ENVO:01000060) such...
AGAATCAAGGGGACTTGGAGATTCTATAGAAAAAGTCACAAAAGCAACAGGCATAAAATCATTGATGGAAATATCAATGGGATTAACTGGTAAAAAAGACTGCGGGTGTAAAAAAAGAAAAGAGTGGCTTAATAAGAAATTTCCTTATAAAAATAAATAAAAATGATAAATGTAGATACGGTATATCAAAAAATTTTAGCTTTAACTAACAAAGAACAAAGAGGTTATATAACACCCCAAGAATTCAATTTGTTTGCACGTAAAGCTCAATTGGAAATATTTGATGGTTATTTTCATGACGCTAAAACAGCATATCACAAAACCGAAACAGATATGACACACGCTGATGATATGGACATTTTATCAGAAAAACTACAACCGCATAAGACAAGGGTTGATTTAACTCCAATACTACTAGATGATGGCGTAACATACAGTAGTGAAGTGACACTACCAAATAACATGTATTACATTAATAATATAAGTAGAAGTGAAGGCGAAGTAACTGAAATGAGTGAAAAAGAAGTTTTATATACAGAAAACAATCCATTGACTAAAGCGACTATAAATAGATCTGTTTACGTTAGAAGAAATCCAACTAAATCTATACAACTATATCCAACACCACTAGAAGAAACAACGTATACTGTTGAGTATTATAAACAACCAAAGTCTCCACAATGGGCTTATGTTGTTGTTAGAGGTAGAGCACTATATAATCAAGCTCTTAGTAGAGACTTTACACTGCATGAGTCCGAAGAAGAAATGTTAGTATCTAGAATACTTATGTTATCGGGTGTCTCTATACAAAAACCAGAAATATCACAAGCAGGAGCCGGAGATGGTGGTGGTATTAAACAATCACAAATAGATTAACTATGGGATTACTAGACGGAACAAATCAAAATTCATATTACAATACGCCAGCTATTTATGGTAATTATCAATTTACAACACTAGAGAATATAATAAATGGTTTTATTATAGCTTATGTTGGTGAAAACAAAATAATTACAAAAATAAACAGAACTGACGTTCAATTCTATGCAATGCGCGCTATACAGGAACTATCATATGATGTGTTTAGATCTGTAAAGTCTCAAGAAATAGAAGTACCATCAACACTAGTAATGATACTACCTCAAGATTACGTTAATTATGTTAAGTTAGTTAGAGTAGATAGTAACGGTATAGAAAAAGTAATATATCCTACCAATAAAACATCAAACCCTTTTGCTATATCTCAAGATGGTGATGGAGTTTATCAATATACTGATACTAATAATGACGGTAATTTAGATTCTTTACAAGAGCAATCACCTAGTGATACTTGGGGTACTTATCAAGATCAAACAGAAACAGATCCTGATTCTGACGATTCAACTGATGTAGAAGTAGATCACAGAGGTAGAAGATACGGGTTGGATCCTCAACACGCTCAGTCAAATGGTTCTTTCTATATAGACAACACAAGAGGTTATATACACTTTGGATCAGCTTTATCTGGAAGCACTGTTACTTTAAAATATATAAGTGATGGTTTAGGTACAGATACTGAAATGGTTGTTCATAAGTTTGCTGAGGAAGCTGTTTACAAGTGGATAGCTTATGGTATACTATCAACAAGATCTAACATGCCAGAAGGTATAATTCAAAGGTTTAAAAGAGAAAAGTTTACTGAAACTAGAAAAGCAAAAATAAGATTATCTAATATTAAGATGGAAGAATTTACTCAAGTTCTCAAAGGCATGAGTAAGCAAATAAAATAATATTATGCCAGAAATTAAACACGATTTTTCTGCCGGAAAAATGAACAAAGATCTTGATGAGAGAATTGTTCCAAACGGTGAATATAGAGACGCAACGAACATTCAAGTGAGGACAACTGATTCTGATGGTGGAATTGGTGGAGCTGGAGCTGTGCAGAATATAAAAGGTAATAGATTAATAAAGGCACCCGCTCACTATGATTCAACTTATGGTGGCACTAATAGTGAATCCAAGATAATAACTAGTATAGGTGACGAAAAAAATAATAAAGCATACTTCTTTTTAGCTAGTCCTAATTTTTATGATGTAAGTACTTCTGATTTAAATCTTATAACGGAAAGAAAAAAATACATAGACACTATAATAGAAGTAGATACTGGAACTGGAACTAGTGAGCCAATTTCAGCACCTGTTGTAGTTGATGTTTGGGGTATTATAGATATTGCTAGTAATGTTTTAGCTGATAATGAAGATGTTGAAAACAATACTGTTTGGTATTCTTTTAATATTCAAAGTATTAATGACTATAGAATAGGCATGGTTGTTCAAGCATACAACACTAACGGTGATGCAATGTTTGAAGAAGGTGGAGCAGAAATACAAGACGTTGAACAAACTGGTATGGGTGCTGGTAGAATAGTATTATATACTGAGCAAGTTGGACTAGGTGTTGGAGGATGGGATAATATAGCTTATTTTACATTTGCTCATCCAAAAAGAGTATTAAATTTTACTAGTAACACTAAAATAACTGGAATAAATATTATTGATGACTTGTTGTTTTGGACCGATAATAAAACAGAACCAAAAAAAATAAATATAACAAGATGCAAAGCTGGTTCAATGCAAGGATCTTTTTTAGTTAACGATGACTGGACTCGTCACACTCAATTAAAATTAAGCAACCCAATAGATAGTGACGAATTATTTGACTATATTGGTGATTTAGAAGTTTCTTTGGCACCATCAGTTAATAACGATCTAAGATTAGAACATGTAACTGTTATTCGTAAAGCGCCTTTAATGGCTCCAACTATTCACATGAAAAGAACTGATAGAGAACTTCAAAGCACTAGTGTTTTGAATTTCTTTTATGATTTTGCTATTTTAAATAGTGGTGAAGGACCCGCTCCTGGCGATGAGGTTAGCATTCCGGATTTTACCAACCCAATAAATCCTCCATATATTTTAAGTGACGTAGATTGGAGAGAAGGAGATATATTAAGTTTTACTGCATCTACGGGTCAATTAGTTACAGCTAGTGTTAGTAGTATAAGTACTGTTGATTGCTTAGAGCAAACTGAAGATGAAGATGACACAAATGAACCAGATACCGATGGTGATGGAATAGCGAATTATTTAGATACCGATTGTAATGATGGTGATGTTTCTTTAACTTTAAATATACTAAGTGCTAGTCCTGAGTTAAATTATGTTGCTTACGATGCTAGTAATGAACCTACTAATTCTGCGGACGGTTATTGGGATATTGAGTTACAACAAAGAAAACCATTATTTGAATTAAAACTAGGAAGATTTTCTTGTAGATATAAATATGAAGACGGTGAATATTCTAGTTTTGGACCTTGGTCTGAAATAGCTTTTTTACCTGGTCCATTTAATTATAATCACAAAAAAGGTTTTAATACAGGAATGACAAACACAATGAGGGAGTTAGTAATTAAAGACTTTATTCCTCATCAAAGAACAAAAGGGGCAGATGTTACAGCTGTTGATATACTATATAAAACAACAGACAATGCTAATTGTTATGTTGTAAAAACAGTTACTAGAAATAGAAATGGTGAATGGGATTTATTTACAACGTCATCACCGGAAGCTGTATCAACGGACTATATGTTTGGAGAATTTTCTTTAACAACAGAAATGATACATAAGGTACTACCGGAAAATCAATTAATGAGATCATGGGATAATGTACCAAAGAAAGCTTTAGGTCAAGAAATAGCAGCTAATAGACTGGTTTATAGTAACTACGAGCAGGGATATGAAATAGTAAATCCACTTGGGTTAATACAAAGTATATCAAGCGATGATACCGCTACAATGACTTCTCCTAAAAAGTCAATAAAAAGTATAAGGGATTATAAATTTGGAATGGTGTTTGGGGATGAATTTGGAAGAGAGACACCTGTAATAGCACCCGCTCATTTAATTCAAAATGAAGATGGCGTTCAAACTATTGTAGATGGAAGCGTTAGTGTTGATAAAAGTTATGCACCTAAAAGATCTAATTTTAAAATAGAGCAGGATTGGATAAATGGAGATGGTCCAGATGATTGGATTTCCTATATTAAATATTATATAAAAGAAACATCTAGTGAGTATTATAATCTAGTAATGGATAGATGGTATAACGCTGAAGATGGAAATATTTGGTTAAGTTTTATATCAGCTGACAGAAATAAATTAGATGAAGAAACCTACTTACTATTAAAAAACGAACACGGTAGTGATAGTGCTGTTACAGAAAGAGCTAGATACAAAATTCTAGCAATAGAAAGTGAAGCCCCTGAGTTTATAAAAGCAGACTCTAGAGTAATGGGTAGAGTTATACTTAGTACTTATTCTTGGGATTGGATGTTTAGTGAAGGTTATCCTAGTAATGCTACTGTATCAACGACACCAGCTCTTTTAATGGAAGAAACGGAGATTGAAATTTCTGATACTGCTTGGGATGGTTTTTTAGAAAATTATAAACCTTCTAGAGGTGATCTACAAGTAAGGGTTGTTGGTGTTGGTAGCGCCGGAACTGAGTTTAGTAGTAATAGATGGGAGACGGTAACATATTACAATCAGGGAGATGAAGAAGGTGACTCAGCTACAGTTATGTGGCAAAATCCTTTTGGACAAAAAGCTAATATGTATCAACTTTTTAGTGATTCTACTGGTCAAGAAGTTTTATCTGAATTAGTTTATTATTTAGAATTTAGAGAATTAGTTTATCTTGATAAAGCTGAGTTTGATGGTAAGTTTTTTGTTAAAATAGAAAAAGATGCTACACTAGAAAGTAAGGTGCTGTTGTTTTCGTCCGATGAGGCATATTGGGATAATCTCGCTACATATAACGTATCTTATATAGACAACCAACAATATAATCCATCAGAAACAAATTGCTTGTATTGTGATGACGAAGAAATGCCTAGAAGAAATTACAGGTGGCTTGATGATGATAGTGTTCCATCCACTGGTACAAGCGGTGAGAACCAAGGAGGTGAAAACGTTGCACCGTTAGATGACTTGTGGAGTGAATCATATGATTGTGAGTCTAGTAATGGAGAAGCTGATATCGGTGGTGTTTTTACGGAAGTTGAATCTAGTAGTGGTTCTTTTGCAGCTGCACACAAATCTGGGTGTTTTTCTTATGACGCTTTGTACCTAGGATTAGGATGTGCTGATAAAGATGGTATATCAGGTGGACCCATATCAACTGGTATAGTAGGGCAATATGCTGGCGTAGGTGATGACGATGTGATAGATGTGAACGGTGGTTACGGTGGAGTAAATAACCCTAAAAACGTCGTTAATAGAGCTGGTGAAACAAATAGATTTTGGCAGTGGTGGCATGATGAAGCTATGCTTTTTCTTGACTACGGTAATCCCAACACAAACGCTGCATTTATTGATGGTGCTAGAGCACATAAAGTTTTTGCTAATGAATCAAATTGGATCTGCGATGGTCCTAGAGATCCAGATACAGGTGACTGTATTGATGATCCAACAGCATACTCTAGTACAGGTAGACATCCGGGTCAGTATTACAAGTGTACTGGGTTAGATCAGGGACATTTATATAGAGAAATAAATAATAATTCAGAAAATATTGAATACGGTTCAACTGACGGACAGTTGGGTAGAATGATGATTTCTACTTTAGCAAACGGGGATAATTGGTTAAGTGGTTGGGGTGAACCTGGTGATCCCCAATGGAATATAAAAAATCTACTGACAACAAAAAATACGTTGTTTTCTTTCACGGATGATCCAGATGGTTTTGTATATCAAATAATAAGTGATCAAAATGGAGAAGCTAATGGATGGGATGATTTTACTGACATAAGAAGCCATGCTGAGCTGCCAGGTGCTACTGATAATACAGGAGACAACCAGCAGTGGACAAGTGACCCAACGCCACCAAATAATCAGGGTGATCCGGTAAACAGTATTGTATCTAATGAATACTTACAAGATTATGACAGTCCTTATGCGGTTGGTTGGCAACTTTATGGGGGACCAGGATTATCTTATATCTCGCCCCTTAGTAATGCAACAACATTTACTGATGACTTTTGTACCAATGAAGAACCATCTCCATTTGCTGATGAAGGCTATAGTACATTATACGCGATTGGGGGTGATCCCGGTATACCATCCCCACAGAATTTTTTTGGTGATTTTTTTTCTGGCCTGTATCCACAAAATTCACCTGGGTTTCCATTTTTTTGGTATATGCCAGGATGTCCATTTTATGGTAGAAATGAAGACTGGAATCATCTTAACTTTACAAACCACAATCCAACCCACCACAATCCTATTGGAAGTGATACGGAGATTCGCGTTGGAGGTCTTAGTGGTCAATACGGTAGTCCATCTGGATCATCTGTATTCGATGATAATATGTGTAAACCTTGTGGTACTATATCGAGCGAATTACCTATAAGGAGACCTTGGCATTGTAAAAGAACTGGGTTTAGAGTTGAGTTTAGAAAGTATAATAAAGAAACTTTAAGTTTAGAGGGCTCTGGAGCGAATAGAGGTAAACAAGGTGTTAATACGATGATTTGGGATCCAAGAGGAACAGTTTGCCATGATGGTAGAGAATCATTGAGAATATCATTTATACAAAGAATACAAGTTACAGGAGAGATTGTTGTTCCAATTTCTAATGCAGCTATATGGGAAACTGAACCTAAAGAAAATGTAGGTTTAGATATTTACTATGAAGCATCAAATGCTATACCAGTAAGATTAAATAGTGAAAATACATCTAACTTTGCTCCATACAACTCTAGTGTAACAATGAAAGAATGGGATAACATAAGCGGATCCTATGTTAATGTTGCTATGACAAACTCAGACCATCACGTTTATCACATAGGCTATACGCAAACTCACTCTATTGTTGGTATAAAATCAACAGATGATAACGGCGATGTGGATCTACATACTGATGATATTAAGGTTGGTGATTATATTGTTTTTAATCATCCAGATGGAACACAAACAATGGCACAAGTAGAATCTCACATGAACCCAGTCAATGCTAATGGAGATGATACTACACCAAGTAATGTAACAGAAACACTATTTAAAGAAGTTGGAACTAGTAATACTGATCGTACTGGTTACTATAAGTTAGATTCTCAAGTTTGGAAATTTCCAGTAGAATTATCTTGGCATAACTGCTGGTCATTTGGAAATGGCGTAGAATCAGATAGAATACGAGATGATTATAACGCTCCACAAATAGATAATGGAGTTAAAGTATCTACTACATTTTTAGATTACGGTAAAGAAAGAAGAGGTAGTGGGATGATATACTCTGGAATATACAACTCAACGGCCGGTGTTAATGATCTTAATGAATTTAACATGGCTGAAAAAATTACGAAAGATATAAACCCTTCTTATGGTTCAATTCAAGCACTAAAAACTAGAGACACTGATATTGTTGTGTTAACGGAAGATAAAACTTTAAAAATAACAACAAATAAAGATGCACTATATAACGCTGATGGAAACCCACAACTAATAGCATCCAACAGAGTTCTTGGTACAGCTGTTCCATTTAGTGGTAATTATGGAATATCTAACAATCCTGAATCATTAGCCTTTGATCAATACAGATTATACTTTACGGACATGCAGCGTGGTGCTGTTATGAGATTGTCTAGAGACGGATTAACTCCTATATCAGAAGTTGGTATGAAAACTTGGTTTAGAGAAAACTTAAAGAAAACAGATAACCTACTTGGAACCTTTGATATGGTAAATGGTGAGTATAATCTAACACTAGATTATAAAGAATCAGAAAGTTTAAAAGACACAACTATTTCTTTTAACGAAAGATCTAAAGGTTGGGTTAGCTTTAAATCATTTATTCCACAGGCTGGTGTTTCTATAGGTGGTAAATACTTAACCGCTATCTCAAAAGACATTGGTAACACTGGTAACTCGGGTAAAGAAAAGAAAGGTATATTTGAGCATTATGTTGATATAACCAAAACAGATTCTTCGGCTTTAAATTTTGGTGAAGTTATAAATAGAAATACTTTTTATGCAACACTTGCCAGCATTCAATGTGAAGGATCTATTTCTGGGAATTGCTCTGGAGTATCTAGGGTTAGTAGTTATTTTGGAGAATCTTCATTAACTGTTATGTTTAATGACGCACCAGATTTAGTTAAGTCATTTAAAGCTATAAATTACGAAGGATCCCAAGCAAAAACCGATAGCTTCACTGCTACACCAAATTTATTTACTGATTACGCAGGAAATCCATTTGGTAATCAAACAGATGGAGAATACTATAATTTATATAGTAAAAAAGGTTGGTATGTTAATAACATGATAACTGATTTATCTTTATCAGCAACTATTCCTGAGTTTATAGAAAAAGAAGGCAAGTGGTTTAATAGAATAAGTGGTGGAGAACGAAACACTATGACAAACATGGACTTAAATGAATTTAGTGTTCAAGGTTTAGCTCAAGGACCTGTTATAATAAATGAACCAACTCCTCCGCCGGCAGTAAAATTAAATATAAATAGCGATATGATTGATGACACAACAAATCCATTTTTACCACTAGCTGATAATAACGAATAAATAAAACATACCATGGCTCAAGAAGTAAATTATTATACGGAATACACATTAGTAAACGTTACTGGAACTGAAATTTGGGGTGCTCAAGATGTAGATGGTGATGGTGTTGGAGATGGCGGCACTTTACCATTGGAAATGAAAATACTCCCTGATCCAGATTACTATGTTACCGCTAGTATGTTTACAATGAAAGGCTACGAGCCTACGTCAATAGGTCCTGGTGGAGAAAGAATATGGGAGGATGAAGAAACCACTACAGATGTAAACGGAGACTCCGTGGTTGTTGATCTTGGAAATATAACAAAAGTTGAAATGATTGATACCACGAACACGGCCTCACCTTACGACCCAACTAACGTGTATTTTCCAGCTAGTTTAAATCCTCAAGATATGTGTTCTAGCAACATAGGAGTAAATCCTTACACTCCTGTTGGTTTACCTTTTGATACAGATATATGTGATGGTGGAAATACTACTGTTTTTGTAAATATAGTGGGAGATGGAATAATGTTAGGAAGCAATCCAATAGCATCAGGGGATATTATTGGAATTTTTAAATACGCGCTTGATGGTACGTATAAGTGTTATGGTTTTATTGTTTGGAATGATAATACTATGCCGCCAGCAGCAATTACAGTTTTTGGTTTAAATAGTTATAACACTATGGGTTTTAGCGAAGGAGATGAAATGCACGTGTTTGTAAAACAAGTAAGTGTTGATGGTGACATATTTAAAGTAGAACCGTCTTGGAATGATGGTGCTGGGTGGAGTAATGGTCTTGATGGATTTAACAGTGAACCGTATAGTTTTTTTAATATCATAGAATTTACTAATATCACTAATTGGTCACAAAATAACTTAATATTTGAAAATAACGCTGTTTCTGTAAAAGCGTGGTTAGAGCCTAATTACGTAATACAAAACATAGACACCGAATTAATATTAGACATAGATGGAGACGCAGTATTAATAGAGTCAAATGCAACTGATACTACTAATAATCCCGAACAAATAACAATAACCCTAGAAATGGCTTCATCTTCTTCGCGATCTGCATATGGTGCACCAGATAGCAATTGCATAGTACATGTATTTGCTAGAACTGGGTATGAGTATACTAGTGGTAGTCATACTATACCAGCACTACCTTGGAACAGTGGTGTAATGTTTGGTAATGACGTTTATGCTGAAGTAGTTAATATTCCTGAAACGGGTGTTAGTGGTAAAGCTTCTGTTACAATACAAACAACACCTGTTAATTCTGAAGGAAGAGTTGTTTCTGCTAAAAATCCAAGTTTTAATAATGGACATTTCGGTTTAGGTTATTTGTTTTGTTTTATTATAGAGCCACTAGAAGGTTATTCAATACACCAAGGAATGGTTTGCCCTGCTCACGCAACAGGAGGTCCAAATAATGTTTTAAGTTCAGATGATGAATACATTATGCAAACAAATCCAGACGCAGAAGATTATGTGCAAACTGGTACATACGGAGACTCTGGAGAACTTGGAACCATTCAGTCAATGAGTCAATGGCAAAATTGGCTTGATTACGAAATATACTTAGGATCTCCATTTAGTGTCATTCCAGAAAATGACGGAGAAACGCGTTGGTGGCCTGGTTTTAGTACTCAAGCAAGTGCTGTGCATATGACCGAAGAAGGAACGGGAGGATTACAACTTGAATGGGGTAGTAGTTTTTCTATTAGTCACCCACCTTGCATATCGCAAGGTACAGTAGTTGGAATGACAACTGAAGAATGGTGGAATACAGGGTTTTTTCCTATATACTACGAGTGGGGATCAGCACCTGGAACTTCTAATAATAGCTACAGTGGTGAAAGATATTTTAGGCCAATTTGGGCGGGATCAGTTTTAGGAGGTGCAGATTCAGGTTTATCGTTTTTAGCTTATGGTGGTAGTTTCAATCCTAATCACTCAACTTTAAATAATCCATATGGTTATTCTAGTAATCAGGGTAGACCTGTAATTATAAGCAATACAGCAAAACCACTTACAGCAGGAGGATCTGCGTGGCAGAGTAGGAATAATTACAGTGGGGTGTTGTCAAATTCATATCCTGATTTTTATACTAGTCCATACAGTAACTATGAGGATGTTTCTGATTTATCAACGTTTTCAACAGTTGATTTTTCAGGCAATTGTGTTGTAGTTGATTTGTCGAATAATTTAGATGACCTTCAATTATCTGTAAGTAATCTTAGTGAAATATTTTTAACTATAACGGGTGGCGCACAGCCAATAGAAGCATTAGCTATGCCGACGGGTGAATTTATGTTTACACTTGAAGAAGAATAAAATACAAAGATATGATAGATGAAATTTTAAAAAATAAAAGTATTTTAAGTATTACTCCTAATAAAGGTGTGAATATAGAAAAAGAAACAATAAACGCTGGAACACCAGAAGAAAAAACAAGATTTATTATATCAGGTAGATCCACGATAAATGAATCAACAGAAATTGGTGTAATTAAAATAAGTGCAGCTAAAAATAAAAGATTTTTAAAAGCACCTAGTGTAGTTAAGTCACCAAATCAAAATATAACCTTAAGTAGTAGTCTTAGATTAAAGCTTGATAGCATAGAAAGAGACTCTAATAATAGTGCAAATATATACAACTACAAGTTAATGTATACTAGTAAAGAAACTACCTCTAAGATAAATAGATTAAAATATACGCTGTCAAATAGAACTGTAAATGTAATTGATAGAGGTATACCTAGTATAAAAAAAGTTTCTTGTGGATCAAGTCATGTTAATAATAACGGTGAAAAAAGATACATAGTTATCCACGGTGATCCAAATGCTACGTTTAAAATAGCTATGCTTAGTGTTAGCGGCACATACAATGAGAGTATTGATGGAATAAATTTAATTAAAAAACAAAGAATTGGTATGTTAGCAAAAGATATACTAAACACTAGAATAGCTAATTCTACACTAACGAATGTTGGTATGATGGATGAGACAAGTATAATAGATGGTAAGATAGGTAGCAATGGAAGATTTTCATTTTCTCAACAGTTTCCTAAAGTAACTGATGCTGATTTAACTACAAATGGTTTAGGTGGTTACGTTTTACTTCTTTTGCCAACAAAATTAAAAACAAGCAGATTAAGAGGTTTTAATAAAAACGTTGATAACGCTTGGGACGGCTGGTATAGTAAGGGTTTTAGACAAACTTATATTGCTAAAACAACGCTAAGGGCAACAACAAATAACGTTCTGTATACTATAAATCAACAAGCTATACCTGGTGGGGCTTCTAGTCAAACATACGATAAAGTATATAGAGGAGTTTCTGGTTCTTCTAAAGGTAGCGTAAGAAGTGGAAAACACGGAGTGCATACTCATGGTTTAGAAATAACCTACATATTAAGAGCGCTTAGTAGTAGTCATTCTTTTTCAGCTTTAAAATCACTTTCGTACTCTAGTTCTGGTGGTACATCAGATTGGTCAAATACAAATAGAAAAACTAATGGAGGTTTACACTTAGAGTTTGAAAATATATCTGTAACTCTAAGTAATACTCAGGGTTGGTCAAATGATACAGCAACTATATCTTTTAACATAACAGCTAAAGACTGGGGAACCGAAGATAATATTGTTTCAATGGCGCTAAACACAATAGTTGGTTGTAGTTAATAACTTAATAATAATAATATGGCTAATGTAATTTTACAATTTGAATATCCAATTAATCAATCGTGTCAGGTTGGAGACTTACTTTATTATGTTGAGACTTTAAACGCGTCGTTTGGTGGGTTTATCGTTGGGAACAATAACAGCGAAATGATTGAACTAGGTCAAATAATACAAGTTTGTAACGGATCAATTGACATTAATACTCTTGTGTGTACAGAAGATTTAACACCGACTATTACTAGTATTTTATGTGATACAAACAATGGTATATATATACCTAATACTGGAGATAACTTTTTTTATTTTTTTGGCAAAGATAGGTCAACAAATGAAGCGTCTATAACGGGATATTATGGAGAGGTTACCTTTATGAATAATTCAACAAAAAAAGCGGAGTTGTTTATGACTGGCTGTGAAATTACAGAAAGCAGTAAATAATGAGCAAAAAATGTAACTATATAATAAGTAAATAATAAAAGAACAACACTATGGCTTTTAAACTAAAAGGATTTAATGCTGGCAAAGGAACTGGGTCGTATAAGAAACCACCACCTAATAAGCAAGCCACCCTACACAATACGCCAAGACCATATAGTATCTACGATGAAAGACGTGATGCTGGGCTTGATGTTTCTGATACTGCTAAATCTCCTGAGCAAAGAAGATGGGAAGTGGCTAATATGCAGGAAATGCCAGAAAGTGATTACGAAGGAATGAC
>TARA_R110002020_G_scaffold473192_1_pt1 | contig 13003 bp, 13 predicted proteins | sample TARA_R110002020 | Tara Oceans TARA_R110002020 (sample SAMEA4396489) | marine metagenome | biome: Westerlies Biome; feature: [MES] marine water layer (ENVO:01000295) within the mesopelagic zone...; material: water (ENVO:00002006), including particulate matter (ENVO:01000060) such...
TAACGGACCTTCGTGCAAGGCGCGGTGAATGACGTTAGAGAGCCCATTTTACCTGATGCTGCGTGCTGAACCAAAGACTGCAAATCTGTTATTGCGGTCTTTCAGGTCTGAAAGTCAGGACTGATGAGCGGTGACGGCCAGCGAGAACAAATCCGCTGGCCGCGTTTTGCGTTGCGACTTACATCATGCCGCCCATGTCAGGCATGTTGCTGCCGCCGGCCTTGGCTGGTTTGTCTGCGACCATCGCCTCCGTAGTGATCAAAAGCCCGGCAACTGACGCGGCATATTCCAACGCGATCCGCACGACTTTGGTCGGGTCAATGACACCAGCCTTGAGCATGTCACCGTATTGCTCTGATTGAGCATCATAGCCAAACGTCTTGCTGGCGTTCTCGATGATCTTGCCAGCGACGACCGACCCGTCAACACCGGCGTTTTCGGCGATCTGACGCAGCGGTGCCTGAAGCGCTTTGTGGATGATCGCGATGCCTGCAACCTGGTCTGCGTTGTCGCCCTTGAGCGCTTCAAGAACTTTGCCCGCATGTACCAATGCAACACCACCACCGGGCACAACGCCTTCCTGGACAGCGGCACGGGTCGCGTTCAGAGCATCATCGACGCGGTCTTTGCGCTCTTTCACTTCGATCTCGGTCGCTCCGCCGACTTTGATGACAGCAACGCCGCCCGCAAGTTTCGCGAGCCGTTCTTGCAGTTTCTCTTTGTCGTAATCCGACGTGGTCTCTTCGATCTGCGCACGGATCTGGGTCACACGGGTCGCGATCGCGGCCTTGTCACCCGCACCGTCAATGACCGTCGTTGTGTCTTTGGTGATCGCGATTTTCTTGGCGGCGCCAAGCATTTCCATCGTCACATTTTCCAGTTTGATCCCCAACTCTTCGGAAATCACCTGCCCGCCGGTCAGTGCGGCAAGGTCTTGCAGCATCGCTTTGCGGCGATCCCCAAAACCGGGGGCTTTAACGCCCGCAACTTTCAAGCCACCGCGCAGCTTGTTGACCACAAGTGTCGCCAGCGCCTCGCCTTCGATGTCTTCCGCGATGATCAGCAGTTGCTTGTCCGCTTGCATCACTGCCTCAAGCAAGGGCACCATCGGGGCCAAAGAAGACAGCTTTTTCTCATGCAGGAGAATGACGCAGTCTTCGAGGTTTGCCGTCATCTTGGCAGTATCCGTGACAAAGTACGGGCTGAGGTAGCCGCGATCAAACTGCATGCCTTCCACCACTTCGGTTTCGGTCTCAAGGCCCTTGTTTTCTTCGACGGTGATCACGCCCTCATTGCCAACTTTGGCCATGGCATCTGCGATTTGCTGGCCGATGGCAGCTTCGCCGTTGGCCGAAATGGTGCCGACTTTTGCAATCTCGGCAGTGTCGCCAACAGGACGGGACATGGCCTTTACTTCAGCGATCACAGCCACCACAGCCTTGTCGATCCCACGCTTGAGGTCCATCGGGTTCATGCCCGCAGCGACAGCCTTCATACCTTCTTTGACAATGGCTTGCGCCAGAACAGTCGCGGTTGTTGTGCCGTCGCCCGCTTCGTCGTTGGTGCGCGATGCAACGTCTTTGACCAGTTGCGCGCCCATGTTTTCAAACGGATCAGCCAGTTCAATTTCCTTGGCGACGGTCACGCCGTCCTTGGTGATGCGTGGTGCGCCATAGGATCTGTCGATGACCACGTTGCGGCCCTTGGGGCCGAGTGTGACCTTGACCGCATTGGCCAGCGTGTTGATGCCCTTGAGCATGCGGTCACGGGAGTCCGTGCCGAATTTGACGTCTTTTGCAGACATGTCGGTATTCCTAATTGAATGTGTGAAAAGATAGCGTTGTTCAGGCCATAATGCCCAGAATGTCGCTTTCCTTCATAATCATCAGCTCTTCGCCGTCGAGTTTGATTTCGGTGCCGGACCACTTGCCGAACAGAATTTTATCACCCGCTTTGACATCCATGGCGATGCGCGCACCCGCGTCATCTTTTGCGCCCGCGCCGACGGAGACAACCTCGCCTTCTTGTGGTTTTTCCTTGGCATTGTCGGGGATGATCAGACCGCCCGCAGTTTTTTCGTCGCCTTCGATGCGGCGCACAAGAACACGATCATGTAGAGGAATAAACGTCATGGAAATTCTCCTTTTCGAGATTTCCGGTAGGGGTGGCATGCGTAGAAACGCATTGGCACTCGCCACACCTGAGTGCCAATGTTTTTGAGATGGCTATCGCTGCAGGCCGCTGCAAGGGGCTGTAGAACTATATTTCATGGGGAGCAATTTCCTTGAAACCAGTGAAACAGCGGCGGGCCCTGGCGACTTACTTTACCTTCTTGCCCGCGATCGAAATCGCAGGCTTTCCAGCATTGGAATTAGCCGTTGCAGAGACTTTCGGCTTTTCCTGCTTTGGCTTTTTCGCTTCTTTGTTACTGTTTTTGCCTTTAGCCATGGTTTGTCCTTCCAGAATGCAGCGATCCGATGCCGTGATGGCAAAGCGAGGCTGCGCTACGCATCAAGCGTCTGGAGTGCAACGCGTGACGAATTCGATTGTTGATTTAGAGGCTCCGCTGCGGGTTTGTGCTCGCTTCATCCAACGCCCGTTGCTGACCGCGTGAAACTGTCGTGATCGGTGTGCCAAACATCGCGTTTGCAGCAGCGAAATCTTCGGGAGTGTCAATCGCGGTCCACTTCATGCCCGTGATGTCCAGCGCATGAAACGGAATGCCCTCAACCAACCGCGCATAGGCTGCTTCGTAATGCGCTCGTGCGTTGGCGGGGCTATCCATCATTTCTGTCAACTCGGCAAACAACAAACGCCCTGTGACTGCGCTGATTTTTTCGATGCCAATGGATTTACCAAGTGAGGTTGCAGGATCAACAGATTTGCCAATCTCGCTGACGCGCATTTCGTCATCTGCAATCACATTCGCCTTTTCATCCGCCAGCCCAATAGTGCGATCAATGCAAAGAAGGTTTGGTCGATCGTTATCTATCAGCGCCCGCAAGATCCTCGTCTCGAATACCACATCAGCGTCAAATTTTATGAACTCTGACGTGCCAACAGCCGATGAAGCCAGCATCAGGGAATACCCTGTGTTGGTATCGCGGTAGCGGTCATTGACCACATAGGTGACACGGATGCCGCGAAAGGTTTTGTCGATGAACTCTTTGACATCATCCGCACGGTGGCCAAGCACCACGACAAATTGGGACATCCCGCAGCTGAGGCAGTTGCGGATCATCCGTTCCAGAATAACTGATCCGCCTACGGGCAGCAGGCTTTTCGCGGTTTTGTCAGTCAGCGGGCTAAGGCGCGATCCGATGCCAGCCGCCAGAATAACGGCCATGGGTGCGCGCGTATTGTCATATTTCATAGGTTTGTCCTGACCGCATCAAGGATGCTCAAGGTAATTTCTGAATCGAAAGCTGTCGGTTTTACGTAACATTTGCGCCGAGTTGCCCTGCTTTGAACGTTCCTCAAAACAGCTAACTTTCGGCGAAGATCCACAGCATGGTCGTCAACTGGTGAAAGACTGGCGTGGCGGACAGTATGAAGATGAACACGTCTTTGTCGAAATCGAGGATCTTGCGTTGTTCCGTGACGAGCCGTTTAATATTCTCAGCGACACCATAGCCCAATCTGGCCAGGGGATCGCGTCTTTTTCGATCGGCCATCTTTTGTGGAGTGTGCGCGCTCAAGCGCAGTTTCGATCTCAATCTCGATATACGTGGATAGCCGCGCAGCCCGCAAAACACAATATCAATCAGCGCGAGAAGGACAGGCAGAACGCTCAGCGATTCCGCATATCCTCGAGGAAATGCGCTCAAACCCGCCATTGGCCCAATCGCGGCGAAAGCTCACTTTGTCCCGCAATGTGTGAATTCGCCCACCCCAAATGCTGCGCTGGACACGAATGCCGCAATGCGAAAATTGCGGTGCAGCGTCAGGCGATAGTGTGAAAGGCAGCAATGGGCCGTTCGCTTCACTTTGCAAAGCCCACTTCCTACGCATAGACGACGTTCGGTCCTTCGTTCAAACGACACAAGCGGACCAGAGGCAAACTGGGAAACTTGCGTCAGGTGCAGAACACCAGGAGCTTGTGGGTGCGTTTGGGCGCCCTGAATAATTTATAAAATTATATAAATATCGAATAGATAATAGTTAGAAGTGAGTGCGTGTGGGGCTCAGCGAGTAACAGGCTAATGCCGTCGGTATCACTCGATTTGCACACCCCTTCAATGCGCGCCCAGAAGGTTCGTGTGGCAGCGGGACGACACTTATATTCCCGCTTGTGATGAGTGCCTCGGTCATATGCCGCCCAGCCTGATTCATGAGCACGACGGCATGGGCACCTGGTGCCAAGGTTTGGGCGATTTCGCCGATATACAGGGTTATCGCAACAGCATTGAAAAGCCCCCTTTTTATACGCCTACAGCGCTTCGTCGTCTTGCGAATGGTAACGTGGCTGGTTGACCATTCATAAGCTGGACAGCGCCGCGCTAGTGAAGGTGGCCGATCTCATTGGGTTGATTGAGGGCGCACCGGCCTAGATCGCAGCACAATCTACTTGGGGGGTAAATTGGGGGGTGGCGAAAGCCGCCCCTCTCTTTTTGCCATATAAATAAGGGGTTTAAACCTGAAAAATGGTGCGGGTGAAGGGACTCGAACCCCCACGCCATAGGCGCCAGAACCTAAATCTGGTGCGTCTACCAATTCCGCCACACCCGCACAGGCTGAATCAGGGCTCGCCCCCAACCAGCTAGGCGTAACTAGCAAACCACAGTCAAAGTGGCGAGACAAAAAAACACGCGACATAAACATTATCTTGTCATATCGTACCTACAACCTGAGGCAGGTTAGTAAAACAGAGAGAGACGCCCATGAAACCGAATACGGTCGGGCGCGTTGGTGGTGAAAATCCACAAACGGGCCAATACGCGCCTTATGCATCCCGTGATACCGGGCTGTTGCAAGGCACCATGATACTGACGCTTGAAGGCGAGATGCCTGTCGAGTTTCTAAGTGTCGGGGACAAAGTCATCACACGCGACAGCGGCATCGCGCGGGTCGAGCATATTCAACGCACAAAACGCATGGTACACACCATCTCGCTGGCGGCAGGCTCGCTTGGCCATACGCGGCCGGAACGCGATGCAATTTTGGCTGGCGACCAGATGTGCCTGATCCGCGACTGGCGCGCGCAGGCCATGTTCAGCTCGGATCGGGCGTTGGTTGCGGCACGCACTCTGGTAGATGGCGAATTCATTCGCGATCTTGGCATGCAGGAACAGACGCTGATCCAGATCTTCTGCGATAGCCCGCATATTTTGTATGCAGAAGGGCTCGAAGTCAGCACCGCTGACGGCGCACGCGCCCGTGGTCAGGTGCTACACGCCGCCTAAATTCCCAACTGCCGGAAAACTTTCGGCAGTTCTTCGGGCAAATCCTCCGCAATCAGGCCGGGACCAAACGAGAGTGCGCACTCCTGATGCAGCCAAGCACCCAGCTTGGCTGCGCAAAATGCGTTCACCCGGCGCGCGAGCAGTCCCGTTATGAAGCCCGCCAGCACATCGCCTGCCCCCGCTGTTGCCAGCCAGGGGGCGGCGCGATCATACTGCGCTGCGCACAGCACTGCACGCCCGCTCGGCTCTGCGATCACGGTATCAGGCCCTTTCAGCAGCACGGTACAGCCCGCATCGCAAGCTGCATCGCGCACCGCATCGACCTTGGAATAATGCGGGCCCTGCTGGTGTATTGATTCGGCATGAGGCTTCTCTATGACTGCCATCTGATCTGCCTCTCGGGCCCTGCTGTCGTTCCCAAGGCAGGCAAGGTCCGCGCTTTGCTGTCCTTCGGGGTGCTTGGGAGTTCCCAGTTTTGCAGCGATATCAGGAAACAGCCGCGCAAACTCGCCGCCATGCGGGGTCAGTATGCAGCTCTCGTGCAGCAGATCCCGCAGCGCTCTGTCCTGTGCAATCAGCGTGAGCGCATCGGCATCAAGCACGCAAGCCCTGCGGGCCTCCAGCACAGCGCGTACCAGTTCCGCGTCCCGGGCACCTGTTCCCAATCCGGGTCCGATGCAGAGGGCATTTATCCGGCGGTCCTCAGCCAACACCGCCGCCAACGCGTCACCGTCCACCACTTTGCGCAGCATAATCGCATCGAGATGAATGGCATTCTCCATCACGGCAGAGGGCGGGCACCCCACCGTCACCAGCCCCGCGCCGATGCGCAGCGCGCCGCGTGCGGCCAGCCGCGCAGCGCCACCGCGCCCGACCCCGCCCGACATCACCAGCGCTGCACCATGGTCGTATTTATGGGCGTTGGCGTGTTTGGCCAGCACCGTATGCGGCGCCATTGTCGCAAAGGGTTTTCCCTGAACCAAATCGAGCGGGGGATGCAAGCTGAGGGCTGCCGCCCCGTCCTCTTCGCTGATGCGAAAGCTTCCCACTCCGATATCGCAAACCACAAGCTTGCCGCAGAGCGACGGACCATCCGCCAGAAAATGGCCGGGCTTGGGGCTGTCGAAGGTCACGGTCAGCGCGGCGTAGGGTGCAAGTGAGCTCAACGAACCCGGCTCAAGACACCCCAAAACCCACCCGCTGTCGGCATCAAGGCCGGACGGGACATCGACCGCAACCATGCGCGGCTGGTAGTACCCGTAATCCCCGTCACTGCCAGCCAGATGAGCCACCAAATCTCCCAACCCCCCGCTCAATGGACGGCTAAGGCCAATCCCGAAAAGAGCGTCTATATAATGCGTTACCTCACCTGAGCGCTTGCACTCGCGCAGGCTGGCCTGCGTCAATGACCGCACCGGATGTTCCGCGCGCCAGCGTGAATAATTGGTGGCAGCGTCCTGAGGCAGCTTGGCAGGGTCACCGTACAGATGCACATCCACCCGCCATCCCAGCACGTCCAGCAGACGCGCAATGACAAAACCGTCGCCGCCATTGTTGCCCGGCCCGCACAGCACCACCACATAGCCGGGTGCTGCTGCCCGCTCCGGCCAGTGGCCGAGAATCGCATCGACCACGCCCTGACCTGCCCGCTCCATCAGGGCCAACCCCGAGACATCGCCGGAGCGCATTGCGCGCTGTTCAAGCGCCCGCATTTGCTGCGCTGTCAAAAGCTCTGTCATGCCGCCCTGCCCATCGATTCACTTTCGTCTATAATTTAATCACGACGCCCATTTTGTAAGCTCTTATTCGCAATTTCCAGCCTAGCGCTTTGTACGCTCCCTGTCTCGTCTGGATTCCCCGCCACAGCGATGAAATCACTGCCAGGCATCATCCAGGGAGGTCCGCATGAAAAAGATCGAAGCGATCATTAAACCATTCAAGCTAGACGAGGTGAAGGAAGCCCTTCAGGACGTCGGCGTGCAGGGCCTTTCGGTGATCGAGGTCAAGGGCTTTGGCCGACAGAAGGGACATACCGAACTCTACCGTGGTGCGGAGTACGTGGTCGACTTTCTGCCAAAAGTTAAAGTGGAGATCGTTCTGGATGACGATCAGGTCGATGCTGCAATCGAAGCCATTGTAAACGCTGCAAAAACAGAGAAAATCGGGGATGGTAAGATCTTTGTTTCCTCCGTTGAGCAAACCATTCGCATCCGCACAGGTGAATCCGGCTCGGACGCGCTGTAACACCGCAACACACGCACAGACCAAAAAGTAAAAGGACAACGAGATGAACAACAAAGACCTGTTGAACCTGATCAAAGACGAGGACATCGACTACGTCGATATCCGCTTTACCGACACGCGCGGCAAATTGCAGCACGTCACTGTTGTGAGCGATCTGGTTGACGAAGACTTCCTCGAAGAAGGTTTCATGTTTGACGGCTCCTCGATTGCGGGCTGGAAGTCCATCGAAGCCTCCGACATGAAGCTGATGCCCGATTCCGAGAGCGCGTATATCGACCCTTTCTACGCGGAAAAAACCGTTTGCGTGCATTGCTCGGTTGTCGAGCCTGACACCGGCGAAAGCTATGAGCGCGATCCGCGCGGTACCGCAGAGAAAGCCGAAGCGTATCTGAAGTCCTCCGGCATCGGTGATGTGGCCTACTTCGGTCCCGAAGCGGAATTCTTCCTCTTTGATAACGTAAAATTCGCCAACACGATCAACAAAGTATCCTACGAAGTTGATGCATCCGACGCATCGTGGAACTCCGACACGGATTACGAGATGGGCAACATGGGCCACCGCCCGGGCCTCAAGGGCGGTTATTTCCCTGTGAACCCCGTTGACGAAGCACAAGACCTGCGCGCCGAAATGCTGAGCACCATGAAGCGCCTCGGCATGAAGGTCGACAAGCACCACCACGAAGTGGCGTCCTGCCAGCATGAGCTGGGCCTGCTGTTCGGCACGCTGACAACGCAAGCCGACGAGATCCAGAAATACAAATACGTTGTGCACAACGTGGCCCACGCCTACGGCAAATCGGCAACCTTCATGCCCAAGCCGATCTACGGTGACAACGGTTCCGGCATGCACGTGAACATGTCCATCTGGAAAGACGGCAAACCCCTGTTCGCAGGCGACAAATACGCCGACCTGTCACAGGAAGCGCTGTATTTCATCGGGGGTATCCTGACCCACGCGAAGTCGCTCAACGCCTTCACCAACCCGACCACAAACAGCTACAAGCGTTTGATCCCGGGCTTCGAGGCACCTGTTCTGCGCGCCTATTCCGCACGCAACCGCTCGGGCTGTGTTCGTATCCCATGGACAGAATCCCCCAAAGCAAAACGTGTAGAGGCCCGCTTCCCCGATCCGGCGGCAAACCCCTACCTGTGCTTCTCGGCGCTGCTGATGGCCGGCCTTGACGGTATCAAAAACAAAATCGATCCGGGCGAAGCCATGGACAAGAACCTCTACGATCTGCCCGCAGAAGAGCTGGCCGGCATCCCGACTGTATGTGGTTCCTTGCGCGAAGCGATGGACGAGCTTCAGAAGGATATGGACTACCTACTGGCCGGTGATGTGTTCACCAAGGACCAGATCCAGGGCTACATCGACCTGAAGATGGAAGAAGTGCACAAGTACGAGCACACACCCCACCCTGTCGAATTCGGCATGTACTACAGCTGCTGAGCCTTTCAGCGGCCTGCAATCAGGGGCGCCCTTCGGGGCGCCCCTTTTTCGTGCGGTGCGCGGGCATGCGCCCACCCCCATTGCGCGCCTTTACAAGGGGTTTGCAAGCCGGGGCCATTTTCGGTATTCTTTCGTTAACTTTGTTTAAGGATTTACCGATATGTTTTTTGCAAAAAAGCTCGCAGTTGCCAGTGTGTTTTCGGCCCTGCTTGCATCCCCTGTTCTGGCCGCGCAATGCGGCAACAACGCAGGCGGGTTCAATGCCTGGAAAACCGCCTTTGCGGCCGAGGCGCAGCGCGCGGGCGTCAAACAGCGCGGGTTGGACGCGTTGGCCAACGCCACCTATGCCACCGACACCATCCAGGCCGACCGCAACCAGAAGTCCTTCAAATACTCGCTGGAAAAATTTATGCAGGTGCGCGGTGCCGACACGATCATCAGCCAGGGCCGAAAGCGCAAAGCGCAGAACGCGGGTCTCTACAGCGCGCTTGAACAACAGTATGGCGTGCCTGCGGGTGTCCTGCTTGCCATCCACGGAATGGAAACCGGATTTGGCGGGTTCATGGGCAGCTCTCGGGTCGTCTCTGCGATCACCACGCTGGCCTATGACTGCCGTCGCTCGGACTTCTTCACCCCCCATGCCATTGGCGCGCTGATGCTGGTGGACCGCGGCTCGATCACCTCCGACACCAAGGGTGCCAAACATGGCGAGCTGGGCCACACCCAGTTCCTGCCCGGCAACGCGCTGCGCTACGGCGTGGACGGCAACGGCGACGGGCGTGTGGACCTCTACAACCAGACCGATGCGATGACCTCCACCGCCAATTTCCTGCGCAAGAAAGGCTGGAAGCCCGGTCAGGGATACCAGCAGGGCCAGCCCAACTTTGCCGTGATCAAGCAGTGGAACGCGGCAACGGTGTACCAGCAGGCCATCGCCATCATGGGTGCCAAGATCGACGGCTAGTCCCCCGCACTACCAAAATGCCACAGACCCCGGCCCGCAAGGCGCCGGGGTCTTGCTTTGCGCGGTGCGCAGCCCTATTTGCTGCCCAAGGGTCAGGCCCCTGCCGTCCGCAAACTGGTGAAGTCCTGAATTCAATCTATCTGTCCTTTACCACACCGATACGTGGTTCACAGGCAATGCGGACCCCTCTGACATGCGTAATTGGAGTGATAGACATGACACAGATCCCTTCCCGCGACACGCTCAAGGCACAGGCCAAGCGGCTGCGCGCGGATATGAAAACCAAAGGTAATGAGATGACTCATGCAGCGGCGCTGGAAACAGTGGCGCACCAATGGGGCATGCGCGACTGGAACACGCTGGCCGCAAAGGCGGATGTGCAGGCGGTGCAATGGCATCCGGGACAGCGGGTGTCCGGGCGCTATCTGGGGCATCCGTTTCGGGGTGTGCTCAAGGCGGCAGCGCTTGCATCCTCGGGCTATTGGACACTGACCGTGCGGTTCGATGTGCCCGTGGATGTGGTCGAATCGCAGCATTTCACCTCCCTGCGCCAGCAGGTGAACGCGACGGTGAATGCCGCCGGTGAATCGCCACAAAAGACGTCAAACGGGCAGCCGCATCTGGTGATCGGGCCGGAGTAATGCGCGCGGCTAGGTGCGCACCACGAAGGTGTGGATCGAGAACACCACCGCATCGCTCAGCGGCATCCGCACCACGCACTGACGTTCGGAGCGGATGAAGGGTGCCGCGTCCCTGTCCGGAGAAATCCGGCGGGGCGCGGTGGCCGATCGGGGTTGGTGCAGCTCGGGGTCATCATACCACAGCCGGTTGAACCGCCACAAAGGCCGCCCCGCCCGTACGCCGTCAAACAAGCGCTGCACGCGGCGGGCAAGGTTCTCGTCGTACTCATCGACCGGTTCGTGAATGCCCACCAGCGGCTTGCCCGCCTTCTCTGCCAGCCGCCAACTGGCCGGAAAGCACAATACAGCACCTGCCAGCACATGCTCCGCGCCGTGTTTCATCAGGATGCAGATGTCTTCCTGTACCAGCTGGCCCAGCGTGAGCAGCGGTGCCGCGCGGTCGATCTCTACGCGCCGCCCGTCGGGGCAGATCACATGGGAATCCGTGACCGCAAAGCCCAGCGCGGGCAGCAGCGCCAGCGCCTGATCCAGCACCTCCGCCGCCGCCTCCTGCGCTGCCGGGTCCATCCACAGCACATCCTCGCGTTGCTCACGCAGCAACGTCAGGCGGCGCTGCATCTGCGCGGCGTAGGCGTCATCCACCCGCAGCCAGTCATCGGCGGCAGCGGGGCCCATGCCGGGCAACCCCGTCTCCGCCAGCATCTCCGGCGGCAGGGAGTTTTGGGTGATGGTGGCCATGACTGCCCTAGTCTTCAATCATATCCACCCGCGTGGCGTGGCGTCCGCCCTCGAACGCGGCGTCCAGAAACGCATCGACGATATCCAGAGCCAGCCCCGCACCCACCACACGCGCGCCCAGCGACAGCATGTTGGCGTTGTTGTGCTGCCGGATCATGCGGGCCGAGAACGTGTCCGAGCATACACCGCAGCGGATGCCAGCCACCTTGTTCGCCGCCATCATGATGCCCTGCCCCGTCCCACAGACAATCACCCCCAGATCTGCGGCACCCGAAGCGACCATTTCAGCCGCCGCGCGCCCGTGTTTAGGATAATCCGTGCTCTCGGCGGTTGCAGGGCCGATGTCACTCACCTCATAACCGCGCTGCGCGATATGTGCGGCAATGCTCTGCCGCAGTGGAATATCGGCGTGGTCGCTCGAAATCACGATATGTTTTTTGTCGGTCATGGGTTCACTCACTCTTCTTTCAATTGCACGGGCAGCACCTACTGGCCCAGCGCCTGCCCCAGATCATCCATCAGATCGCCCGCATCCTCGATCCCAACAGAGAGGCGCAGCAGCCCTTCGGGGATGCCCGTGTGCGGCTCGATGGTGTGGCGATGCTCGACAAGGCTCTCGACCCCGCCCAGCGATGTGGCGCGGTGGAAGAGCGCCAAGCGCCCTACCGCAGCGAGGGCCGCAGGCGCGCCGCCCTTCACGACGAAAGACAGCAGCGGGCCAAAGCCCCCCGTCATCTGCGCGCAGGCCAGATCATGTCCCGAATGGCTGGGCAGACCGGGATACAGCACTGCCTCCACTGCCGGATGATCGCTGAGGTATTCCGCCAGCTTCTGCGCGTTCTGCGACATCCGCTCCATCCGCAGGGGCAGCGTGCGCATGCCGCGCAGCAACAACCACGCCTCGAACGGGCCCAGCACAGCGCCTGCCATGTCACGGTCCGCGCGGATCGCCTGCCAGATGTCACTGCCTGCATCCTTTACGGCCAATGCACCGGCCAGCACATCGGAGTGGCCGTTCAACCCCTTGGTGGCCGAATGCATCACGATATCCGCACCAAAGGACAGCGCCCGCGTCAGCACCGGCGATGAGGTCGTCATATCCGCCACCAGCAGCCCGCCGTGGGCGTGAACAGCCTGCGCGCAGGCCGAGATATCGACGATGCGCAGCCACGGGTTCGAAGGCGTCTCGATCCATGCGATGGCGGGTTTATGGGTCGCGCAAGCGGCGGTGAAGGCGTCGGTATCGGCGGCCTCGACCTCATGCAACGCTATGTCGCGGCGGCTGCAAAAGCTGCGAATCCATGCGGTTGTGCCCCAGTAGATCTGGCTCTGGACCAGCACGCTGGCCCCTGCGGGCAGGGTGCGGAAGATTGCGGCGACCGCTGCCATGCCAGAGGGAAACACCATCGCCTCCGCTGCCCCTTCCAGCTGTGCCAGAACACCCTCGGCCATCCGGCCATTGGGCGCGTGGCTGCGCGAATAGACGTTGCCATCCACCGCTGGAACATAATCAGCATCGCGCACGAATGTGGTGGCGGGATGGATCGGCGGGACAACTCCGCCG
>TARA_R110002020_G_scaffold100898_2_pt1 | contig 13002 bp, 20 predicted proteins | sample TARA_R110002020 | Tara Oceans TARA_R110002020 (sample SAMEA4396489) | marine metagenome | biome: Westerlies Biome; feature: [MES] marine water layer (ENVO:01000295) within the mesopelagic zone...; material: water (ENVO:00002006), including particulate matter (ENVO:01000060) such...
TGGTAAAATAACAGAAGTTGATATAAATAAAATACAAGTATCAAATATAAAAGACACGGGTGACTATGACCAATTAAAATTAATGAGCCTAAACCGTGGGACGAGTGTAGAAAATTTAATTCAATTCTATAACCTAGATATTAAAAATTTTTATAATTTAGATTAGATATAATAATATTAATAATTATATATAATGCCTCTCCAGTTAAAAAAATCAAACCGTAAAGATAAAAAATATATGGTAGTAGGTGACAATAGAACAATACATTTTGGTCAAGCAAACGCACGTGACTTCACAAGGGTTTCAAACCCCAAGTCTCGCTTCTACCTTACCGACGAGGAAGAAAGAAATAAAGTTAAACGTGCTTACAGGTCAAGGCATAGGAAGGATAATTTAGAAAATCCATACAGTCCTGGTGCTTTATCCTGGTGGCTATTATGGAATAAACCTACACTACAAGCCTCACTGAGGGATTATAAAAAACGTTTTGGAATTACTATTAATATGTAAGTAAAAATATTAAATTACAATATGAAACTAAACATTTAGCTTTGGAACTAAAAACTACTAGCATTTGTGTTTTAAAAAAGGTTCCAGGGGATAGAAGTCTTATTAATTAAACATTTAAAAAAATAAACCTTACCTTTACCTAGCGCATATTTTTTGTTGCCAAAATGTAGCATTTATGAAGCATTTTTTACCATTTGTCTCCACTACATAAATAGCTTTTTTTTATAATAAAAAAAAAATAGCTACTTACATATATCACCCGCATATTTTTATGAGCATTTTTGGCAACGCTCTAAAATATGTAAAAACAAGAATTTTATATATAAATGAGGAACATTCTTGGAAAATTCTGGGAAAATCCTGGAAAATGGCTTATATATATATAAATTCATTTAGATTTATATATAGTTATTAAAAGTAAAATACTCTAAGGAAAAAAAATATAAAAATGTCCAATTTCAAAAATTTTAAAAATATCTTTTAATAACTATATATAAATCTAAATGATACTTTTTGTTTATATATAAATAAAATTGGTTTAAATAAAGTATAACTAATATATATGTAAATGCCAAAAGGTGTGCCCAATGTATTAAAAACCCACGAGGAACGTCAGGTTGCTAGGTCAAGAGCACAGCTAAGATACTACCATAAAACCCATAAACATAAACAAAAAAAACAGGTTATGAGTATTTCCTGTCCTTGCGGAGGTCGCCACCTAAACACATCAAGTGCTATTTATAATCATAAACACACCCAACTTCATAACAATTATATTTATTTAACAGAAACATTACCTGAGTTATATAAGAAACTCAACCCAAGCCTGACCGATGAGGAAATACAAAATAAAATATTTAATTTTTATAAGAAGGAACACGCTCACACCAACGCATCAAAATTTGTTGCTAATGACAAATTAGAAGCTATTTTAAATAGAAAAATAAAAAAAAAATTGAATTCAAATATTAAGCAAAATGAGGAACCAAAGAATGCCCAAGAAAAACAAGAAACAGAATAAAAAAAAAGAAGAGGAGGTTAGGTGTGGTGGTTGCGATAGGTATATAACAGAGGACGGTTGTGATTGTAATATTGGGCATTGTAATATATGTGGAGAGGCTGACAATTTATATAATTTATACCACCCTTACCAATATGACGACGAGCTTTATACTATGACCCCATATAATGAGCGTTGTCAAGATTACCTATGTCAAAATTGCCGATGAGTTATTAATATTTAAAATATAATAATTATATATATTAATGGCTGTAACCGACGAAGAAGCTCAACGTTATATTGATAAGATGACTAAAAAATATCCTGACAGTAACCTCACTGGCGACGTTATGGAATGGACAAGTGAAAGTGATAGGGGCAACGATAGTGATGATAGTTATGATATTATGGATTTTAGTGGAATAGAAAAAAATAGAATAGTGACGGTTAATGAACAAATTATGAATGAAAAAAAAGAAAAAGAAAAGGAAGCTAAAAAACAACAAAAGAAAAAAATGACAGAGCGTCAAGAAAAGGGATTAGCAAGAGCTAGGGCGAAGCGTTTAGAAAATAAAAAAAAACGTGACGAGGAGTTAGCAAAGGAAAACGAGCAACAGGAACAACAATTTAAGGAAAAGAAAAATGCTAAAATATTAAAAAAGGCAAAGGAAATTAAGAGAAGGGAAATCCTGGCGGAGGCTGAGCTTGCCTTGTCAAGCGAGGACGACCTTGACGATGAGGACGTATTACAAGTCAAAAGAGTTGTGAAACAGCGGAAAACAAGAAAGCCACGAGCTAAAAAGGAGCCAGTAGTAGAACAACCTCAATTTGTTTTTTATTAATTATAATTGTATATATTATATATGGGTTATTTATATATGTCAAGGTCAATGTCAGGAATTGACAATGATGTCAAAGAAAATACAATTAATACATTTACCAAGTTAAATACTTTTAATAACGTAGCTCCAAAAACAGGAGTAGCACCGACATCAAATGATGATATTGCTAATAAACTTTATGTTGATAATACATCAGGTGGAAGCGATAATACTCATATACAATCGCTAGCATTTAATACGACAACTGGTTCTTTTTCTTTAACACAGGGAACAAGTGGAACGCCAACTACACCAATTACAACAAGTTTAGATGGGAGATACGCACAATTAGCAGCTAGCAATAATTATACAGGCTCCATAAATACTTTTACTGGTGAGGTTACTTCAAACAATTTTATTATAGGGGCAAACCTTAAAACAATAAATGGAATAAACGGGACAGGACAAGTTGAGTCAAAATCATTACTTACGGACACAGCAACGATTAATAATTTGACAGCAGTTAATCCTGTGGTTTGTCAATCCGCAACAACATCGGCTGGACAACTCACACGTAAGGATTATGTTGATGATGCTTTTACTACTTTAAAAACTGGTAGTAGCACTTTTAGTGGCAATAATTTTTATACTGGAACAGCAACATTTGAAGGAAATACCACATTTAATATATTACGACCAACCTCAACAATAACAGGCAGTAATATAGCTGCTGGTGATTTTATAACAAGAAGAGATGGCGATTCTTTATATCCTGACATTAATGATGTAGCAATAAAAAATGCTACTAATGCTTTTACTGGTTCAAATACATTTAATACAACACGACCAACTTCGTTATTAGACCCATCTGTTGATGCTCCCGATGGCAGTGATTTTATAACAAAAAATGACGGAGATTCTTTATATTCAAACAATTCAGGAGTTGCCTTATTAGCAGCAAATAATACTTTTACTGGAACTAATACATTTGAAACAAATAGTTTTACTATTACAGCAGGAACGTCTGGAGATTGTGTTTTGACACTGGAAGCAGACACTGATAATAGTGATGAAAATGATAATCCACGAATTGATTTTTTCCAAGACGGAGGTATTCTTAAAGGTGCTGTGGGATTTAATTTAGGTGTAAGTGGGACGGTTAATAACCATTTACAAATAGCAACAACAGGTGCTGGTGATTGTGCTTTGATTTTTGCTGTTGGTGGTTCAGGTAATATAAACCAGGCAACAGAAAAAATTAGGATTACTACTTCAGCAATTGAGGTTAATGAAGCACTTAATAATAATGATACAGTTCATAATTACGGCACAGTTTATACACAGGGTGATTTTTTTGTTACTAAAAATATGCCCATAGGTGGTAATGCTACTGATTTTGCTGGACAAATAAGGTTTTCTAGTGCTAATGGTTATACTGGACATAATAGGTATCAAGGGTGGCAGACAAGCGACCACTGGCGACAAGATACAATAGTTAGAAATTTCGTTGGAACAAGGTCAGGTAAGGCACAAAATAACCCACCATATTTTGAATGTTTTGGAAAAATATATGCGACGGGTTATGTCAATACCAGTAGTGACGACAGAATAAAATATAATGAAACAGACCTTTCTAATTCAATAGAAATATTAAACCAATTAAAACCACAGAAATACGAAAAAATAATTTGTCACTTAAATCAAGATGACAAAGACTGGATTCCAAGTGATGCGTCTTGGAATAGTATAAAAAATGAAACTGATGCTTCAGGTGACAGGTTATTTAATTATATAGAAGAAATAGGATTAATAGCACAAGAGGTTAAAAAAATACCTGAATTAGCATTTTGTGTTGAGGGTGAGGGATATGATGAAGATGGAAAAGAAACACCTTTAAGATTAAATTATGGTAATATATTCTGTCTTATGATTCAGGCGGTAAAAGATTTAGCACAAGAAAACCAGCAACTCAAAGATGACATAGCATTAATAAAATCTCATCTTAATCTATAATGGATAATAAAAATAATAAACCAGCAACTCATAATAAGGATAATAAAAAAGCGTGGGACGAGTATAATAAGGTGTTACGTGAATTAGTTTATATGCCAATATTAGATAGTAGAGGTAATTTTATTGAAATAGCATTTCCAATAAAACCGTCAAGCCGAAAATAATATAATATTATAATATAATGCCAGTTAGAAGAAAGACAAAACCAAAACAAAAACAAAAACAAAAACAATCGCAACGTCAAGTAGTAAATATTAATTTAGGAAAAGTAAAACGTGTAAGACGTGGCGTTCCTCGTCAATCAGCACGCCCAGCCACCTCACGTGTATTAAATCCGTTCGCCGATATGGTTGCTCCGCAATATATTAACCCTATTGTTGTTCCACCTATGTTCGGTCAGCCAATTAAAACGCAACCCAATCAATTAGTGTTTGGTGTAAATAATCAGCCAGACATTTATAGAAACACAACCCAAGCCTCACGCCCCTCAGGTCAATTGTTACGTGGTGGCAACCCAATTAGTGTAGAAGAAAAATCAGCGGAACGCCGTGCCTCAGTAGCAAGGCTGGAAAGAGCATTTGGTGACTTAGCCCCTCAACGTGAGCCTGTTGGTTTAAAACCACGCTCACGCCAAGCAGCTATGGAATCAGTTGCTGAAAGTCCGTTCGCACGTAGAGGTTTTGTTGTAGGTGAAAGCGGAGCAGCTGAAATCCCGCCACCACCTGAATTAAGAAGGGGTGACGCAACCTCCTCATTAGGAAGCAACTTCCCCACGCCTCTCAATGAACCATATATGTCACGTGGTTTATCAAATGTATCAACCAGCACAGCTGACCCTTTTATGTAAAATATAATTAAATATAATATATTAGTTTAATATAATGGATAATACAATTATTGACCAAATTACAAAAGAAGCAAGCAAGCCATTAGAATATATTAGTTTAGAAACAATTGTTAGAGAGGTGCCATTACTTACGTATGAAACCCCATTAACCTACCACCTATATATTAATTATAATAAGAACATACTCACGGACGAGGAAATAAGAAAATGTATGACTACGATTAAAACGTTACAAGAACGAAAGACCAAAATAAATAATAAACAAGCGGAATATATGGATAAGAATGGTTGCGAACCCAAAGTAATAGACTTAGCAAAAGTCATAGAAACCGAAGAATAATATAATATTATATATAATGGCAACCTCAAAAATATTAACAGAAACAAAATTAATAGCATTAAATTCTAAATCAGGTAAGATATTAAACAATACTAAAAAAAGTCGTGTCTTGTTTGATTTCGCCAAAATAACAGATAAAAGTGCTGACATACTGTATATGAATGTAGCAGTCAAGTCAGCTGAAATACCTTCTAGTTTTTATAATATAACAGAACATAATAACGTTTTAGATGTTAAGTTGATTGGTATTAATGACTACGCAATTACAATTCCAGTTAGTAATTATAATGCTACTACCTTTATAGATACATTTGTGGCTCTGTTCTTATCTACAACGTCCAAGAATATAACTATGACCTTTAATGAAAATTCAGGAAAGTTTAATATTACACCAGTTGAGAACTTTGATTTAATAATTGAAAATACCTCTACGTTAAATACTTTAGGAGTTGGAACATTAAACTCGTCAAGTATAGTTCCACAAACATTTAGTTATGGTCAATCAGCCAATAATGATATGAAATTTCCAGCCAATTTTTTAGGCTCCTTACAGGTGAAGGTATTAAGCGAAAAACTTGCTGGAACAAATATGGATAGTGTAGGATTAAAAACAAGCACATTAATAGACACCTTTGGTATAACCGCACCCTTTGGCGGTTTAACAGTGTATAATAGTTTAGGACGTGAGTGTTCTATTAAGACAAACAGAATTGAGGAAATTGATATTGAATTAAAAAATGAAGATGACTATTTTATTGATTTTAATAATAGTGATTGGTGTATTACTTTAATTGTAAATATATTTAGACAAGTTGAGCTTCCGCCACTTGATATTGGAACAGGGTTTAGCTCAATAGTAGTAAATGACAAATATGAAAGATTTAAGAAAGCTGGAGAGGTTAAAAAATTACCTAGCACAAAAAAACAATTAGAAGATTTAGATTTAGATGAGGATAATATTTTGTTTGAATAAAATATTTATATAAAAATTATTATAATTTTATATAATATAAATGGCTGCCCTACCAAAAGAAGTGATGTATAATAAGCCAATGGCTTCGTTGCCTGCGGACACACAATGCTTGAATGTTATTGTTCGCCCCAGTAACAACCAAACGGCAAATGCTGGAGGTGACATAATTCAATTTGACCTGCCCTCCCATTCGTTTTTAGTCCCAAGCTCTATGACTTTAAGGGGCGTTATTAACCACAAGCCAAGTGCTGATGGTAAAGCTGACGCTATTTTTGGTGTTCCAGGAGCGTCGTGGATACAACGCCTGGAAACCATTGTTGGAGGCAATTTAATTGAGTCAATCAATGGATACAACAAGCTCTACAATATGATTGGAATGACCAAGCTCTCGGTTGATGAAAAAATATCCCTTGCTACTGAGCTTTGTATTGGCGGAAGTGACACTGCTAAAGAAACTGCTATTAGCACAAATGACGCTATGGGTCGTCTGCTTCTTAAATCCAATGCTGCTACAAACGCCTACCCTTTTGCCATACCTCTTGGCTGCCTCCTCGCCTCGTGCGGTGAGTTAGTGCCTCTTGGTCTTATGGGTGGTGTAAGAATTCAGCTGACTACTGCTGCTATTAGCTCGTTTATTGAGGTTGAAACTGCTACGCCTGCGGTATTTAACGTAACCAATATGGAGCTAAACTTTGACCTTGTGTCCTTCGGTGCTGCGATGGACGGTGTTGTTGCTTCTATGGCTGATAGTGAGGGTAACCTCGTCCTCAAGTCGCAGGGGTGGAACTTAAATGACATTGCCACTACTACCGCTGCCAACTCGGCACAAGACCTTATATTTAATACTCGTCTGTCTTCTATTAAATCCCTTGTCTATCAGGGTGGGCCAGGCTTCTACACCAATGATGCTTCAAAAATTCCTGATATGTGTGCTCCGCAAATTCAGGGGCCAACTGGAACCACGCAATTCTTCGTGGCTTCAACACCTTATCCTCCTACCCCCCTCCGTGAGGCGAACACGGCTGCTGTAAAAAGTGAATTAAGACAAGCATTCGGCGAATTACACGATGTCTATTCTACCAAAGCCTCTATTCAACCTACAGCTTGGAACGGACCCACTACATTACTTGGTGCTACTATCGCCAATATTGTTGCTACTGACCCACCTTCTCATTTCGTCGGTGTCAATACTGAGAAGCTCTCAACCAACGCTGTTATGTTGAGCGGTGTCTCTTCCCAACTGTCCCCCATTAACGTAAGACTTATCCCCAGTGTTGCCAGTAACGCCTCCTTCACCAGCACTCTCTACGCTTGTTATGACGCCATCGTGGCTATTAACGTCCCTACTCGCACGATAGCCGTAAGAGTTTAATTAATTAAATTATATTTTTTGCGTGCTTCTATATAGGCATTTCTTGCGTCCTCCTCTGTGTGGTAAGACCCTATCCATTTATTTATACAATTAATTTGTATTCTTACTTGATATAAATTGTCCCTTTTATTCCAATAATAACCTTTAATGTTTTTTTTATTTAGTTGGTTTTGGCTGTTTGTAGCAACACGTAAATTATTAATATTATTATTTAATGAGTTTCGGTCAATATGGTCAATCATATTTAAACTACTACTATCTTCTATATTCCAATCGTTATTACAACATTTATAAACTACTCTATGGTAATAATAGCGTTTTTTATTAAGACTTATAATTCTATAACCACCTTTATTTATATAACCTTTGACCTCTCTCCAACCAGTAGTTTTATAAAATCTAAATAAATTATTGTCGGTATATAAAATATTAGCTTCATTTAAAATACAAGACATTTAGAATAGTTTAATTTCATTTAATTAATTCAATTTTATTTTATAACACTATTATAACTATGGAAATAGAAGTATTAAAAAAACCAAAAATCGTTCCTCCTGAAATGGTCTGCGACAAGCCACTCGCAAAAAAATTAGACAACTTTGAATTAACGTCATACCTCAACAGTCACTCAACTAATTTATTATTGGGCAAACCAAAATCAGGCAAGTCCTCTCTAATGTGGTCGTTTTTAAAATCGCCAAAAATATTAAACAAGGTATTTAATAATGTATATTTATTTCAGCCCTCACACTCAAGGGCGAGTATAAAAAATGACATATTCAAGAAGCATCCAAAGGACAAGAAATTTGATGAATTAACATTTGATAATTTTATGGAAGTAATAGAAAGGATTAAGGCTACTGACAAAAAAGAAAACAATTGTATAATATTTGATGATATGTCAGCATATTTAAAAAATAAACAAACATTACAACTATTTAAGGAATTAATTTTTAATCGCAGACATTTAAGATGTAGTATATATTTTTTAAACCAAACTTTTTTTAGTGTGCCAAAAGAGCTTCGTCGTTTGTTTTCCAATATGTTTATATTTAAATGTTCCAAAAATGAAATGAATAATGTATTTGAGGAGGTTGTAGAAGATGATAATATTAAGAAGTTATTACCTTCTATAATGAGGGTAGTATATGACAAACCCTATCAATTTCTATTTATAAATTTAGATAATCAAAAATTTTATAAAGGGTTTGATAGGATTAAATTTAAGTGTGAATAAATATTTTCATTTATAATTATATATGAGTTTATTTAACAAAGGTTTTTCATTTAACCCAGTCAGGACGTTATTTAACAAAGCCGTAGGTGGTGGTCGTAGTTTTTTTAACAAGGGTGTTGGTGCCTCTCGTCAGTTGAGTTCGGCATTAGGTCAGGGGTCAAGGTTTTTAGCTGATGTATCTCGTGAAGGTGACAAGGCATTATCGTCCCCTGAGGTAAATAAGTTGGCTCGTCAGCTTGGAGCTGGTGGTCTGCTTGGTTCGGCAAGGGGTTTAACAGGCGGAGCTTCAACAGGTTCGTCTTTATTAGGTGCTGCTTCGTTGGCTACAAACCCAGCCACGTATTCGGGGCAAAGTCCAGTGTCTGCTGCTTCGTCGGCTATTGAAAGGGCACGGAGTTTAGGAGGTCAAACAAAAAAGTTGTTTATGTAATTTAAAATATGTATAATTAATATAATGAAAGAATACACTATATTAATTGGAAGCGACACTAAAACAGCTGGAACAAATAGCAATGATTTAACATATAATTTTAATTGGTCTATTATTCCTGAGGGGGAATATGAATTATCATTTAATTTTTTAAGTGAGCCAAAACAAATGACAGGCACAGCAATTACGGACGCAACCCAAGCCGTTATGGTTAGTGTAAATGTTCCACTGTCGGGCGAACGTTATAAAACAACAACCACTGGTAATGCCTCATCGTCAAGTGTAATAGGTTTAATTCAAATGGTCGGTGTTGATGGGTTTGTTGATACAGCTACGGATTATGCTATTAGGCAGTGGAAATCATTGCCTGACAACCCACCTATAAAATTAAAAGGAAGCCCACAGGGTAATACTATTAAAGTGGAGTTGTTACAAAATGACGAATCATTAGCAGCTCACTACCCAACTAAATATCAAATGGTTTTAAAATTAAGACATATTTGTTAATTATATTTATTTAATATAAATGAAAGACTATTCTATTTTAGTTAGTAGCAGTTCAAAAATTAGTGGAAGTGACGCAAGCGATTTTACATATAGGTTTGATTGGTCATTATTTGGTGAAGGTGAATATGATTTATCATTTGTTTTTGTATCCTCTCCAAAAAAAATGACTGGCTCAGGTATAATAAATCCCGACCAAGCTGTAAAAGTAGATTTAGTAGTTCCGTTTTCAAGCGATAGGTATATGACAACCACAACAGGTAATGCCTCAACAACAAATGTAATTGGTTTAATTCAAATGGTCGGCGTTGATGGGTTTGTTGATACAACAACTGATTATGCTATTAGGCAATGGAAATCATTACCTGACAATCACACTATACGTTTATATGGTCGCCCTATGGGAAATGAATTCCGTGTCAGGTTGTTACAAAACAATAATTCTTTGGCAGGACATTTTCCAGCAAGTTATACTTTAATGTTGAAATTGACAAAAGTTAGATAATATGTTTATATAATATATGAATAAAACTAGTATTGATGAAATTATAAACGACTGTAAAAGTAAGCGTGACGCAGTTAGTTCAGCTCATCAGCAATTAAAAAAAGACAGCGACTTTTGGAATCAGGCTATTATTTTGCTTGCCCTCATTACTGGGGGTATTGAATCAATAAAAATGAAATTAAAATTAGAAGCTCCTGTGTGGTCACTCATACCAATTCTATTATCTTCTATTACGGCAGGTTGTAGTGCTATTATGAAATTTAGGGATTTTAATAGTAAATTAGAAACATTAGTTCAAAGCCAATCATTAATAACAACAACATTAAATAAATTAAGAGCACATACAGAGTTAGACGACGAGCTATTATTAGAATATAATTTAGCATTGTCCTCTCTAGAAACCTCAATGTATCCCAACGATAGAAAAAAGTTTCTCAAGCAGTCACATAAAAATTTAATAGAAATTATGAAACAGGAACACAAATATTACGACCTTATTGAAAAAGTCAATGCTGGTGTTCCTATAACATTAAGTGGTAGTGGAAGTGACGGGACTGTATCCAACGAGTGTGTATTAAACAATTCTATTATTGAACCTCCATTAAAAGAAAGTCAAGTAGTAATAAAAACAATAAATGGAGAGGCTGAAATAAAAGAAGACGTTTAATAAATTAAAATTACAAAAGTTATTTTATTTAATATAATATATAATGGATTTTAAAGCAGACGCAGTCAAATTACAAACCCTCAGCCGTGAGCAGTTAAAGAGGGCAGCCAAAGTATTAAAGTTAAAAGGTTACAGTAATAAAAATAAAAGCGAATTAATATCAATGATAAGCGAAAACAAAAGTAAAATGAGCGACGCTGAATACGATGCCAACCAAACTATTTTAAGGATACGTGAAGTATTAGGTTTATCTACAAGCGGTAACGTAAAATCAGCAACACAGGGCATTCGCAAAAGTAAAAAAGAGGCAGATAAACCAGCAAAGCAACAAGCAGACGAGGCATTAAAAATGGTTAAAGATGCTCTATCATCAATCAAGAAGAAACCTAAACTCTCTAAACAATTTTTAAAAAGGCTAGATGCTGAAATGAAAAGGCACGAAACTTTTATTGATAATGTAAATAAGAGTAAGGAATAAGAATTAATTATATTTAGTTATATAAATGAAAGTATTAGAATTGTTTTCAGGTAGTCACTCGGTCGGTAAGGTTTGTGAAGAATTAGGTTATGAGGTTTTGTCCGTAGATATAGACGGCAACGCAGATGTCAATATAAATATATTAGATTGGAATTATAAAAGTTATAAACCAAAAGAATTTGATTATATATGGGCTTCTCCGCCTTGTCATACATTTAGCCATTTAAGACGTTCTCATATAGGTAGGAAACTAAAAGTGTTTGGCGACCAAGTTGTCACAAAAGAAATGTTAGATAATGATATGTTAGAAAATGGAGTTCCCTTGTTAAAGAGGACGCTGGAAATAATAGAATATTTTAAACCTAAATTGTATTTTATAGAAAACCCAAAAACTGGAAAGATGAAAGAATTTTTAAAAGACCTTCCACATTATGACGTAGATTACTGTGCCTACACAGACTGGGGATATAAAAAATCAACTCGCATTTGGACTAATAAAAAAGATTTTATACCTAAACGTTGTCTTGGTAAAGATTGTCCTAATATGGTTAATAATAGACATAAGGCTACTGTTGATTTAGTTCATTCACTTAAATTAAAATATAGAGTTCCACCTAATTTAATACGTGACTTAATTAGTTAATTTTGCTACAAACATCCTGTCGCCATTCTTTTTGTTCTTTTCTTTTTCTATGGTAATTTGACGTATTATGTTTTTTAATATAAGTCTTCAAATACTCCTTATTACAAATGTCGCATTTAATTTTAATTGGCTCGGTCATAATGTTATTACTATTTAATTAAATTATTTAATTCAATTTTTTTATTTATTTTTTTTTCGGTGCTTCTTGCCACCACGTCTTGTTTTCTTATTGGGTGTTATTGCTAATAGTCTTTTAAACATTTCAAATTCGTCTTTCGCATTCTTACTATCTTCTTTAATATTTTCTTGACCTAAATAATGCCAACTTGCTTGAAGCCACTCGTCCAAAGCCACGTTGATTTCATCAATTAATTTTTTGTCTTTACTTTTATTTATTAATTGATTCCACGCTTTAATTTTAACATCTAGCCATTTAATAACGGCGTTATGATTATTGACAAAAGCAATTTCTGTTGCTGTTTTTTTATGCTCTGTTTGCTCAGCCATCATACACATTATATTAATAAAGTTAGTTTTCCTATCATATTCATCTAGTTTCTTTTTTTTAAGAATTTCTAGTCGTGCTATTTCTTGTTGCCAAAGAGTTTCCATATTAGTCATAGTAGTCATATTGTGGTTGTTGTTGTGTTCTCATATAAGG
>TARA_R110002020_G_scaffold17923_6_pt1 | contig 12999 bp, 3 predicted proteins | sample TARA_R110002020 | Tara Oceans TARA_R110002020 (sample SAMEA4396489) | marine metagenome | biome: Westerlies Biome; feature: [MES] marine water layer (ENVO:01000295) within the mesopelagic zone...; material: water (ENVO:00002006), including particulate matter (ENVO:01000060) such...
ACTGTGCTCGACCCATAAAAAACAGTGCCACCCGCGTTAGACATACCAACAGAATTATAAGAAACGGTTTGCTGTGCCGATACGTCGACCTCTATTCTCTGGCCAATTTGTATAGGACCTAAAGTTTGTACTACATGATCATAAAATAAATTTCTTCCTGCTGCTAAGTGGGCCATGTATGTTGGATTTCCTAAAGGTATAGATGTTGAATAACCCGTAACCGCTGGTCCCCACAAAGGATTTGCATACCAAGTAATAGCACCCACTACTTGTCCAGGAAGAAAGTTAATATTATAAGCAGGTGGAGATGTTATAGAGGATGTACTTGGTAGTGGAAATGTCCCCATCCAATTCTGCAATTGTGCTCCATATTGAGCTACTAAACTTGCTAAACCATTTGAACCATAAATACTAGAGCCTGGTATTACTTGAATTGCACATAGCTCCCAAACATGCTCTATAATTTCCCCACTTGAAATTGGTAACGAAGCTCCTTCAGGAAGTTGACGTTGATGACCACAAATATCACTTTTAAAAGTGCTGGACTCTATACCTCTAGGTGCTGAAGAGCCTCCGTATAACTTATTATGTTCAGCATCGGACATTAAAGTACCGTCTGGCATATAGTGAAAACCTTCTGGTGCTACTCTACCCTGCGGATCAGTTCTTCTTTGATTAGACTGATTACTTGTTCTATTACCACTACCTGACGAGCCTCCGTATCCGTTTGACATTTGTTTTATTTTATTTATTTACTACTTTCTGAAACTTCTGAACCAACTGAAAATAATTCTATTCTATCTGTGGAATAATTATTAAATTCTACTTCTGCATAATAACCTTTTAAACTTGAAGAATTAACTTCTTTATTTTTAGCAAACATAATATAATCACCAGGCTGTGGTGGGTTTACTGGATCTACACCCATTGAACCACCACCCGATTGCGGACCACCTCCAGCTTGCCCAACATTGTCATACACAACATCAATGCTGTTTGGCGGTAGTAAAGCAGATACAACCCCAAACTTTACTATATTATCATAATTATCTACAGTGTTAAAACTACCTTCGCTAGCCACAGAACTAACTGGAGAATAATATACAACATCACCTACTTGTAAGCTAAAATTAATTTCACTACCAAAAGTTAAAGTATGTATTTTCATATTTTTATATTTTAATAATCAGGGTGACCAGGACCAATAAGTTCATCACCAGTTACAAAATCACCATTATTACCAGTGCCTGAAGAGGAATATTTAATCATTATATCTAATGAACTCGAAGTGCTAGTAAAAAACCCTGCATCACGTACAATCTGCCCGTTTCTTAATAACTTAAATAACCCAGATGGAATAAATGCATTGTTAAAATTAGGTGAGTTTTGCGGCTGATAAGAATTACCATAAGGATTACTGCCATATGCTGAAAGCGGCGCTGCATCTGCAATATATTGTTGTAAAAACGCTGACATAGCACCTTTACTTACTGGTATTCCAATCTTACCTTGAATTGCTGTTGAACTAATAAGTAAAGAATAAGTTTGTGTGCTAGGATATGTACATGAACCATCGTTATTATTAGCCGAAGCATCATAATTAGTAGCTGCTGGATCAGTACAACCTAATATATCGTATGTACATAAACCATTATCTACAACAGCAGCGGCATCATAATTAGTAGCTGCTGGATCAGTACAACCAGTTACATCATAAGTACATGAATTATCATCAGTATTGGCTAATGGATTATAGTTGTTTGCTGTAGCATCTGTACAACCAGTTACAGTAGGATATGTACAACTGCCATCATCTGTGTTAGCGTTAGAGTCATAGTTATCTGCGTTTGGATCTGTACAGCCATTTACAATAATACCAGCGCAAGTACCATCATCTGTGTTTGCAAGCGCGCTATAGTTAACTTGAGTAGGATCAGTACATCCGTACACTATATTTTCACAAGAGTTATCGTCGATATTAGCAGCGGAATCATAGTTATATGCTGTGCTATCCGTACAACCGTAAACAGCTGCAATACAAGTACCATCGTCTGTAGTAGCATTTGCATCGTAGTTGTACGCTAGAGGATCTGTACAACCATCTAAATCATAATAACAACTACCATCATCAGTACCACCGTTAGAAGCAACGGCTGAGTTATAGTTTAATGCTGTAGGATCTGTACAACCAGTGAAATAACATGTTCCATCATCTGTCGTAGCACTATTATCATAATTTGCTGCCGCTGAATCTGTACAACCAAAAACAACGGAAATACAACTACCGTCATCCGTGTTTGCTGAAGCATTGTAATTTAACATTGTATTGTCCGTACAACCCAAAACAGTTGCTTCACAGCAACAATTATCACCAGTCTGGTTATTTATACACGCAGGCCCAACACTGTCATTACAAGACCCATAGAAAACACCACTGTTAATATAACTTGGATAGAAGTTGGTACCACTTGAGATTGTAGTAGCATCTGTACACCCGTAAGTAGCTACATTCACACACTCAACACTTTGATCACCGTCGTTTGCTAACAGATTATACTCTTGATAAGAATTATCCATACAACCTACAAATATACAACCCGCGCTTGTATTCGCTGCTGGGTCGTAATTATTAGCTAGAGTATCCGTACATCCATTAACAACAGCTTCGCAGGTGCCATTGTCAACGTTAGCCGTACTACTATAATTAAATGCGGTTGGATCCATACAACCATATACTTCTTGCACGTCCTGCCCTGATTGTAAAATACCTATCCCTTGAAAGGAAATATCAGCACTATCAAAACCACCCACGCCAAATTTATTTGTTGTCTGTGCTTTACCTTTTATATAATTAAACCATTTTCCCTCTTTCTTTATAAATTCATTTAAAGAACCTTCCTCCATATCGGTTTTAATATGTCTAACAAACCAACCTACTTCATCTTTTAAATTATAGTGTTCGTTATTTACATAAGTATTTGTAGTAGAAGTATAAGAATCCGTTGCTTTGTCCCAAGAAGTAGGGTCGTAAGTATCATATGACAATAATTTATCAACCTTAGATTGAGATCCTTCGTAATTTAAACTATGAAAAGTTTTAACGTCTCCTGGTGATTCGTTTAAAATAACTTTTAAACTCGAAGAATGTTGCGCACCATAAAAATTATTTCTATCAATCCTCTCGTTGTGGTGTATCCATAAATTCCCTTTTTCAAAAGTATAATATTCGTTGTTACAGCTTTTCGCTATCTCGGGTATATAAGATTTAAAACTAACCCAACCTTTAACATCTTCTCTATATGTGATGGTTTTGCTAGGCTTTGGCATTACTTTAATAGTAAGGTTGTATTCTTGTTTCTTATCATCATAACTACCAATTAACTTGTCGTCAACGTGTTGAGAATGGGCTGTCGGATAAGCATAATAATTTGTTGCATTAAATTTTAAATTATCTCTAAACCAATCTCTCATACCAGCATCAGATATAGCCGTTAAACCATCTTTAGATAATCTCATTACTTTACCTCTAACTTTGTCTGTAAAGTAAGCTCTATAAGAATGCGATGCAAATGATTCTGGATTTTTAGATATACCATTTTTACCAGCATAAGGAGTTGCTGTTCCTAAAACTTTATCTGTAGCTACAACATTAGGATTTCCATCAGCATTATATAAAGCGTCTTTATTTGCTAATATTTTTAACACTCTATCTTCACACAGTGCTATTAAATCACCACCACTACCCCAGCCAGCGTGTAGTTTTTGTATACTACCATACGAAGGGTTTAAATCTTTTGTTATTTTTTCAGCTTGTATAAATTGATTTAAATTATTAACCCCTGATGTTGAATTATATATTCCAGAATATATTAAACCATATTCTCTTCTTTCTTCTTTATAATCTTCTAGAGTTGTAGAAGCTTTAACACCATTTAATATAAAGGGTAGATTGTAGTTATCTCTAATCCTATTAGATTCAACCCCATTGCCAAAAGAAAAGCAATTGTGCCAGTTTAAGTAATAATCACTACTGTATAATGACGATGTTTTTAGTTGGAATTTTCTTGCAAAAACACCTTGTGAAAAAGGACCTATTGCTTTTTCTATTCTTGCTTTAAATATAACACCACTAGGCCTTGTTATTTTCATGTAATCACCTCTTTTTACTGGGTGTATTATATTTCCACTGCTATGTGTGTAGGTGGCAGAACCTAGTGGTTGCCCACCAACGTAGATAGGTCTTGATAAAGTAATTATATTGTCAAAAGACGTTTCAGTTACCGTAAGTAGCTGTGGGTCATCCGCTAATGTGCCTCGGTTTTCTCCACTTCCAAGAAACTCTATAGAAGAACCAATTGGTATAGCCACGCTTATAGTATCGCTATTTAAATATATTGGATTATTCTCACTTATTTCATAATAAATATCAAGTCCACTATCTTCTTTAGGTTCTGTTTCCCAAACATAAGGATTTGGAGGTAAAACACCACCATCCTCATATGTTTCAACAGGCTCTAACATCATTAATTCATAACCAACAGCTCCAATCCCAGCGGTATCTCCATGGGTTTGTACAACAGGCCCCGCGAAATTGCCGTTGACTAATGGCAGCGCTTCCCAATAGTTTTTACAAATATCGGTATTTTTCTCCGTGTTATTACTAACGCTATTCATAGTCACCTGATCGAATACCATTGTTTTTCCAACACTAAACGCTGTTCTAAGAACATCATTAGGTATAAGAGGTGATGTGTATCCAGTTAGTGTTATTTTAAACCCACCTAAAGTTTCGTCGAATTTACTTATATGTTTTATAATACAATTGCTATAACCATGTTCATCATCACTAGGAGTAGCGGCAGTACCGCTAGCGGAAGGGCCGTTGTAAGCAAGTAAACGCATACCTTTGTGAAGTCGATATCTACCAAGGGTATTGTTAGCACAGCCCGCCTGTATATTGTCAACTACAATATATGGATCTCCTTGCTGCCCCATACTCCAGTTTGTAAAATTGTGGGTAATACCACCACTGTTACTATTAACGAATCTTATAGTAAACCCAAATTCTAAAGTTTTACCTGCGCTGGTACCACTAGCGTCTTCACTCAGTGTAACAGTTGCGGCGTCGCGATCTATATTTATAACTTTTGAAAAATTTGTAATAACTTGTGAGCTACCTGGGTCATGAACTGTCATTCCTAACTCTATACTATCTAAACTATTTGAAGGAACTGTAATCACAGGATTGCTCGCCGATACTACACAGTTGTCAATTTCGTTAAATTGTTCTCCTAGTTTTAAACCACCAACAATTGGTGTTCCAACTGTACCAACTGGATTCCATTTCATTTCTGGCTCAACAGTAATTTTCCAGTTTTTAATATAACTAGCTGGGTTGGTTACAAAGTGCTTCGTATATATTTTGGCGTTATAATTTCTGTAATCATATCCATCATAATCAACCCCACCAAGTGTTGTATCACTCTCGCCATCAAAAAGTCTTTGACTTTCCTTGTGGAACGCGGAAACGTTCCTATCTCTAATCATCGATATTGTATATATCGTACCTGAAGGATCTTCTTTCCATTTAAAACTAAGACCAGGATTAACTCTACTTACAAAAAGGTTTTCTTGAGAATATTCTTCATTAGTACCTCCAATGTCAAAAAAAGTGTTCTCCCTTAACACGGTTTGAGGAGCGGTGGCAAAGCTATTGTTAAAAAATCTTTTCCATAAACCTTTGTTGGAATCTTCATCTGACTTTGTCCCGTCGGTCCAAAGATTATATCCAAAACCTCCGAAGCTTAAATCCATAGTACTAGAGTTAATAGACGTATTGCTAACAATACCTTCGGGTTGTGGGATATTACCATTGTCCTGGTCGTTTATCCAATGAGACTCTTCTGATATATCAAACCTAATAGGCCCTTGACTTTTGAACCAGACAAGATCGTCTGTCTGTGCACCTTCTTCAGATCTGATATAATTGTGATGACTTTTATCAATAAACCATACACCTTCAAACTTTGGTCTTGGGCCATCTGGGCCATAACCATGCGATTTAACTTTAGATTCACCATTCATAAGACCAGGTCGAGATTTGTCGGTTGGTGCCACACCAAAATCAGTCATGGTATCAAAATATGTAGCGGGTTCAACACCGCCACCCGTCGTAGTTGTAGGTATTTGTCCAAAAAAGCATTGCCTAGCGTTTAATCTCATGTATTGTTGTACACTGTCATCGTGTGGTCTAGTTGGATATGTACCAAACTCAACCTTCTGATTAGCATTAAGAGTTACACCACTAGAACTGTTTGCGTTTGCAAATGTAATCCAGTTTGTTGGAAAACCATTTTGTGCAAAATACTCGTGTAATGGGAGTTGATTTCCAGTGCCAAGTGTATACGGGTGATACCAGGCTTGTACACTTCTCTTTCTTAGTGGTGATATACCCAGAATACCATTACTCCAATCACCATACCATTTTGGATTTCTATCCTCTAATAGATACACTGGCTTAGTGCTTATTTCAACGTAATTTCCTTCAAAATCACCAGTATTTACATCTAATTTTATACTCCCATCATTAGCAATCTTAACAAAGAACCGTCCTTCAAACTTAGGAGAATTTTCTGATATACCTTGTGTGATTTGAACACTAACGTTGTCTTTAACTGTAGATGGATCTAAAGGGTTATCAAATATAAAATTTATATTATTTTTAAAACTCTCCTCAATGGTTACGAAGTACGAAGTTGGTAAAGAAGTGCCAGTTCTATTTGATGTAATTTTTGATATTTTATAAAGTGGACTTTTACCATCTTCTGCTGTAAAAAAGCTAACATATAAATCATCTGTTATACTGTCTAAGTTTGATAAACTTGAACTACCAAATCTACCCTCCTCATAATCCATAGCAAAAGAAACACCACCAGGATTTGGCGCGTTACCAAGACCAACTCCAAAAACACCGCCTCCTCCAGCACTGTTGTGTATTACTGTACCTATTCGTACTTTCCTTGTTTTTATAAAAGCCGGGGCCTCGTTCTCTATAGCTAATATTTTGTGTTTAAAATTATTTTCTACAGCCTCTGAATCACCTTTCTTTAAATATAAAGTAGTATCAATATCAATTTTATTTCTATCAGAGGAAGGAAATGCTAGCCAAATATTACCGTCTTCAGCATTGTACCAACGGTCCATAGCTAAATTGTAATACTCAGTAGATGTCTCTTTTACAAAAAACTTAAAATATTCCACATCGTTGGGCGGATCACCTACTAACCCCGCTACTAATCTATTATTACTTGATGAACGGCTTTTGTCTATTTTAAAACCACCAGTATCACCAATTAAAATAGGCGTTTCTCTTCCTTGTTTATCTGTAAAAACAACACCGAGTTTATAATCCCTTAGGGACTTAATTGATTTTTTACCACCTCCTGACATTGGATTATTGGCCCAAGATGTTATATAAGATTTAAATTTAGGCTTATAATTACCCAAATCGTAATTCTGTTCGTAGTTACCATAAACAATTCTATTACCAGTAATTTCTTGTGCTAGTGCTTTTTTAGGAACGTTATCCCAAGGTCTCAATAATTGATTAGAAGTTACGGCGGACTTTATAGTTTCAGATGTTATAATATATTCATTTGCATACCAAGAATTTGGAAGATCAGTAAAAAGAACCATACCCCTACCGCCACGTATCTGTCCAGGAGAAGGATCAAGAGGACTAATAGTTTCTACAATATAAACATTAGGTGAACCTTCTTCTTTATATAATATATCTATCTCAGAAACATCTAACGGTATGTTATTGGTGAAATCTTGAAGTTTTACTGTTGTGACGTTATTTATCATACCGCTATTCCAACCATGTTTAGCATCAAAATTAAAGTTACCAGCAACGAAAGCAACATCAGACCAAGGTGCAAAAACAGAATATTCACCATCTTGATACTTGTATCTATAAGAAAATCTTGGAAACTTATCTGTAAATATATGTTCTATTTTTTGCTCTACATCTACTACGAACTTTAACTCATTTTGATTCGAATTTAAAGTCGGCTCTTGTGGAGTTCGTTTTATACTAAGAACTTCAACCTCTACAATAGCCACGCTCGTATTTCCATTCTCCCACTGATTACCATAAACTATCGAGGGGTTATTAGAAACAAAATTATTACCATCCCAGTCTGTTATTACACACCTTATAGTTGGATCAGCAAGTGGCACTAAATCAGGTCCCGATTGTACACCTGTGGCGTTTGCGGTTTGAACAAATTCTTTTAATAATAAAAAGTCACCTTTTTGCCAGTTTAAACTAAAGTCTTTAATTGAATTATAGTCTTCCGCTTCTACATCTTGCTCAACAACAAATCTTACAGTGTCACCAACCTCAAGGCTTGAAAAATCATATACTATGGATTCATTACTAGAACTTACTATAGAAGAAGTGTTTATATTGAGAGATAAATCTGGATCAACACAAGTATTTATAACACCAGCATACGTCAAGTCTTCTTGTCTACCTGTTTCAAGATCTAAGGCCAACGGGTGTTTAGGTCCTTTTCTAATAACTGTAATGTGATCTTCTTTTAATGCTTCATTATTTACAAGCATTAGCTCTGTTGAAGTGTTTATAAGCGCCGTATGTCTGTCGCCTTCACCATGAGTTCCTTTTATACTACGATTTACATTTATTTTTTTAGGTTCTGTAAAGTTATCGGTCCAAAACAATAAGTCATCAATAATGTTAACACCTGTAATTAACTTTTTAGGATCAAATTTTAAAATTCTTTCAGACTTAAAACACACTGTATCAACCTCAGACAAATCGACAGAGTCACTTAGTATTATTGCTTTCACACTATTAGTGTCTCCTATGAAATCAAAAGTTAATGGGTGTTTAGGTCTATTAAAACCCTGGGCGTTGTTAGGTATTGTACTATCATCACAATCAACTATATCTAGATAAGTTTGCGTTGGAGAAGTAAATGTATTAGCGTCAACACATGAATTAGCAAGAAAATATTTACCAGCAGGAGAATTGTTATCTATTTTTAATGCCACATTAGGTATAACATTTCCATTGCCATCACGTAACATGTCATATGCTTGGCGTAAAAACACGCCCATAGCTAGTGACTGCATACTGAAAGTTGGTCCTATAATATTTATTCTATTATTAGGAACTGGAACAAGCACATCTGGAGACGTTATCATTACGTCAAAATCTGTATAGGTAAAAAGTTGACTATCAGACGGTGTGCAATAAGCACAGGTTCCGTTGTCGTAATAAGCCGCCACACTATAATTATTCGCGGTTGGATCAGTACAACCATACCAGTTTGGATCAACGGCTTGTATTTGACCAAAAGGATCATAGTAGCTTGTAAAAGTTGGAGCCAAGGTTGCTTGTGGCGCTGTCGAATATGGTAATCCAGTAGTTGGATTTATCGCGCCACATGCGTCAGAAGCAACAAAGTCAGTGTAATCAGGGCCTAAGTTGATATCATTGTCATAACCATCAACATCTATTAAGTATACTTTTTTTGTTCCACCACCAATACATGGTGATATATCAAGAGTAACAAGTTGAATATTGGTTACAGTAACGGTGTCATTGGCAGCCCAGATAGTTGGTTGACCTACAGGTTGAGGTCCACCTATAACTTGAGGGTTCCCAATATTATTATCACTTTCTGAATTTGTAATTTTAAGAGTTGATCCAACTACTAGATTTGTAGGAGGAGTGTTTTGGATAAGTGTTGGTTGGCCTAAAACTTGTGGTCCACCCACGACAACTTCTGCTGGGTACCAAAACTGATGTTGACCCGCTGGAGGCGGATATTCACTCGCAGCTGTGTTTGCCGAAGACGCACTACCCATGGAATCTACAAACTCACAAGAGTTGCCGTTATCCCAACTTCTAAGTCTCAATCCAGTAGTTTGATTTTGTGGACCTATGTACTGATTGGTTCCAGATGTATTAACACTTGTTGATCCAGATTGATACGTAGCAGTTATTCTTCTCTTAGAACCAATACCTACCACTTTGCTTATAAATCTTTGAGTTAACACGTTTTGACCAGTCGCTTGGTTTAAATTCCAACTTGTGCCGGTTACCTCCATCCCGATTCGTATGTTGGAATACATAGATTCATCTATATATACATAACTGTTTGAATTGTCCCAGTTGTAAAGATATAAATAGTCCGTGGAGGTTTCTGTAGAAGTATTGGCAGCACAATAAGCCCATTGATCAACAAGAACAGGTTGGCATCTAGAAGGGGAGATTTTCACGTCGCTATTAGTACGCATGATCATATCCTTAAAAGATTCAGAGCTAATAAAAGTAGTTTGATTGTTTTCGTCCTGTCCATACCCTAAGTTGGTTGGAACTTCAAAGGCTGGACCAGCAACAAACCAATATAATGAATTATTTTTTTCATCAGACACTGATGCCACTGTTTTTGACCCTTCTTTTATAGGGTTAAAGGATTGGTTTAAGTAATTAACATTTGCATTGTTACTTGCAACATATTGAAACGACGAATCATAATAACACCCGGGAATGTTACCTGATATATTTTGAATAGTACCAGCGTTAGAAGAGTCTGAAGTTGACACCTCTATATTCATCGCATCTCTATATTCACCCTGTGGGACAAGTCTCTCATCAAGATCTTTGTTCATTTTACCACTGGTAAAATTACGCTTCATCTCTGGCATGTGCTAGTGTTTTATTTGTTTGGATTTACCTCTTAAAATTTGAGTGATTTCTTCTAGTTTAATACTAGATAGTCTTAGTTTTGCAGTTCTTATAGCTGCGAATCTTTCTTTCTTGTATCTTCGCACAATGTTTTCATTTATATTTGCTCTTGTGGATAATATGGCATATATTATATATTTATACATAGCCTCCTCTGCAAACTTATGTACTTGCATTTCAGCGTCTGTACCAAGACTATCACTTATATAATCTAATATCACTGGTTTTCCAGAAACATTAGAGCTAAAATGTATTCTTCCTAACCTTTGGTCTATATAAAAACTACCATTAATTTGTGCTCGTTGAGGATCAAGGCCATATCTATTACTAGCCATAGGCCAATAAGTATCGTCTTCGTAATCATCATTATTGTTTTCAGAAGGTGTAATGGACTTGTAATTATTCCAAGTGGAAGAATTTCTTTCATTACCTTTTTTAACCAATAAAGAGTTAGATACATTTGCATTTGTCACGACTACATTATCTATAGAGTTGGCTTTAAAGGCTTCTTGACCAGTGTTTCTAGTCTTTGACGCGCCAGCGGGCACTTCCGAATTTATAAAAGAAACTATGACAGCGTAAACTACGTTGTAATCACTAACATTTATATCTAAAATTTCTTCGTCACTAGAAGTTGAACCAACTGTAGTTGGACCCTGCCATTCTATATAACTTTCATTTCCAGAGTTGGTTAATAAATCAAAAAGTGTAGTTTCTAGATTACCACTAGGAGTGCTAGCATTATACACCGCATTATTTCTATTATCAAGCATACTAGCGTCTGGAATACGACTACTCAATCCGAATCTTAAAACACCTCGATTTGGTGTTGTATTCGTTACGCCAGCATAAGTTCCTGTTGAAGGTGCGGACATGATAATAGTATCAGCAACTCCTGAGGCTGAAATATCTAAAGAATTTATATCACTAACATCTATAGCTTGATAAACAGTGTGTACCTTCGCGTTGTTTGTTCCACCACCATTACTAGCCGTGTGAAATGAAGATTTTAACACCTCATCAACAATATCAACTCCTCCAGTTATATTACTATTAAGAGCTTCTATTGATGTAGTTTTCCAAGCTGGAGTAAGAGGTTCAGAAAAATCACTATTTTCTAATACCCCAAGCAACGTATTTAATGGATCAAAAGCATAACTTCCATTTTCCTCTTGCCTTATTTGAAATGGATTATTAGTGTCATTAGTTTGGTACAAAGGATATTTAATACCAGAAGGATCAACCCAAGATAATTTAGTATAGCTTACGTAGTCGTGCGGCAGCGGCATTACTAAGGTCGGTGGAAGATCTATTTGGTGTGATTTAACTGATTTAAAAGTATCAAAGGATAATTCTTGCAAAGCTCTCATCGCGTGAAACGCAACGTCAACTCTTTTTACTTTTGATATCAACTTATCTTCACCAACATAAACTATTTGAAATTGATTTATAATATTTTCTAATGATGTGAATTGATAATCTCCAAAATCATTACCTTGGTAATACTCTCTATGCGTTGTGCTATCTAATAATCCCATTTATTTATTGTTTTTCTTGTTGTACTTGTAACGTTTCCAAGCCAGCGGCCATTTGTGAAAATTGTAGTCTTTTCATGGCAAGTCCTGCGAATTTTAATATTTTATATATAAGTTCATTTTCTTCTGAAGGATGTAATTCAAAATCCGCCTTGTTTGACGGATCATACATCGCACTTCCATTTACAACTACATAACTCCAATTAGGCTTTGTTGGTTTTCTAACGTAAGTGCAAGAAGCAAAAATATTAGATGGATACGTTAGTATACTTGTCTCTCCAGTTCTAACATAAACAGGTCTAGATGCGCTAGGTCGTAAAATAGCTGAATTATTCATATACAATATCTCGTTCTGTTGAACTTCTTCTACTTCTATACCGTTAGATATTACAGTTCCTAGTCTATATAAATCTGTAGCGGCTATAGTCCCGCTACCAATTGAGCTTGTACTTTCAAAAAGTGCAATTTTTTCATTTATATTATGAATTACATCACTATACTCTTCAGCGTTACCGTGTATTCTCATATACTGGTTTAAATCATAAAAATATTGCTCAAATATTTCCATCTGAGCTTGGTCGGCAAATAAGTTAAATTCCTGCGGTGTAACGTAGCCCCTTTGCTCTTTGTTAGCAAGGGCTAAAACTTTTTGATATACTGTATCTATATTTATTGCCATAATTT
>TARA_R110002020_G_scaffold129375_2_pt1 | contig 12996 bp, 24 predicted proteins | sample TARA_R110002020 | Tara Oceans TARA_R110002020 (sample SAMEA4396489) | marine metagenome | biome: Westerlies Biome; feature: [MES] marine water layer (ENVO:01000295) within the mesopelagic zone...; material: water (ENVO:00002006), including particulate matter (ENVO:01000060) such...
GCTTTATCAGTTGCCATTGACATCGCACTTGATAAAGCTGTGCTACCATTTTTAACTGTTAATGTGCTAGAGCCGACATTTTCGCCATTTCCAACAACAAGAACAATATCATAAACAGTAAATTTAAAAGGTGTATTAATGGTGATTGTTTCGTTACTTCCAAGAAGTGAAAAATCACAAACGATTTTTCCGCTCTGAGCAGTACACGATACAGCTTCTGATCCACTATGTACAGCAGAAATTTCTAATGCTCCACCACTTGATCGCCAGTTTGCTATGCTTGATTTAGCCATTTTTATCTCCTATTAATCCCTTGTCCCTAAAATTAAAGAACTTTGATTAATACAAGCTAACGCAGCAGCGTCTCCTGCAGATGCATTATTTTTGTAAAATGCATCTCCAGATCCTTCTAAAGCATCAGCTTCAAGAAAGAAATCTGCACGATTATAGCCATTTATCACAGCACCACCTAATTCGATAGTGTTTGCATGATCGTCTACTTCAGAAGTGAAGTGTAAATCATCTGCAACTGCTTTACCCATAGAACCACCGCCAAAAACGATAGCATTACGAACTCTAGCAGTACCACTAGCAAGAGTTACAGCAGAGTCATCGAAACGAGAAGAAACGGAAGATCCGAAGAAATATCCAGCTTCATCCCATTCACGAATACCTACTATATCTTCATAGATGCAAAAACCTGCATAGTGCCCAGCCATTCCGTTCAATTGTGGCATTTTACTACCACCTGAACCCATATAGCCAAAACGCTGTGCTTGTTCATAGTCAGTATCAGTTTGCAATGAAGCAAGCTGTGCTGGATGCATAACAATCGCCCAGTATTTATAACCGTCTTTTGTTTCAATCTGAGGTATTTTTAGAGACATACATTTAACACGAAGTTCTCTTAAAATATCAGCAGACATAGCTGTGTCAGCAGCTGCATCAGCAGAAGCTGTCATACCAATAGCACCATCAAGTTCAGCGTTAGTCTTAGTAGACTTTTCTGTTCCAACCGCAGTTAAAACAGCACCATCATTGATGTACCAGTTCGGGTGATATCTGCGAACTAAACCTAATCCGTCAGACGATGTACCAGTAGAAAGGTTAGGCGAAACGCCTTCATAAAAAGCCTGAAAAACAGACTGATTTTCCCACTTAGTAAACCATCTTGCTAATTGTGGTCTAGCTTCATCCATCAACTTAAACACTTTTTGGCGTTGTTCTGACATAGATCCAGATTTTTTCATGACCGCTTTACGATACTGGTTACAGTATGCACGAAGCCACCTCATGGACTGGTCTTCACCAGTACCTTTTAAGGTAGTATCTCCAAACACAGGAGAACCAGATAGATCACTCAAGAAAGGAATAAGCATATTATCTCGTCCCTGAGCAACATAGTCACTCAAAACCTCCATAGGATTTCCACTTGGTCTATAAACGGGATTACCGTTCTCGTCCTGAGAAATGTCTATATTGCCAGAAAACTGTGCCCAAAATGTATTGTACCAGCTTTCTTTGCGAAGCAGTGAATTTAGAATTTCAACATTTGCAATAAAACTTTGATTTGATTCCATTTGTTAAATTCCTTTTAGTATGTAGTTAACGATTAACCTGTTGGTTGATCTTTTGTAATTCTTCATACGAAAGATTATCGAGAGTTTCTCGGAGTTCTTTTTGGTTAAGATCAGCGATTCTAACCATTTTAGCATTTTTGCCAGTTCCACGAACATCAACCTTTTCAGAAGTTTTTGCTGTTGCATTCTGAATATCGCTTCTAGCTTTTTGCTCTCCGTTCATCTGATAATGTTTGACCATTTTATCTACGCCAAATTGGTCAATCATTGCCTTTTGAATTGATCTCTCGGTTAACAGCCCATCTTCAGTATAAGAATTAGCAGAATCAACCACAGTATTGAACTCGTCATCAGAAAATTCAATTCCTTGTTTGTTATAATCATCCCTTACCGAATTGATAAAATTCTGATTATCACGGGAATTGAACCTAGATGCGATAGCTTCCTGGGTACGCTTATTGATCAAATCAGATTCTATTTCTCTAATAAGCTCTTTTTGCTCATTAATAGCTTCATCATCATATGGATCAATTATATCCAGTTTTGCTTTTTCCTCAGTCAGACCAGTCTCGATATCATCACCCGACAACCTAGAAAACACTTCTTCATCAGAAAGTTCTTCAGGTGTTTGAGCAATTTTTCTAAGCTCACCAAGTTCGTTGCCCTGCTCACCAATTTTCTTTTGAGAATTAGTAAGCATTTCAAGTAGATCGTCCCTTGATTTGCCCTGGAATTGTGAGGGTTCACTCTCAGAGGTTTCCTGTACTTCATCTAATGTACTTGGATTGTCCTGCTCCGCTGTTTGTCCCTGTTCGGGGTCAGCTGCAGGATCCGTTCCATCAGATTCGCTTTTAAGGTATAGGTCACCATCCTTTTCAATTATTAAATCTTCTTTTGTTTCAACTGGTTTAGCAGTTGCCTCTTCAGGACTAATTTTTTGATCTAAATCATTTAATTGTTTTTGTAGATTTGGATCTGTTTGTGTTTCTTCAGCCATTATTTGCCTCTCTTTTTAGTTATATTATTTACTTTTGCTTTATAAATATTACGAAGTGTATTTGACCTAGTATACTTTGGTCTTGGCTTTTTTTTCGGTTTTTTTAAAGCAGGTTTTATAATAGGTATGTCTATAATATCCATTTAGTATTTCTTCTTTTTCTTCTTTTTATTTTTTTTAGAATTAGGAAAACCTTTTTGCATTTCTTTATAGGATTTAGCAGTAATAGTAGATTTACTTTTTGGTCTGCTTGTCCCTTCTTTTTTTCTTTTTAAAATATTAGCATATAATCCTGCTTTCATTTTAATATCTCCTTTTTTACCATTTTACTTTATTTGCCCAATAAGCAGCAGATGATTTGCCTTTTGCTATATTTTTTCCATGTCTAGCTTTAAAAGATTTTGCTCGTGGAGTCATTTTTTTATCACCTGTTTTTCCTTGTTGCCCAAATCGAATTGTTTTAGGTTTTTTACCAGATTCTTTAGAAACTACTACATGAGATTTAGTTGGATGATTTGGTGTTCGTTTTGGTTTATTATAACCACTAACACCAATACGTTTTAAAATACTTTTATATTTTGTTTCTTTTTTCACTAATATTTCTTTTTAGTTTTTTTCTTTTTTAATCTTCTAATTCTTTCTTTTTTAAGCATATCTCTAACTTCTTTGCTAACTGGATCATCTCCACCTCTATTTGGCTTCATCATTTTTTTCTTAAGCTTTTCTTTTTTTAAAGCTTTGTATGCTGCTATTTTTTTTGTTTGCATTTTTTGTTTAATCATTTTTATTTACCATTTGGTTTATTTTTTGTGATTCTAATCTTAATTTTTCTTCATCGTTCATCATACCTCGCTCCATTTTCATATTATCTAAAACTGCTTTTGTTTTTGCTATTTCAGATTGTTGTTGCCCTGCATTCGCTTCTTCACCTTGTTGGGCTGCTTGAGCCTGCATTGTGTTGTCGATAAACTCTACAAACTTATCTGAACCTGAAATTGGGGCACTTTCAACTAATGTTCTTATATCTACTAAAGCAGGATTAATTTGCCCAATAATATTTGTTAATGCCAGCATTCTATTAAAATTTTCTTCTATATTTGTTATATTGCTTTCTCCCTCGTCAAGCTCTACATAAAGAGAAGGATTCCTAACATCGTTCATCATTTTACCTGCCATCTCTAAATTAACAATCATTTCAGAGAATGCACTTTCTTCTTTTGTTCTAATGACCCTGTCTTTTTCTGTATATACAAATGCAAAATTATCAACAAAATCTTTTGCTAATGCCTTTCTAAGCCTAGATAAATTTTTAAAATATGGATTAATTGCTGCTGCAGCTCTCTGTACTTTTTGTTCAAACAATACTCCAGACTCTCCTGACCTTGCTGTTTCTCCCTTCATTGCTTCAGATATCAAAGAAACACGCTGTGCAAAACCAACACTATTTTCTGCGTTCATCATAATGTCTGGAGGAAGTGTTCCAGGAGGAAGTTTTTGCGGCATAATGCCAGGATTGTTAAGTTCATAAACCATATTTGGCTGATTGCCTTTTTCTTTTAATGCTTTAATTGTTTCTTTTTCTCTCTTATCTACAAAGACACCACCAGATAATATTTGAGTTACATAGTCTCTTACCTGGGATTTTGATTTGTTTACATCATCCTGGATATCAAGAAGAAGATCAACTAAAGATGTTTGCTCACTTACCTGGACATTATAACTATAACTAAATACAGGAAAACAATCAAAATTAGCAGTAGGTTGATCTACATCTTCATCTTTTACAACTAAATTTTTAAAATAAGGAATAATAGTTGTTACATGAATTTTGTCTTGATCAAACTCTTGCAGCATCATTAACGCTGGGTTTTCTTTTTTTAATTTTGCCATATCGCTGCGAGGCACGATTGTATAGTCTACACCGTCAAAAAGCTTTACCATCTTTGTAGTAACTCTTTCCTGCATCTCTAAAATACGATAACGATCATTAACTTTATCGTAATTTTCTAAATTAGAAGAATAAACCTTATCGGTCATTCTACGAATAGTATCAGACAAAGCATTCCACCACCACTTACCACGCTCAACTTTAACATCATATGGATCAATAGTATATTTTTCACTAATCACATCCATAGGTTCCCAGCCTTCTTTTACAATCCAGCGGCAATGTTTTAATTCATAATCATTCGCTCTAGTTTCTGGGTCTATATAAACTCTAAAATTATTTAATACTTCATATTCAAAATCTAAATAACCATCATCACTCATTACCCAGGATCTTTGTATCCACCCACCCATTTTTGTAGTTAATGCATCTATAAACGCAATTTGCAACTTGTCTTCCAAGTCTTGCTCATCATTAATTGCATTCCATCGTTTTTGTACTACATCTGCAGTGTTTACACTTTCTACTGTTATTGGTTTAAAGCGAGCCCGTCTTCTATTAAGTTGCTCATTACCAACCAATGTAGAAACAATCGGTGCAATAATATTATATTTTAAAGTTGGTTTTTTATATTTTTTTGCGTTGGCTTTTTCGTCTGCTGTCCAGGTATCATTATTTAAATAACGCACAGCTCTTTCGGATTCTTGCCTTGCATTTTCAAATGAATCACGAGAAAACTTCCAGCTTTTTAATACTTTATCTGCCTGCTTAGATAATACGCCAGTAGCATATTGAGATCCAGATGGTTTAGTTTTAGGATAGTCAGCCATTATGCTGATTTCCAGTTATTAGAACCGCCAACTATAGGGGTCTTTTCAAGCAATCTATATCTCCATCCTTTTTTCCTATTTTCTGCAGTGACCAAGTTAGGTAAAACCTTTAGGCATCCATACCTACAAGCATCATAATGGTGATCGGGTGCATGGGTATCAATGTCCTCTGGGTCGTTTTCTGCTGATGGTAAGTTAGGAAAAGTTTCAATACTTTGGCTACAGTTTTCTGTAAACCTCATTCTTGGCACTCCTTCATTAGGAACCGATAACGCTTCATAGACGATCTTTGCACCTGATTTACGATCATTATTAGCTTTAGAAAGATGTATACCTTCATCACTATAAAAGTTTGCAGGGCTATAAAGTGCCCCTTCTTTTTCCGAATGTTTTGTCCAATATGCTGGATCTGCAATATCATCATCAAAATCTGTTGGTTTTAATTTATATTTATCCCAAGTATATTTATTAACAAACTGTGCCTGCTTAGATGCAGATAATCCTGTTTCTGTAATTTCATCAAATATTACCATGTTTTGATCACGATCTACTGCAGCAAACAAACAAACAAACGGTGCTTTAGTTCCATAATCGTAGAATCTAAATAATGTATGCGTTCCTTTTTTAAAGTGTACATTAAATTGAAAATCTGATTGAGGTATAACATGATGCATTGGATTCCAATTATCAAAAAATGTACCAGCAAAAACATCCCAACGACCCTCAAGCCACATAGCTCTAAGTATAGGATTAAGTTTTTTTAATTTTCTCACATAAGCTGGATCATTATGAAGAAGGGTTGGGTTATCAAAAACAGTTGCTGGAATAAATTGCCAAGAAATACCTTCTTCGTCTAAATATGGCTTACCTGATTTATTTTTTTGATAGTGAACATCAAACTCTTCATTATATACAGGTTCACCTACTGCAGTTGGTGGGCATACATCAATAAATTTTTTCTTTAACCATATATGACCTACATTTCCTGGGTTAGAAGTCAAACATATTTGAGGCTTTAGTTCTTGATTATCTGTACGGGCAGAGGTACTTAATTCTTCTACCCAATCCTCTGGAAACTGATTAGCCTCATCAATACCTATAAAATTATAATTACCTCCAATATAGTTATCTAACGCCCTTCTGTCTTGACAGTGTACAAGGTAGACCTTTGCTCCACTGGGAAATAAGTAACACTTACTTCTTTCTTGCCATTTAGCCCCGTACAGTCGGTATAACTTATCACATTCAGGTTTAAGGTTTCTTTCAAGCTGTGGGTATGTCCTTCTGATAAGTAATGCGATATAATCAGGGTAGTCAATTGATATTGCTTCAACTTTAACTTGAAAGGTTTTGCCTTCTTTTTTAAAATTAACTGCCTGTTCTTTTGTAATTTTTTTCCTATTATACTCATAATACCATCTCCTTGGTGTTAATGCTGCTTTCCAGGATAACATTAAAGATTTACCACCGCCTCTAGCTCCTCCATAAAATATCCAGCTTGCTGAACTTTTTAAAAATTCAGTCTGTTTACCTTTGTGTGGTTTATAAGCTACCTCAGAAGGGGAGGTCATCGTCTTCCTCTTTTATTTGATCTACTACTTTATTATCTTTTTGTGCAAATCCAGCTCCAAGTTTATGTTCTTTAACTTCTTTATCTTGAGCCTCTGGGTCTTCTAACTGTATTGAAATATAAGGAACACCATTCCTGGAAACATTTTTCCATGATTTTATTTTATATTCTTTCCCTTCTACATTTATATTCCCCGTATAATCAGGTTTTCTATCACCTTCTTCTTTATATTTATTATCAAACAAAACACCTTTATTTGTGTCATCATAATTAGAATCCATGATCTATATCCTCACTATTTTTATCTTTATATACTCTACTATTTATTTTATTTTTTTTATCATTTTTTTCCCAGGTTCTTATTGCTGCTTTCCAATCTACCATTGAGACCTTGCCAACTTTCCAGCCATTTGACTCATAGTGATTTAAAAACTGTTGTGCATCTACCTCGTTATTTCTTTCTTTGCAATACTCTTTAACCTGATCTAATGATGGTCTAGTTAATTTACGCCTAGCTTGCGATTGTTTAACAACTTTCTTTTTTTCTCCAGGTTCTGACTTAACCACATAATTATCATCTTTGTCTTTCTCTACTAAGCCATACCTATCAAGAGACTTGATAATACTACTATGAAAATTATTATTATTATTTAGCACTCCACCATGATGAAAGTCAACATATTTTGTAAGATACCACTTATCATTTCCTAGATCTATTATTCTATCTCCAAACAATTTAAGTATTTCATTATTATCACCAATTTCACTAGCTCTAATAAAAAATTTTGCCAGAGGTATATTCACCTCCCAGATTCCTGCATGATCGCATTTGGCACATATATAAAACCAAAAGCATTTATAATCTGGTGTCAGCTGCTGAAACCACTGCTGATCAAATATTCCCGTGTCTGTGTGTCTCTTTGCCATAATTATCTCTCTCTTTCTCGTAGGTCTCACTATCAGATTTAATCTTTCTAATGAGTTCCTGCCTAGTTTCTGCCTCAGCTATAGTAATATATCGCCCAGACCTTGTTCTTTTTTTTGCACTAAATTTTGATTTATTTTTTTCCTCGACCATTAAGCCACTCCATTACATCACTATATAAATATCTTATTGTTTTACCGCCCCTATTGCTATTATCTATTGCAACAGGCATCGGATCATCATCTAAGTTACGCCATTTATAGATAGCTTGCCTAGTAACTCCCAATCTTTCACACAAGTCTGCTGTGCTTAATAAAGTTTCTTCTGACATTGTTATGTTCATTTTCTCTCCAATTTAATTTATTTCAGGATTATCTGGCAGTGGAAGGTCTTCTCCGCAATCTTCACAGTACATATATTCACCAACATTGTTTTCTTTTTCTTCAGGTTGATATTCAATATTCTCGTGTAAACAATCTTTTATTTTTATTGTTAACTCACCCATGCCAAACATATAAATAGGCGTGTATTCGCCAACATGGGCACCTTCAATGTTATAATAAAAAAACTCTAATGCTTCTTCTCTTTCCATATCTTCCGTTAATCTATCCACAATCTTATCAGCATTATATATTATCCTGGATTTAGTATCAACGCCAACAATACAATCATCAAATCCATCTGCCTTCAGGGTATTATCTATATCACCATATACTTCTATATAATCACTTAAATTCATTTTTTTACCCCACCTACATCACAGGTATTCTTAATATCATCATATAATATATGCGGTGTCCAGGGAACAGCTTGATTCTTACTGTTAGCTATCTCCATTATTGTTTTGATCGCCTCATTTAATGTATCCTCACCTAACCAATGAACTACCATCTTTTTCGTAATTTTTCTCATTTTTTTATTATTTTTTTGTTTAACCTTCTATCTTTTCTATATTTTTCAAGCAGCTTCCCATCTTCATCTCTATACTCTAAATGAGAATATATTACATCTTCTACATCTGGAAGCTTCTCACGAGTTATTAGATCAATATATTCTGTTAGTCTCATTTTCTATTCCAGGGTGCCCTTACTGTGTTATTTGTACTTTTATCTGCTTCTTTCATTAACTTATTTATATGCTCGTTCTCTTGGTGGTTTGTATAAAGACAATAAATTACTATTGCTGCTAAGGCTACTATTATCATAATATATATTTCCATTTCTCTCTCTATGCCAAGAATAAATACTTGACAATTTTTTTTGTTGTTTGGGTTTTCTTTAACATATTTATTAATATGAATACTATAGATTTTATAAAACAGTTGTTATATTTGTCAACTAAAAGATTTTTCCTGTTTTGTGTCAGTGCCAGTACCAACGTAACCTCAGCCCCCCCTCCAAAAGACTGGGTGGGTCTCTCTCGTGACATAAAAATGTTTGCGATCATTATCTATAGTCGTGAACACTATTTATATTATATGCCAGACTGACTGAAGATCTACAATATATAGTATAGTATCCTGTTTCTCCTCGGTAGACAGCACAACATTCTTGTAATATTGTTGTGTTCTTCTGGGGTATAGGGAGGTGCAGGCTAGGGTCTGGCTAGGGGCTGGGCAGGGTCTGGGTAAGGTATTCGGTAGGGGTTAGGTAGGGGGGTCTCTGCCCCTCCTTAGCCCCATCTTAATAGTCCACATATATATAATAATATATAATAAGATAGTATTAGAGAGTAATACTATATAACTATATTATATAAACTCTATATATATACTACGAGGATCTTTTTATTTATTTATTCTTATAAAAGCACAACGTTTTTAAAATAAGTCATTGCATAGCTAAGTAACCTATGTAAACTAAGGCTCAACAAATAACCAAATAAACATGGAGAAATAATATGTTATCATATAAAATAGAACAGATAAAAAAGAGAATAATCGACTCAGTCTGGGTCATTACTGCTAAGATTGACGAGGAGTCAGGAACTGCAGTTATTCTAGACTTTTCAAGGTCAAACGAAAATGGCTATGGCAAGGAGGCTGACCAACTTAGGAATGGTGATGTAGTCGAGGATACTAACAGGATCGTCCAGAAGATAAATATCTTCGATGATAGTGGCTATCTTTTTGCTGGTGAAACAGGGAAAGTAGTTAAAGTCTATGATGTTGTAAATAAGCGTCATGTTTTCGACTACAACAATATTGCTTTAGGAGGTGAGTAAAATGGATAAATGCTGTCTAAAATCTGCTAAGAGCATTTCTGCCTCAGATCTGGTAGAATATGCTAAGTATTATGCTTATGAGCTTACTTGTGAGAAGTGTGATAAAAAATGGGATATTCCAATTACCCTAGAGTTAGATCTGCCTTATGCTGATGAAATTCAGCCAGAGGTAGTAACTCCAGATATTGAAGATCCTTCAAAAATATCTAAGCATGATGTTCTTATAGTCAAGCCAGAATTACACCATGCTGTAGGATCTAGTGTTATTCAAGTTGTTGATGTAGATCATGATCTATCTCAGGGAGATCACTTTCCCCAGATCACATACATCAATCGACATGGTGACCGAGTTAAACGATCACATCGTTTTTTTGGCGAGCATAAAAAAAGAGGGTTAAATGATCACTGGGCAGGTTAACTGATGATGGGTTTTATACCCGAAACTAGGAGATTTATTCTCCTAGTCTTAACCAAAAACATGGAGAAAAATATGAAATATTATACATCAACTCAGTACAAAGATCTTACTGCTGATCGTCTTGGAGAAGGCAAAGATTGGTTCAGGATCAAGGTGGGTGACTATGTCATTTCAAGAGAGCATCATGATATTAATAAATATCTTGGTACTCAAGAAGCTCAAGTTATTGCTACCGACAGAAAATCAGTTACATTCAGAGATTACAAAACAGGTTATTCTTGTACCGTATTACAAGAAGACATCTATCGAGTTACTCGCAAATTAAAGACTAAAACTATCAAAGCAATCTTTCCTTCAAATTGGTGCGATGATGATCTTAGAGCTTGTGAGTACAGGAAAAATGGAGATGTCTGGACTCTTAAAGTTGCTGATCTGGAACTGCATTTGAAAACCTATGATTTTGAAGAAAATAATGATGATGATGAAATTACCTATGATGGTGAAAAAGCTTTTAAGCTTGTTGAAGGGTCACCCACTACCAAATATGGTTCAAAAGATGATCGTGTATGGGTCGAAGGCTATATTAGCAAAAATGGATATTGTGAGGCTACTGACGAAAATTGTGCAGTAAGTCGTGAAGAGCATCATTGGGTGGATGCCTGCGTAAAAGTAATATCTAATATATATTAGTCGAAACCCCAGAGAGATCTGGGGTCGTAGGGAACTGATCTACCCTGCCTGAAGAAGACAGATCAATTAACAAACATGGAGAACAAAATGAAATATCTAGCTGATTATACAGAAGAGTCAATATCTAAAACAATTAAGGATAATGGCGGTTTCTTTGCTTTTGGTCAAAAACAATTTGACGAGGCTAAAAAAGAGGGAGTTAAATACGTTAATTTATATGGCGGTTTAGTTTGTCCTAAAGAAAATGCTAAAAATCTTTTAGATGGTATTGAAAATGCTCATAATGAGGGCGTTAGACAAGATCTTAAAGATCATACGCATAAGCAAATTATCTGGCGTGAATTAGCAAACCACGAGACACAATTTGATGGTGAATTACAAAATGTATATGATGCATTACTATCATATCCATTCACAAAAGATCAAATTGATTCAGAGTATAGTGATTATTACAAGCATTGTTGTGAAAAGGATCTATTCTAATAATGCCCTTTAAACGCTCAAAAATAGCCTTTAAAGGCGATAAGTGGTGTGGAGCCTGTACTGATATGGGCTTCACACCTTTGAGATGTAAAACAAAAGATTTTAAGTATTTGACATTGAAAGTAAACTATAGTAATATTTGTAAACATTAAACATGGAGAAATTAAATAAATGAATTGGAGACACAAAGTACAAGAGATTTTAACAGGGAAAAAGTCACAAGCTGTATATCCTTTTCTTAATGATGAACTTGAAAAAATTATTAACAAATGCAAATATAAATACTCTGGGTTTAAAGATATAAAAAAAGTAAGTATGAACCCTATTAAGATTATTAAACTATACAAAGTTGGTAATAGTGTTTATAAGATTGAGACTAAAATGTTTAGAAAAGCTTGTGGTTTTACAGACAATGAAAAAGAACGCAACCAGGCGGTAAAATTTTACTACAAACAGCATATATATAATAACTATGATAAAATACCAGAATATTTTGAAAAAAGTATTGATTATCGCAGATCTAAAGATAATGGTAGTAAGTGGATTGTTTGGGAATATTTAAAAAACAGGGGAATATAAATATGGCTGTACAACCAATTAAAGACCCCAAAAAGATTAAAAAAATGATCGCAGTCCTTGAGAAGTCAAATCCAAGGAATGTACTTTTGTTCAGAGTGGGGCTTAATACTATTCTTAGAATACAGGACATCCTAGATTTGAGGTATAGTGATATATTTCACCCAGATGGATCTTTTAAAGAGTATTTATCTTTATTTGAAAGAAAGACTAAGAAGAGCAAAGCTATCAAGTTAAATAGCTTGATCAGGATAGAGATTAAAAAGTTTGTAGATCGTTATGATCTTAAAGAAGATGATTATATATTCTTTTCATTACATAATCCTGCAAGAAATTTAGATCGAGTCGAGGCTTGGAGGATCTTAAAAAAAGCTTCTGATAAAGCAGGTATAGAAAATTTTGGTACTCATTCAATGAGAAAAACTTTAGCATGGACAATTTATCAGAAGACCAAAGACATATCTCTGGTAATGTATATGCTGAACCATCAAAGCCCCACAGCTACAATGAAGTATCTGGGGTTAGTACAGGACTCTATCGATAAGACATATGAAGAGTTTGCAATATAATAATCATGGAGGTTATAAAATGATAACATTAATAATAATTATGTTTATTTTATTAATAATGGATATAATAATAAGGGGAATTACAAATGAATAAAATATTTAATGTTCCTGTTACAATAAAGGATGTTTCTAAAAAGTTAAAAGTTATCCACCAGGATTTTATGGATGCACCTTTTGACTCTGATGAATATTATAATTTTACTTATACAGGACAAGTAGATACAGAGGATCGTGGAATTGAGATCAG
>TARA_R110002020_G_scaffold378499_1_pt1 | contig 12993 bp, 16 predicted proteins | sample TARA_R110002020 | Tara Oceans TARA_R110002020 (sample SAMEA4396489) | marine metagenome | biome: Westerlies Biome; feature: [MES] marine water layer (ENVO:01000295) within the mesopelagic zone...; material: water (ENVO:00002006), including particulate matter (ENVO:01000060) such...
AGAAGGTATATCAAAAGGAAGCTTATGGATAGAGCTCAGCTGCCTATTACAAGGTGAGGGGGCGGTTACTGGATTTACCGTAATTACAACACCTAGTGCATCAGCAATCATTGCCACTAATTGATCTTTTGATACGGAGCTTGAAAATACATGCCGCGTGCCACTCCAAAAATTATTTGTATCAATAATTTCTTCTGTAATTTTGGCTAATTGAAAGCATGTTACACCGTTCCACCAATGGTCAGTAAACCCGTTTACAGTATTACCGTCTTCTGACTTTACCCATTCTATAAGAGATCTTGCTTGATTTACCTCTTCGCCAATAATAGAGGTTCTTATTACAGTACAATTTAGAGGTTCACCCAAACTTTTAGTTAACCCATATATATCAGTTACATCCACTAGATCCGTTTCATCATATGTTCCTATCTTCTTTCCTGAATAAATACAATCCGTGGTAATGTGTATTAACGGGGTCGATATACTTTCCGCAGCTTCAGCTAACAGATGAGGAAATAAAGAATTAACTTTAATAGCTTGTGTCGTCGTTCCTCTATCTATTTGCGGTTTAATCATTCCAATACAGTTAATAATAACATCTGGTTTTTTGACTTTACTATTAATAAGATTTAGTATTTGATCTTTATTAGCATCTTCAGCATTTAAATTAGCTCGAGTTATATTAATAATATCAAAAGATTCTTGTAGATATTTTGACATATACCTACCTAGCATACCGGTTGATCCTAAGATCATTACAGTTTTATTTTTCATAATTTTTATCTAAAGTCTTCCTTCCATATATCCCATTTGTCGTACTCAAATCTAATATCATCACCAAGACTTTCGTCCAGTGTGCTGGTTGAAAAAAATTGGATTATAGTATCGTCTTCTAAGTTCATAAACCCATTAGCATAATTGGGTGGAATGTATAATATTTTGGGAGATTTTGCTGAAATCACAAAAGTTTTGGGTGTGTTATCTTTATCTACTCCATCCTCTGGCATTGGTACAGCTCCTACTAACGCGGTACCAGAAGCCACATAGACATATTTACCTTCTTTTTTATGACCGTGCCAGGCTCTAATAAATCCTCTTCTGTGATTTTGAACTTGATAAAATCTCTTAACATTTTTAAAGTTAAAATCATTTACAAAAGAGACGGAGCCTCTATCATCGACTGCTAGTCCGCCGTTCAATATTGTTGGTTTATCCATAATTAAAAACTTGTTGCTTTTCTAAGCTCTGTAAGGTATTTTCCATTACTGTATAAGCTGTTTGAAGGGTCTTTAATCCTTTGCTCAGTAAAAAGAGATTTCATTTCATGAACTTCATCATCAACAGAATGCCTAGGCATATATATAAATGCACTGTCTACTTTATCTGTAGTAACTTTATAGTTACGCGCGTCTTGAAAAGATATATCAGTATATTCAATGTCAGTATCAGGAATTAAACTAACAACTTTTTCGCCTAAATCTTTAATTGTTGTATTTTCTCTTGCAAGTATATAAATTCCGGCTTTACTAATACCTTTACAAGCTTCACAAATATAACCTGCAACATCTTTAACAGAAATAATTGGTCTCCATTGATCTCCACCGTTAACAGTTATTTTACCATACGTAATAGCATTTAGAGTAAGAACGTTTACAACAAGATCTAATCTAATTCTGCTGTGAGTATCACCTAAACCAAATACAGTACCTAATCTAAAAATTGTACCACCTCTCTCTTCAACATATTTTTCTGCCTTGAGTTTTGTAACAGCATAATCACTTAACGGATCAGTAGGGCTTGTCTCATCTAGTAGATCATTTTGTGCTCCATATACAGAACAGGTAGAAAGAAAAATTACATGTTTATTTTTAGGAAGAGCTAAACATACATCTTTAATAGCTTTAAAGTTAATGTCATGAGTAAGCATCTTATCAACTGCGCATGCTGGGTCACCCACAAGCGCAGCTGCTAGTATAACAACATCACAATCTTCAGCTGCTTCAACTAGCTTTCTTGTATCTCTGATATCGCCTCTAATAAAATCAACATCTTTTAAATATCTATCTTCATATAAGAGGTTATCATATACAACTACATCAGGCATTTGTTGTTGTAGCTTATTAACCAAATAACCGCCGATGTATCCCGCTCCCCCTACTACTAATGCTTTCATGTATATATTTTAATCACAAATAGTAATATTTCAAATCTACTCACCGTATTTTTTGACTTCGGGATTAAATCCAGCTGTTTTATCACCAGCAGAAAATCTTCCAAACATAGCCAATACTTTTTCATCTATACAACGCTTTAATCGTGACCTTTCTTCAACTAGTTTAACGTCCTCTTCAGAGGCCCACGACCTAAACTCCTTATCATCAGGTTTTTCCATTACTTCATCCTTTAATCTATATAATTTAAAATTAACAATAGATAGTCTATCAATTATTTCACCTAAAGAAATTAATTTTTCAAATGTATTACCTAGCTCGAAGTCCCCGTCATAAGACTGTATTGAACTGTTAATAACTTCCTCTACTCGGTCACTTATATTCATCTTTATATTTTAGAGGGTAGTCCGTACATAGTCCACTACAAACATTAATATCTCCATTAATTCCATATTCGGGCATTACGCAAATACTCCTTTTAATTAAAGGCTTATTTGGATAAACCCATATATATTTTTTTGATGTAAGGGTATAGTCGTCTGCATGATGATATAAATAATTAAATTCATCTATCTCGCTAAAATAAAGCAAAGCTTCTTTGTTCTTACAGTGTATCCAAAATTTCGAACTGTTAGCATATAAAACTGTAGGGGATAAAAGTGTATCTGGTTGATCATGACCAAGCCATATTTTATTATCTTTTACCCATACATCTATTTCTATATCAAAATCTGTATTGAGAACATTATCTATAGATTTTAAGCTATTTTCATTACTGGTAGGCCCATTTAAATTACCACGGTGAGCTATTATTTTCATAAATTTTTTCTAGTATGCCCGAGGCCTTTTGTTTGTAATAATATACCATCGTTAAATCCATATGCGTAATTATGCGGCTTGTTTAAAATTGTTATATGGTCGGTAAATTTTTTATTACCGAGCTTATTCATGATTTCCAATATATTATCGCCTAGGCATTGTTCAGAAGTATATTTGTTTGTTATTTTTATATCACAAAAGAGATTATTGTCTAACAGTTTACCATCAAAAATAAAAAACTGAGGCATAATATCGCAATTATCATAAGTTTGGGGTCTTCCGCCTTCTTTACCATTTTCTGGGTCTGAATCATGTGAATGAAAATTTTGGCCGATGGCCCTTAAAACATACCCGCCTAATTGCTTATTGTTAATAACCGTATTATAATATTTCTGTAAATTATAAGGAGTATTGATAAGAGTATCGCCTGTTATACCCATAACAATATCAAATTTACCACTCTTTTTTAATGCCGCAAACCCTGTGGAATAATTTCTTGTCATAGCTTTAGAGGCTATTGTATATTGATTGCTTCCGGAAGATAAATCTTCTAATTTAAAATATTGATCTGCTCTTATAATAATTTCATGAATACTATTGTTGTTGCCATTATTATCAGAATGTACGACAACAATAGTTACATTATTATATGTATTTTTTAAATTTTTTATAGATTGTAATACGACATCAGATTCATCGTACATAGTAATTACTACACCTAATTTCATTGTTCTTTTACTATATAAGCTGTCGGGCAAATGTAATCTAATGATTTAATTTTTACCTTTTTATCGGAAAAGAACCTATCTACACCTTTTGATTCAGACCATTTATGAAAGCCGTATTCATCAAAAACAACCATACCGCCTGTTGAGACTCTATCCCACAAAGCTCCCAGGGCTTCATATGTAGGAATTTCTAAATCTAAATCAATGTAAAGTAATGATATTTTAAACCCGGGTTTATCTGATATATATTCTGGAGCTGTTTTAGTAATATCTCCTGGTATTAAATCATATTCATGATCTAAAAACCCGCAATTTTTAATTAATGAAATTAATTTTGAACATTCATCACTTTTATGTTCATAGTCGCGGCCTTCGAAAAGAGTTTTCATTGCATCTTTATCTATACCGTCTAAAGTTTTTACCAATTTATCAGAATTAAAAAAGTCAAATCCTATAACTTTTTTACCGCTATTAGGGTTTAAATATCTTTTTAATTTAAGATAAGTTAAGATACCTGTACCTTTAAATACTCCACATTCAACTATATCACCTGGAATATGCTTTACACGGTCCATTAATAAGGTTCTTGCAAGAAGTTTTCCAAAAACTTTAAGGTCATTACTTAATATAAAACCGTTAAAGTTATCATATAGTGATTGCGTATTTTCTATAATTTCTATGTCTTTAATTTTCATCGGTTTAAATAAATCATTAAATCTTCAGGGGTTCCAATACCCCAATTTTTATCTATATGAAAAGTTTTAATTTTTTTACCATCTGCAATTGCTTCGTTAAATACTGGACATACATAAAACTCATTATTAACTCTAATATCTTTTTTAATCATTTGTTCTGCGTATTTGACGAAATCTGACCCCTGCTTCCAGTAGTAAATTCCAACAGTCGCTATATTACTAATAGGTTTCTTTTCTGCTACTTGGCTTACATATCCATCCTTATCAAGTTTTACGTAACTCCATTTTGGGTGTGTAGCTGTAAAAGTTAATATACCTCCATCTACTCCATCTGCAACCATTGAGTACATAAATTCATTGCTATTCCAATCAGTAATTTGATCAGAGTTGGCAAATAATAAAGGTTTATCATTATTAATAATATCTTTAGCTAATAATGCGGTGCATGCAGCTCCTTCAGTTATACCCTCTGTAGTTATAATATTACAGGTAGGGGAAATTAAGTTCAGCAAATATTTTAAATTATAAGTGTTATAATGATCTGTTTGAGTAATGAATGTATGTTTAGCGTCAATACTTAAATTATCGACAACTTGCTGAATCATTGGTTTTCCTTCAACTTCAATAATAGGTTTTGGAAAAGAATAACCTGCTTGGGTAAACCTCGAACCAGCACCTGCCATAGGAATTAGTACATTCATATCCCCACCTTGCCATTTAGGATATGACTGGTCTTTTTCTTCAATTATATCTATCATATTTTTTATTTTTTTATATGTAACATCATTAGAGTCCTCAACACCGCATAAAAAAGCTCCACTACTTAACGCTCCCTTTCTACCGATATGCGAATCTTCGATAACTAATGTTTCGTTTGGATCGACTTCAGCTCTTAACATACACTTTAAATAAATTTCGGTGTTAGGTTTGGGATTTTTAACATCAGTCTGTGAATATAAAAAGTCAATATATTCAAATAACCCCTTTCTTATTAGCTGTAGCTTGGCCGTATCCCGTATAGAATTTGTTGCACAGGATATGGTATAGCCTTCACCTTTAAGCTTCTTGAGAATATTTTTTATTCTTAAGTCTTGTTTAAATTTGGTGATTATTTCTTTTGTTTTTTCTTGTTTAGCTTTCCAAATTTTATTATGTTTTACCGTTGGTAATTTTTTTTCTACTGTCAGTAAATTGAGTTTTTTAGTGGTAGATAAACCATCATACTTAGCTAAGTGTTCCTCTCTATTGATAACAAAGTTTGGACTCTCTTCCTCTAAAGCTCGATTTAATGCTTCATAATGAAGTTCTCTAGCATCTACTAAAACACCGTCTAAATCAAATATAATTAACTTAATCATTTTTTCATATATTCAATTACCTCTTTAACTGATTCCTCTAATGTCACTTCCGCCTCAAATTCTAAAATAGATTTAGCTTTACTAGTATCAGGAATTCTCTTTTGCACATCATAGGTGAATGGTTTATCGGAGATAAATTTAAATTCTTTGTCAGGGTTTATTTCTTTCCAAATAATTTCTGCTAGTTGTAATACAGATGTAGCGGTTGGTGTAGAAATATTAAAATCTTCATTTATCGCCTTGTCTGACTCCATGGCTAATCTTATGCCACGAGCTAGATCTTTACCATTTGTATAACATCTAACCTGATCACCTTCTCCAAGAATATGTAATGGGTCTTGCCCCTTTAATACCTTATTAATTAAATCTGGTAATACATGTGACATCATCAATTTAATATTACCGCTTAAAACTTCTTCTTCACCTATAGCCTCTTCTTCACCCACACCAACACAATTAAACGGTCTTATTATAGTATATGGTAGTCCATATTGTTCATATGCACCTTTGGCAAAATATTCAGAAGCTAGTTTTTGGAACCCGTAGGTAGAAGCCGGCGGAGGGCATACTTTAATTTGAGTTTCTGGTGTTGGATAAACAGCTGTTTCTTCAAAGACCATAGAACTAGAAAGTACTATTATCCTTTTTAAATCCCCGGCCTTAAAGCTTTTAATAGCTGCATCAAAAGTTTCAGCTAAAATTCTTTCATTAGTGGCTAACAAATCATAAGCAAATTTATGAAAATAGGTAATGCCTCCTATCATAGCGGCGCCGGCTATGACTTGATCAGGTTTTTCTTTCTGTAAGATATCGCTAATCCCACTATCTAGGATATTCCTTTTAAACAGCTTAAAATTTTTGTGCTTATCATGAGGTCTAGTTAATTTTCCGTATTTAGAAAAATTATCTACCCCTATTACTGAATGATCGTTTTTTAAAAGCTCGGTACATATATAACTACCTATAAAGCCCTGGCTCCCAGTGAGTAAAATCTTCATAATCGCATTCCATTATATACTGTCTTTTTAAATTTGCCATTCTCTTGTTCGATAGTTTCAAACAACTTTAGGTCTAGATTATTGTCTTTAATAAACGCATCTAATGCAGCAGTGTCTTTAGGTAAACACACTCCTGCATACCCCCTAAAATTATCGTTAACATCAAGATACATATCTTTTGTAGTACCTCTTTTGATGAAAGTATCTTTAATTTTAGTATAATCTGCACCTACGTGTTTACATATATCATACATTGTATTTGCAAATACAACTCTCATAGCATTAATTGTATTAGAATAATACTTTAACAGTTCTGCTTCTGTAGATGAAAGTTGAGCAGAAATCCTAGGGTAATGACCGTGACATTTTTTAATCTTGTTAAAATTTTCTTTGCTATCGGTACCAATAGCTAATAAGTCATGATTTTCCGTAAAATCTGCTATAGCACATCTCTCACGTAAAAACTCAGGTACAAAACAAATATTTAGCCCTGTTTTATTTCTTAATTTTTCTGTAGTGGTGGGTATAACAGTCGATTTAATTACTACAATACCCTTAAACTCCTTTTCTTTAAGCTCTACAACTGTTTTTTCAACTATAGATGTATCACAACTACCATCTTTTTTTTGTGGTGTAGGCACACAAATATAAACAATTTCTGTATCTAATACGTCTTCAATTTTTGTATTATGGGCGATATCATAGGTTTTAACTTTATGCCCTAATTTTTCAAATCCATACTTACAAGCACTGCCTATAACCCCCACACCTATTATTCCTATTTTCATTTTATTTTTTTATAAGCCCACATATCGGCAGGACATTCGACTTTCTCGTATCTATCGTTATCGCTATTAAAGAATTTATCGACTGCTTCCACCACACCTGGATGATCACTACAATAATCATGTCCGGAAATGATACCACCAATAATTAAATTATTATTAAAAATTTTAAGCTCAGTACTAACAGCAGGTTCAGTATGATCACCATCTAAAAATATTAATGAAAATAATTCATCACCTGGATGGAATTCTTGAGAATTAATAGTATGTTCAATTATAGGACCGTATAGTCCAAGTTTATTTAAATTTGATCTAAATTTTTCTCTTGTAACTTCAGGGTAAATGCAATTATCTATAGAAAGCACTTTCCGGTCTTCATTATTTTTTACTATATTAATTAAAAGAGAAGTTGTACTACCACCAGAATGCGAACCAACTTCTACATAATTATAATTATTATTTGATTGATTTAAGGTCTGTTCATATAAAAAATCCCATTGATCTCTAGTTACACTTCCTGATATGGTTAGCTCTTGATATATTTCATTATTTGTTTTCATATTATTTGTTTTGATAAAATTATTTACGTGTAAACTCCTTTAGCCTCATTTCTTCTTGTCTCCAAACCACCGCAATGGTAGCTTATAGCATCTAATGCCTTGGTTATTTCAACACCACCGGTTCTACATCTATCAAAAAAATCAGTATCACCTGTTGTACCAAATTCATTTAAGACCTTTTTCATAGGTCCAAATCTTTTCCAAACTTCTTTTGGAACTAAAAACGGCATTGCATCTAATCTATGGCCATAAGTACCACCTACACCTCCATTTTCATGAAACAGTCCCTGTATATCATCAACTGCTAATTCATCTTTTTCAAGGTCGTTACAAAACTCTACAAATCCGGATTCATTAAATTCTTCCTCTGTTGTAGGTCCGAAATTACGCGTGGTATGTAAGGTGTGAAGTGTACCAGGCTCTATCAATTTACAATTAACTACCCTATTATCCTTACCACGCTTTACTAGATTTTTTAACCAATTTTTATGAAAGGCATGGTCAGTTGCAATAGGGCAAACAAATTCAGCACCATGATCAAAACAAACAGGATATCCAATATTCCATCCTTTATACAAATTCCATAAAAACCCTTGACCTTCGTCATAAGGCATTTCAATATATTTAAATTTATTTTTCTTTAACCAATCGTATGTATGAGCAGGTGTTTTCCAGCATACAAAAATTATATCAAATTCTTTTTTATATTTTAATCCGGCATTTTTTATAGCTCCGTATTTACCATTAATAGCAAACTCAGCCATATCTGTTGAACCACCTATTTGACAATAAAGCATTACTTTAGGTAGCTTCCATTTTTTATCTTGATATTCGTAAATATTACTCATCTTTTTCTCCTTCTATTATATGATATACAGGTGAATCAAATACTGTTATATGCTTCATGCCATACTTAGGTTCTAGAACTCTATGAAAATAGAAATCGTCTCCTGCCATTTTTACCTGCCCCTCAAATTGAAATGTTCCAATTCCATTATGATAAATATTACCGCAAGGATACATTCCGCTTTCTATAAATCTTTTCTTTTCTAATACACAGGGCATATATAACCCTCCTGGCTGTATCTTATCTTCTGAATTTTTTTCTACCCATTTATCGAACTTAGCTAAGTCAAATGTATCAGGTGATCTACCACAGTGATCATTTCCAAGATTTACTCCATGCATACCAGATCCCATTTTTCCACTTTCAATTAACCTACTACATGGGATATTAACACCATCGTGGTGTTTTAATAAATTTTTTAACCAATCTTTACTAAACCCGTCATCTGAATTTACTAAACATACATTATCGTATTCACTAGTAATAACCGCATGATTATAAGCACGATAAACTCTATTTAAATAGTATTCATTTTTCCAATAATTTTGGAAGATTGTATATGGTATATCTAATTTTTTAAGTTCTTCTAGTACTTCTGGAGTTGCGTCATTAGCAACAATTCTAACTCCGACATCCCAGCCTTCAACCTTACATCTATCTCCTTTTAATTGATCAACAATAAAGTGAAGATAATCAATACTTTTAAATACTAAACTTACTACTTCTACATTTTTATTCATAACTTGCTTCTTTTAAATATAATTTTGTACCGTCTTTACATTTAATAAATGCATTAGGATACGGATCTTGCAATGCTCTAATTTTATTAAATAGATCTTTTGCTGTATATTTCTTTATATCAGTTAAAAATATTTCACTCATTTCTGGATTTCTTCTTTTATATACAGTTGATTGTTTATGTTTTTGCTCTCTGGGAGTTAGCGTTTCAAAATTATCTAAAATGTATTTTAATCCCTTCCAACCAATTTCATTTATATTTGCAAATATATTTTTTAAATTACCCCTTAAAGATAAATCTTCCTGATATAAAATTGGTCCATGATCTAATTTATTATCCATAATAAAAAAAGTCACTGCACTATTTTCAACTCCATCAATAATTTGATTTTGTAAAGGTGAACCTCCTCTGTATTTTGGTAATTTTGATGGGTGCAGACAAATGCATTTAGTATTATTTACAATATAATCCGGAACGATCCAGCTCCACCCAATAAAGAGAATAACATCAAATTTACTATATTCTTCTACTTCACAAAACTCTTTTTTGTTTTTTACTAAGGTTATTTCATGAAGAATTTTATCAGTCGTAGATAAAATATCATTTTTGAGTTGATCATATATTTTAAGAGCCCAATCTCTATATCCGCAATATAAAATTTTCATTATTCTGCATATCTAATAATTTTATACCCCTCAGCATATTCGGCATTACCTTGTTTACCTCTCAATCTTGCCATATCCTTTAATATAGAAGGGCTTCTAAATGATCTTACTTGAGACTTTAAACATTCGTATGCTTTTATTTTTTTATCTATATCTATAGATTTAAAATAGTTTGGTTTAAAGCTATCGTTTATATCATGAGTATGATCCCATAAAAATACGTGCGGTTGTTCATATACAAAAACCTTTTTTACAAAATAATTTATATCATGAGGCCTTAAAGCAACTAAAGCCGCTTTATAAACCTCATTATGATCTTGATTATATGATGGATAAGGTATATAAATTTCCTCAGGCTTAATATCATTAATATATTTTGAAAATGGGTCAATCATATTTCTCATATTATATGAATTAACTTTATTATCTAATATATCAAAACTAAAATTTAATATTTTTTTTGCTTCTTTTAGTTCGGCTATTCTATCGGATCTACAAACAATATGATAATCGTCAACCCCGCATTCAAGTACAAGCGTATCTTTATCTAAGATACCACCGCACCCTAAAATTTCATCATCAATATGAGGAGATATAACTATTTTTTTATATTTCATTTTTATATAAATCTATAAGTTTTTCTTTTTCTGTTGGATTAGTTTTATCTTTAAATTTAAACCATTCTGGATAGATTTCACTAGGTACTTCATTAACATCAAGGGTAGATTCATCAACTAACCTATCTAAGTCCCAGCCTGTTTGACCCATACTCTTATAATGTAAATATTTGTCGACTATTTTTCTATCATCTGCAAATCCGAAATGGATAACACTGACATCTACTGGGCAACCTTTCACAGTACCTTGTGGTACTTGACCGTGATGAAGCCCCGGTTGTCTATCAAACCATAATCTTGTTGGTTTACCCCATAGAGGGAACCAGTGCATATGTAAATTATGGTAACCGTTATCTTCACGGTACCATTTATGTGATCTCCAAAGATTATAATGCCCAAAGCAAGGCAAATCTACATTAGCATCATCTAACTTTTTACATAGCTTTTGTAAATTATTGTCAATTAGTAGTCTCCCATCTAATAATAAGTCGCCATCTAACCATAGCACCCAGTCTACATCAGGATGTTCTTTTAATAGTAGTTTATATAATTCATCCTTGCAAAGTAACTCTTCCGTAAATCGATTTGTTGGGCTGTAAATTACAGTAGTTTTATCTTTATACTTTTCATATATTTCTCTACTATTATCAGTGCTTGCTTGATCAAAAATGTAGATATGATCGCATGGTTCCATACAACGGAACCAATTTTCTAAATTACCATTTTCACTTTCATTCCTAAGCTGTCCAAATCCTATAATTTTCATGTATTTTTAATTATTTGTAATATTTGTTTAGATGTTGTACCGTCACCAAGCCACTCTACCCTTTTTTTATCTTTATAGTCTTCTAAAAAAGATTGAACTTTTTTAAGTTCATTATCACACTTATCATTTAAGCTTAGCATAACAGAACAATGGTTATCAATACTCTCTGGCCGCTCGGTATAATCTCTCGGTACAATAACGGGTACATTAAGTAGCGCAGGCTCTTCTTGCGCAGTCCCTGAATCACTTATAATAAACCAAGAGCTGTTACAGAGCTGTAGGTAATCATTAAAACTTTGAAGTGGTATACATGTGCACTGCTTTTGATATTCTTCATATAAGCCGTATTTTTTTAATTGAGCAATCGTTCGTGGAAATTCTAAAAACAAAAAAGTATACCCATAATTATTTTTAAAGTGCTTAATATATTGCAAGAGGGTTTTCATCCTATCCGGATACAAAAAATTCTCTGGCCGATGTATATCAACTAAAACATGTTCAGTAGTGCGAGGTGGAAAGGTTTTGTTTTTAATAACTTCAACAATAGTATTACCTACTACATGGATTTTATCTTCAGATATACCCTCACGCATAGCTTTTTGTTTATAGTTTTCATGATATACAAAAAGAATATCTGAGACACAATCACAAACAGTACGATTAATCTCTTCTAACATTCGTCTATCACCAGAGCGCATCCCTGCTTCAATATGAATTATGTTATATCCTTCCTTTTTTAGGGCTACAGCACTAACAACCGAGTTTGAATCTCCTAAAAAGCAGACTCCATCCACATGCCCTATTTTTCTTAGCAGTTCAATTAATTTAACTGATGCATCTGCTGTTTGATGAAAATGCTCTCTTCCTTTTCCACCAACCTCTAAATTATAATCAGGTTCACGGAGAGAAAGATCATTGAAAAATACTCCTGACAATAATTTATCAAAGTGTTGCCCGGTGTGAACCATAATGTGATTAAACTCCTTATCAAACTGCTTAAAAATAGCAGACATTCTTATAAAGTCTGGGCGAATACCTGTTACAGTGACTATTGTTTTTTTATTCATATACGTTCACACACTTAGAAAGCTCATTTTCAATATTATTGTTATTGTGTTCCTGTCTTGTAATCTTTTGTAACAACGCACTATTATAGTCTTGCTTAAGTTGGTTTTCAACTGGGTTAGGTTGTTTGTAATAATTACCCAGCCCATGCCATTGATGTATAACCATAGGCGAATCTAC
>TARA_R110002020_G_scaffold85567_2_pt1 | contig 12983 bp, 5 predicted proteins | sample TARA_R110002020 | Tara Oceans TARA_R110002020 (sample SAMEA4396489) | marine metagenome | biome: Westerlies Biome; feature: [MES] marine water layer (ENVO:01000295) within the mesopelagic zone...; material: water (ENVO:00002006), including particulate matter (ENVO:01000060) such...
TCCTCTCGGCACAAGTGATGGTGTCGATCACCAAGAACTTGTAGTCATGGTCCTCCTCGGTAACCTCACTGATCATCTCCATCATGTCGCTGTAGGTCCTAGCAGGACGCAGGACAGGAAGGTCAGCAGGAACAGACCCGCTGGACTTCAGCAGATCCCACGTGTCCTCCTGACCAAAAGGCATGACCAGACTCTTGGGAATGTTCCCAGCAAGGCTGCTCTTCCCCACCCCAGCCGGTCCAGCAATGACCATAGAAGGTGGCCTCTTCTCAATGCCCTTGCGGACATTCTTCAGCCAGTTAGAGGTGGTCTTCGTCTTAGTTGGCATCGTCTCCCCTTTCGTAACCAGAAACTGCCGCCCACCACGCATCCATTGCTGCGTGCCAGACGTTTCCAAAAAATAGAGCGGGCTTCACTTCTTCGCGAACCCTCTCCAATCCCATCACGTAGCGATAGTGATGTTTTGTCGGGCAAAGCTGAAAACACTTCGCCCTACTGTTCGTAAGCAATGACCTGTTGCCCTGAGGTGAAGCTTCGCCCTCAAGCTCAGGGTGTACATCCGCTGTGTGCTGCCAGTTCTGGCTGCTCGGATCGTCATGGTGAGAACAGATGCCTAGGTACTGGCACGGAGTGTTCCACATCATGCAACCAGATGGGTTGTACGGGGTCATCTGCGTCTTCTCCGTCCTCTTCATCGTGGTCGTCATGTCCTCGGACACCTGCCACAAAGAACGGTTGTACTGCTCTAGCTCGTCAGTCGTCAGGGTGATGCTCTTGCGTTTGAAGAACTTCTCCCTGTTTTCCATTACCTCCTTCACAAGCCTGACGTGATACATCTCCATGTTCTCTCTGTCTATAGACAGGAGTTCATTGAGCGTTGCGTCTGAAACATGCTCGCCCATGTAAAGGCCAGTGTTCCTCGTATGGGCGCGAACGGCCTCTGTGATCTTGCGTGGCTTCGTTGTTGGCTTCTTGACCACGTCCCACACAATTCCCCTAAGAGGAATACCGTTGGAGTACATCAGGATCTCGTAGTGCCTCGGCTGGCTCTCTATCCTGAGGCTTCTCCAGTAGTTGGCGTCAGGGTCAGCAATAGGCATTGATGTGGTCTTGTGGTCAACAAGGTAATGCTCGCCGTCCACCTTGATAAGCTTGTCGATCTTACCTGCCAGAGTCCACTTCCTGCTTATTCGGCCCTTCGGGTCCAAGTTGCGGAGCGGGGCGGTGTAGACCTTTTCTATCTCAACGATCTCATAGTTGGAGTTGGTGTCGTGGTACTCGGCGGCATAAGCCGTCATCAAAGCACTGCACTGGGTGGCGACCAACTCGTTGTCCTTGGCCATTTCATGTATGACCGAGAACGCCTCACGCAGGTATGCGTACATGGCTTGTCCTCCTTCGTGGGTGAACTGCTATGATGGGGGCGGGGAAGCCCCCCGTCAAGTTGAAAAGCGAGCCTAAAATGGGAAAGACGCTTTTTGAGATTGAGTGTTTCACTGATGGCCATACTTACATCATTAGGACAGATGACTCTGACAAGTCTCTGGACCTTGAGAAGAATGGACTCGTGGACATTCTGTACCGCTGGTCAAATGACGATGGACCTCTTGAATTAGAGGACGTGTGCGACATTTTGGATTCTTTCTGTGGACTCAAAAACGAGTTCGAGGTCCACAAAATCCTCAATGAGCCGAGGTTTTCCTCTACTTCAGACGACTAATCGTCTGCGTGCTGCTCTCTGTACAAGCACAACGCGATAAGAGAGTACACGGCTAAGTCACGGAAGCTGTCCTCTACGCTCTCGTGCTTCAGGCTTTTGTTTTTGGCGAACGTCTGGATACGTCGTATCTTGTCGTTCGCTCGGACCATACATCCTATCCACGGGTCTATCCCAAACTCCTCCGACGCTCGAACATTTGAGAACGGGTCGTTTGGTCTTCCATAGTCAACCTGCTTTGAGTCGTGCAGATCACCTAGAAGCTTTAACTCGTGGTGGAACAGTTCGCTGCCTAGCACCTTCAACCCCCCTTGATAATTCCTTGAACGACCTGACAGAGCGACTACGTTTAGAAGTGTATCGCCTTCTGGTCCGTTCCTTGAAGTTCTCGTCAGTATAGCCCTGCCTAACGAGGTACTCAACGGCTTCTTGCTTGTTCTCCAGAAGTTCCTTCTGTTCAGCGTCCAGCTTCTGAATACGCTTCGCTTTGGGCCATTTCTTCGTCTTCTCGTCTTGGCCCCCTAACTTCTTGTTAGGTCTTCCCAGTATGTTTATCCTCTTGTTTATCTCGTTTTCGTATATCGTTTCGCTTATTGATTCAACGCCTTCGTCATAGGGGTAGCCTGCCCACTTGTTCTTTAGGATGCCTTGGGCCGCTTCTCTCGCCAAACCCCTGTTCCTGTTCCAAAGCTCCTCGATGTACCCCTCCGTTGGCTCTTCTTCATCCACGGCCTCTGAATCGACCAGTCTTTTGAATATCTGCCCCGTGAGTCTGGTGTACTCTTCATATTCTGGCTTTGTAAGGTACTGCCTTACCCCCTTCACAAGAAAGTAGGGGTCTAGCTCCTCTACACCTTTTCGTTTTTTGTCAGGGTTTTGGTCGTTCCATCGCCTTAGGACTTTGTCACCGACACCTTCGTGTACGTGTTTTGATTTCGATGGCACGAGGATGTTCCACCAAAAGCTGGACTTGGTGCCGGAAAACGGATTCCAGTTCTCGGGGATTTTGTTTCCGTTTGTGTCGTACTTGTCGTATTCCTCGTAATAGGGGATCTCCATTTTTCTGAGAAGACCCTTCATCCACATGTCGAACCGATCCTCGTCTCCCCAGTCTCGCCTTTCCTTCTTGTATTCTCTGCTGGCCTTTCTGACCTGCTTGTACATATTGGGAACGGCAGAGGTGATGAACCCGCCAGCAATTCTTCTGGACCCGTTCTTCGGGTTATTCAAGACATAGGCAAGGTCTGCTACAGTCCTGAGGAATGTCTTATCCTTGGCCATCTCCACCACAGACTCCGTAAGCTTGTCCCAAGCCTCGGCCACATTTACTTCACCGCTCTTGGCCATGGTCACGATGTCTTTTGACAAGGCCAGCCATGTGGAGAATGGCTCGAACCTAGCGTACGACATGTACTCAGCCGACCCATCTTCGTTGGTGCCAACCCTTATCGACATGGCGGGGATTGTCCCAGACCGCTGGGCAGCAGCCCACTCCTTTGGCTGAGAGGGTACACTCCCCGTAATCAAAGGCTCCTCTTCGTCGTCCCCCATCATGAGTGCAACAACAGACCAAGCGATGATTTGCTGGACACTCTTTTCACCCATGCCCGACCAGTCGCCCTCCGTAAACCCCTTGTAGGCACCGAGGGGTAGCGTCATTGCACCCAGAGGCGAGTAACCCAACCCCTTCCTCAGGATGTTATCTGGGGTCAGGACAAACGGCATCAGCCACCTAACACCGGGGACTGTTCCCCTGACTGTCAGTGCCGCACGACCAAGAATAGAAGGCTCACCCTGAAACACCATGTCGCGAGCTTTGACGAGTGCGTCTGTCCACAGCCTGTGTGACTTATCGTTGAGTACGTTGTTCATGTACTGGCCAACTTGATCGTCAACCAAACCGTTGACCTTCGCGTCCCTGTAGGCCAGTGCCACAACCTCGGCGTGAGCGTTCACACTCTTTTGCCAAGAGTCCATTGCGTTTAGAAATGTTGTCCCAGAAAGCCTAATGCTACGCCCGACAACATTTGCCAGTGGCCCTCCACGGATGTGCCTTACGTGCGAACTGGCAATCTTCGCCCTCGTCTTGTCTACACCAAGTGCCTTCTCAAACGCACTGTCCTCAGAAACGATTGACTGCCAGAAATACTTGGCCCCTTGAATAAACCCCTTGCCCATGGCCACGTAAAGGTGGGGAAGCTCACCGACCCTCGGTGCCATCTTGTCACCAAGACCAGTCTGCAAGGCCACTTCATTCAGTAAGGAATGGGCAATCCTCTTGGGTCCGAACTCATAAGCAGACATCAACACGTTACTGCTTACGTTCGCGGCGTGTGTCAGCGGTCCAGACAAGATGAAGTTAACCCAAATCTCGTACGCAATGTGAGCTACAGTCCCAACCTCACCCTTCTCCTTCATCACCTCGTACACAAACGCCTCGACAGCTTCCCTGCTGCCCATGTACTTTTCTAGCTGGTTGAAATCCCACCCCTTGGCGATCAGCGAACGCTCCACCCTTCGGTTTTCGTTGTGCCACTCTTGTCGCAGCTTCTTCACCTTGTCCCACTGCTTGAGAGTCTTCGCCCTTCCAATCCTTCTCTTCAGCCTCTCGGACGGAGCATACAGGGCTTTGTCGATTGCACGCTTCGACCGATCCTTCACCGACTCGACCCTGTCCCTCATCATCGAGCCAGCACGACCCCACTCGGAAGCAGCCTCGTTGGAGTACATGGCCAGCCAAATCTTCTGCTGGGTCAGCTTCTCCATCTCGGCCCCAGTCAGCTTGCCAGCGTCCAGCATCGAAAGGATGTGGGAATGGCCCATCTCGGCAAGCACCCAGTCCTTTGACGTGAACACTTGTCCTTCTAGTCCCTTCTGGATCAGCCTCTTGATCGTCCCAAGGGGGTCCTTGTTGAACTCGGACTGCCCGCGAACCTCGTCCTCTAGGTGGGTCCGTATTTCCTGAGGCGTCCTGATGTGCTTGAAAGCACGGACCTTATCCACGGCCTGCCTAGTTCTCTCATCGACGTGATGCTTTGAGGTTTCGTCAAAGTAGTCGTCAGTCAGTTCTAGGTCGTGAATCTTTACAGACAGCCGGTCGCCACTGGACTGTAGCTGCTTGTACTCGTTCGGTGATGGAACGACGAACTGTGCCCTGTTGAGCAGCTTCCACTCGGCGTCACCAGCCTCCACGTCACGGGTCCTGTTCCCAGACATGATTCTCTTTTTGATCTGGCCGGTAAATCGAACCAGTTCTCCGTCAGCCTCTTTGAGGAGAGCGTTGTACTCCTTAGACCAGACTGAGTCCACGACCTCCTTCAGGGCCTCCTTGTTGTTTTCCCTGAGCCAACGTACGATCTGGCCCCTTTCGTTTCCTGACCACACCTCTTTGATCAGGTCCATCACCTCTCCGGCGTGAGGGGAGTCCCTCAGTGCCATCTCCCCGTTCAGGGTGGCCCAACCCATTGTCTCAATCTCGATGTCGTCTAAACCCCCTATTGACATAGACAGGCGGTCGTCGTCTTCACCGAACTCACCAACAATGTCTGGTTCCTCCCAAGACAGGATACGCATGCCAATGCCGCTCACCCGATACCTGCCGTCCTCGTCTTGTACGACAAGTTCGCGGTCCATTAGGGTGTCAACGTCTATGCCCCCAGTGTCTCCTTCTTCCAAGTAGAGTCCTGTTCCGTCCCGCTGCTCAAGTGACACCGCTGCGTCAAAGAAGGCTTCGATGTCAGTCGACTCAATGTCAACGTCTTCGTCCGAGTAGCCCTGCTTGGTTCCGGTGTATTGTTTTCCAATGTCGTCGTTCACAGCTTCAACGATGGTCTCTCGGGACTCCTTGGCGGGTTCCTCGACGGATGCAGCTTCCTCCACGGCAGAGTCCAGCAGTTCGTCATATTTCTTTTCCGTTGCGGAGATCACCTTCTTGACGATACCTGATGCACGACCCGTCTCGGACGTTAGTGTCACGATCTTGATGTTGCCGGATTTCGTCCTTACGGTCACAACTACGGCAGAACCCGAGGCGAAGTTCTTTTGCACCACCTTGCTGCCACGCTTCTCAAGGTCGGCCACAGCGTCCTCGGCCCACTCCGGTAGCCCCTTCTTAAGTACGTGCTTCCGGCTCTTCTTTGCTGTCTTGCGAGGCTTCTTGCGCCTCGTCTTCTTGGCCGTTGTGTCCACGACCGGTCTCTCGGCAATCCCCTCGATCCCCATGTCGGCTGCGACCTCGTTGAACACTGAGGTCATTCCCCTGTACAGCTTGTCGCGGAACAGGGAGTTCCTGATTCGACGCAACCAGTCCCGCATCATCTCAAAGGCGTTGCTGTCCGTCTTGGCGATCTTTGAAACAAGTCCGGTGGTGATGAAGTGGTCGTCCATCAGGTACGCGAGGGACTCCTCTTTGGCCAATTCGTCTAGCATCCCTGCGTTTTCTTCGCCCCTATAGCTGGCGAAAGGGTCAACGTCTAAACCCTGAGCCTTCTCGAACTCCTCCATGAAGTTCTTTTTTCCCTGCTCAAGCAGCTTCCCATACTTCGAGTCGTCCTCCAGCGTCTTGTAAAGACGGTTCCAGACATCTCCGAAACGACTCTTTAGGTCATGTGTGAACTCATGGGCAAAGGTTCCAGTGAGGGCCTTTCTCATTCCCTCTGAGTCAAGAACCCCGTCCTTCATGTACGTTTTGACCTTGGGGACAGTTATGAAAATCCCATCTCCAGAGTAAAGCCCCTTGATGTTGGGGTCGGATGTCTGGACAAACCGGATGTCCCTGCCGTTGCGAGTCTCGTCACTAAGCTGCTTGGCAATAGACAGCATCCTGACAGCGGTGTCTTCGTCTGCGTCCTTTGGTATGAGGTCCAAGTGCCCGACGATTTGAGCGTCTGGGTCCTGCCGAAGGATGACTTGTGGAACCTCAGTTTTCTGTTGCTCCGCTGAGGGCGGGGCGGGAACCACGTCCCCCGTCACGCTTTCCGCCGGTGTCTTTTGTCCCAGCCTCTCCGTGATGATTTCAAGCAACTCCTTGCCAACACCCTTGGCCTCAAAGTCGTTGCCCTGTAGCCGACTGGAAACACCCGCCGCTGCTGATCGAGCGTTCTGGCTACGCCCCTCGTCCTCGGCCACAGCGTCCCAGTACGCAACCTCTCCTTCAAGCTCTTTTTTGCCAGAGAGGTCGTCCATATACCTACCCAACTGTGAGTCGGCAGCAGCAAGCCGGTTTTCATCCTTTTTCAAATCCCCGTGTTCTCGCTCAAGGGAATCCTTTACAGAGTCTGGCATAATAAGGACGGAGTTCCGGCTCGGGTCGATCATGAACTTCCAAGCCTTCTCGGCCCCACCCTGCGCCAGCTTGGTGCCTCCCATCATGAACAACGTCTGCGAGGCCGTGTCCTTCAACGCCTGATACATGGAGGATGACCGAAACGTGCCGTCCTCTCCCACCCATGCCTGCTGGTTTTGATACTCGGGCATGTTGGCGACACGTGTCATCTCTTGCAAGACAGTGGTTATTTCTTCCTCGGCCAATTCGGCCAAGAACTGCTTGCCAAACTCCTTGCTCAGAAACCCCCACACCCCGCTGCCAATCCCTTCAGCCATCCCTTTTTCAAAACCGCCCAAGCCGACCTTCTGAAACACCGTCATTACACCTGCTTCAAAAGCACCCTGCTTCCACGCGAGGTCGAATGACTTTTGGGGTGACAGTCCGAAGTCCAGAGCCTCCACGTAGGTGTCGTTGGCTGTAGTGGCAGCAGCACCGCCAGCCATGAACGCAAACGCAGACCCGCCAGTGGCCTTAGCCGCCGCTGCCATCAGCGCGGCCTGTGTCCAAGACCTAGAAGCACCATACAGGTTTTTGTTGATCCACGTCCTTGTTGACCCCAACTCGTCCTTGCTCATCCCCAAGTCCATGCCCATACTGCGGGCTTGAATTCCCCGAACCATCCAGTTGGAAACCTCGGGGTCTATGGTCCTAGCGATGGCGGCTCCAAGCCCCTCAATCGCTGCGGCGGGGCCGCTCGTCAGGGACTGGAACTCCCAAGGGACCGCGCTCTCGGATCTCCCTAGGGCCTGTCTCGCGGCCTCGGATTGCTTGTATTCCCGTGTGTACTCTAGGTCTCGCCGTAGTTCTATTTCCCTCCGGTCTTGGCTACCAGACCATCCCTGTCGAGTTTCCTTTAGCCCCTCAATGAACTTGTTTGAAAACGCCGGTCCCTCCGCAGCGGGTCCCTCCTGACCAACAAGGTCGATCAAGCTGGGCTGTCCCAAAACCTCACGATATTCCTCCTGTGCCTCGAAGGGGTCGTCGTGAAATCCTAGCTGCGTGGGGCCGTTGGTCATCGGTTGTAAAACTCCCCTTGCGGATCTGCCGTGTAGTAGTTGAACCCACGGGCTGGCCGTGGCTCTGGTGCCATACCTTGAATCCCCTCACCAGCAAAGAACGCAGACGGAAGCTGTGCTGGGATCGAAGACGGATCAATGGAGGGTTGTGGGGCACGAGAAATGATCGACTCCCAGAAGCGTCTGTCGTTCATCGCTCGCATAAGCTCAGGGGGAATAGAAACAGGCTGTCCGTTGTGCAGCTTCGGCCTGCCGTTCTTGTACCCGCTCTCGTCCTGCACAGAAAGCTCGTACTGTTCCATGGACCTCTGGAGCCAGTCTGTTGCTTGTCTGCGGAGGTTGTGGAGGTTGCGGCCATCTGGACCCGTCTGGTCTAGAACAAGCCCACCTTCCCTCACAGACCTCATTTCTTCTGCATTCACAAAACGGACAAGGTCGAGTGAACCCATGAGCCTTCTGGAGTCAAACCCGTTCCTTGTGTTGTGGAAGCTAGCTTCACCCATATCCAGAACCTTGTTGTCGAATTCTGGGTCGTTGACTACTTGGGCGTACTTTGGAAGGACCTGCTTTGTGGTTGCGTGATCCTGTCGCATACCCTCAGTAATCCGCCTGCCCTCTTCCTCAATTGCCGCTCGTCTTCTGACTTCTTGCAACTGGCGGGGCGTCAGGGCATTCGGGTCGACTTCATTCTTTGGGGCCGGTGCAGGTATGGGTCTACCCCCACCTCCACCTCCACCTCCACCTCCCCCTCCGCTGGGTTCGCCCAAGTCTTCCACCGAACGTGGTACGTTAGTCCCCACGTTCCCGCCACCACCTCCAGCAGGTTCGGGAATCGCCCTTGGCTGTACGTTGTGTTTGTCCAGAATTCTCTGGATGTATTGGGGGTTCGGGTCTGTACTCATGAAGGAGTGAAGCTGCTTGAACTTTGTGCCTTTTTCTTTCATTTCATCGATGGTCAGCCCATCGTCTTCCCACTCTCGGAACAAGCCTGTAAGTGCTTGGTCACGAGACCTCGCGCTGGCCGATTCCTTTTGCCTAAGGAACGTCAACGCCATTTCAAACTCCTTGTGTTCAAACTCTCTGGCTTGATTGGAGAGGGGCTTGATGTCCGTTTGACCGGATGCGTTCTTGGTCATCAGGAACACGTTTCCGTTCTCGTCTTCAAACGTCGCCTTGTGAAACTTCTCGGCGTTGTTGAGACCAGAAGCAGCAGACCGGCCACCAATCCTTTCGACATCTGCGTCGACTTGATTCATGGCACGCTGCCACATCTTCTCGTCCATCGTGCCGTCGCCATCCCCCATCTTGAAGGTTTCACCGTTGGGACGCCGAAACGACATAGCCTGAGCAGGACCCTTTGACTTCAAGTAGGCGATCCTCGCCTGCTTGAAAAGACCGGCCTCCTCGTTCCCCGCTGAAATAGCAAGTGACTTGGCCCGTGCCGCCGCCCTGATGTTTTCGGGCTTCTGTTTCTCTTGGAGGATGGACCGCTGCTTTTGAATGTCCTGTTCGTTGTAGATTTGACGTGTCTGCTGCTGGATGGCAGCGTTTACAAATGGCTCCAACGCCTGACCAATACCCTGAATCCCGCTCAGGTTCCGCTGCAACTCCCGCTCTTGGACCTGTAGCTCGATGGCACGCTGCTGGTCTTCGTACTGTCGCTGACCAGCGGCAAAACCTACGGCACCTGCCAGACCCGCTGTTGGACCGGTTTGGATGTTGATTGGCATTGCTTGTCCGTTTTATTCTTATGTTGTTTGGGCGTTCATGGTGGTCTGGGCACCAACCGCCAAGATGGGCGAGAGTGCGCCAAGGGCTGCGATTGCATACTGCGCGGCGCGGTCTGAGTCTGAAAGACCCTGTGCCGCTGCGCTCCCAATTCCACTTTGACCGGAGACCAGTCCAGCTTGCATGGCGTCCGAGGCCGAGGTGCTGGAGGCAATATTTGCACCAGTCACAAGACTGACCATTTGGTTTGCAGCGTTGGTGGCGATTTGTATTCGTTGCTGGTTGTACTGGTTGGCGAGGTCCTGCCTGTCTGTCGCAGCCTGACCGGCAAGGCCACTGAGCATGTTCTGGTAAGCCGAACCGCCAAGCGATGCTCCCGCCTGCTGCATTTGCATGCCCATCTCCGAACGCCTCTGGCCATACATGCCACCGTAGTCTCTCAGTGCCTCCCGCTCAGCAATGTCCGAAGACAGCAAGCTGCCAGCCAAGGTGTTTTCCATCGTCTGAAGGCCAAACCTCTGTCCCGCCAAGTTGGCGGCTCTGGCATCAATGTCGCCCCTCTCAGCCTCACCCATGTAGTGGGCTAGGAGTTCCCTCTGAGGGTTGTCGATCCAATCCCCAGTTTCGGGGTCTCGGATCTTGGGGATCAGGTTTCTGTAGTTGGTCGGCTCCTGCCTCATCGCCTCGGCCCTAGCAGCCTGACCGTAGACTGGGTCGAACAGTTCGGCAAAGTAGCCCGAATCCTGCATGGTACTGCTGCCGAGTCCGTAGTCCCCAAGAAGGCCCTGAGACTGTGGGGACAGCATTTGTCCTTGCGGTCCTTGTGGGGCGGTCGTCGTAGTCAGCGGAGTACCACCCGCCATCGGTGCCGCGCTCGTGGCGAGTTGATTCCTAGCCATAGGCATCGGTGCCGCGCTCGCGGTGAGTTGACCTTGGTCCTGTGCTGCAAATTGTTCCGGTGTCTGGGGACCGTAAACCATCTGGGAGTCTCCGTAGTTGGCGATGTTTCCAAGTTGTTCTGGTACGGCCTGCGTCCTCGTGCCGGTGCCATCTTCGTTCCACGTTGTTGTTGTTGTTGGATGCATCGACGCATCGAGTTCTTCTTGGGCAATGGCTCTTTGTATGTCTTCCCAAGGGGCATCGCCCCAGTTTTGTCGGGAACTGTAATCCCCGTAGCTCATTAGAGGCTGCTCAAACGAGCTAACGTCGATCCCTTCAGGATACACGTATCCTTGGTGAAGAATCTGCCCCTCCATGGGGGTGCCGCCGCCCCTTCTTCCCGCACGGGGGTCAGCGTACGACAATCCAGTTGGATTTGTAAACTCCGCTAGGTTTGTCTCGGCCCCTCGGATGTTGGGGTTTGTGTTGATACCCTTCTTTCTTAGGTGTTCTATGTAAGCGGGTTCTATTACTTGTCGGTTGTAATCTTCCGAGTAATAGAACATGTCTTGGTTTATTCCAGCCAAGGCGGCTGCGGTGCTGTCTAACTGTGGGTTTCCGTGAGCGGTCCCTGATATAGCACCCGACAGCGGGTCGGGGGTGCCGAGAACAGGACCCATCAGGGTCAGCCTTCTGGGGTCGACTCCTGCGGCGGTGGACCTCTGTCCGGTGACGGGGTCCATACTGTAATAGTCGCGTGGGTCAAGGTAATGAACGCCTTCTTCGGTCAAAACCTGTACGTTTTGCCGTGGCTCACCTATTTCGTCGATATAACCCCAGCCACGCCCCCCCATGTACCCAGACTCTGCCGTGTACATGTTGGGGAACGCCCAGAAGAACTCCTGCCACTGCTGTGTTGACCACTCGCTGGTTAGCGACGGGGCCAGCCTAGGATCTTCCCATGTTGTGAACGGCTCCTGTTCACCCGAAGACCAATTCTCTGGGCTTTGGTTTGACAGGAAAAAGCCGTGGTCGTCGAAAAAATCTCGCTGGGCCGCTCGCGTTGCTTCTTCGCTTTCGTAAGCTGCCCCGCGAGGCCCTTCCTGCCACCATTCCACTCGCCCTTCAGCGGCGGCGTATCCTTCTTCGCCGGGGAGTGGCCCAGCGTCAGCTTCAGTCTCAGCGTCGGTGGTCGCTCGTCTGACACCACCCGCCCCTTTCGGGATGAAGCCCCCGACCCCACTGTCGCCACCAACGTACTGGAGATCCCCTGATTCCATTTCGGGGTCCCAAACCCACCCCTCACTGTTGCCCGCATCCAGTCTTTGTTCCGGTGGGTCTCCCAGATGGGGAAAAGCTTCAAGGAATTTCTCTTTACCTTCGTCTGAAAGATCCCAGTACGGAGCGGTTCTGTCGTCGTGCCAACTCTGCGGATCGTCAGAACCGGAGCCAACCCATTGACCCGTTTCGTTGAAATTCCCGACTGGGTTTGCGTGCCATGGTTGGGCAGGGTCGGTGTGATCCACCCACGGTTGAATAACGTTCCCTTCCGAGTCGACTCGACCACCCGTGAACATTTCCTGCCATGGTCGCGGCACCGATTCGGGCGGGGCAAAGTCGGGCCGACCACCAGCATGATCGAAATAACTCGTTCCTTCGGGAAGCTGCGGTCCAAATGCCGGTGCTGGTCGCGACCATTCCCCCTCTGCCCCGGTTGAATGGTGTCTGGCGACATCAGTTATGAAACGAAGGTTTTCGTAGCCCAGTCCTTCGTACGCATTTCTGTCTTCTCTGCTAAGTGAGTCAAAAAACTGAAACGGAAGCATGAAGTTGCCGCCGATTTCTTGACCCGCCAGCGGCGATCCTTCTGGGTGGACTGGGACGGGCCGGTTGGGGTCATCGCTGAGTGGACCCGTGTATCCAGTCTCTCTCCACCACTCTTCTCTGGGCAGTCCGAAGGATATTACTTCTCCGTCAACGGTTCCAAAAAGTTCTATGTCTACGTTTGCTTGGGCTATCTTGCCATCCGGTATACCGGCTTCGACAGGGTCCTGAGCGACTCCATCAACGACAACCACGTTGCCGCCAGCTTCGGCTATCTTGCCATCCGGTATATCGACATCCGGGGTGGGATCAGGCGTTGGGTGGACGACTGGTTCGGGGACGACTGGTTCAGGGGCAACGGGTTCGGGGGCGACGGGTTCGGCCACGTTGCCGCCAGCTTCGGCTATCTTGCCATCCGGTATGCCGACATCCTCGGGGGGATCGGTTGTGAAGATGGGGTCCTGAGGGACTCCGGGGGCGGGGGCGACGGGGG